>OMJG01002130.1_pt1 | contig 10104 bp, 8 predicted proteins | sample 1646431 | NCBI WGS metagenome assembly OMJG01 (sample SAMN03771674, study PRJEB25209) | food metagenome | isolation source: Cotija cheese | place: Mexico:Jalisco,Michoacan | collected 2011-12-12 | reverse complement strand
TTTTAGGTAACATTTGGAGTAAGGCCACCGCACGAATGCTGTTATATCAGTGGTTGAGGTCAATCGAGTTGGAGACTCCTCACCTCCATTTTGACCCTTTTTCTTGTTTCTAGTTAGTCCCGAAATGCTGTTAAATCAGCGTTTTGGGGCTTTTTATTTTGGGGTGTTTGGGGTTGTTTTTGAAGTGAAGTGCACAAAAAGTGTACGTTTAGTGTCCGATCTTAGCTGTTGAAATCCCCTATTCAAAGTGAGTTCAGTCCATAAGAATCTCACTTAACGTTACCAAATAAACTTCACCTTTAACCAGTTACATTTGTTAAAATACGGATATTAAACGAAAGGAAGAAATCATTAACCTTCGCCATCGTTTTTACGCCAGCTATGACCCACCGCGACTCTAGAAAGGAATGTCAAACTTGAAAAAAGCCAACCATTTACCACTCAGTATCATAACAATTGTTGCTGGCAGCCTCAGCATTATTGCCGGCGCTATGAATCTTGCTTCAGGCATCTTACTACTGGTGAAAAGCCGCCATTCGCCATCATAAATTGTTGAATGGCGACAATCAAATATCATGAAATGAAAAAAGCCCGTTGCAACGAGCTTTTTTTCGTTATTGTTCAAATTTCAAACTAGGCGATTAACTAAACCCGAGCCGCGTAGTAACGTCTCAAGCATGTCCAACCTTCTGCTGTTTGCGAATCTCAGGTTGATGCTTGCCGGTTTTGGTTGCTGTTACCCCATCAAAAGTCAATAAGGCCGATTGATAGTCACCGATCAATTGGGCTTGTTGCCGATTAGCGCCATTGAATTGGATCGGTAAGCGAACGCCAACCCGCTGCAAGACATCACCGGAAACCGGCCCAGTGTGACCGTTTACCCAATAACGTTGGTTTGGCTGGGCAACCGGTATCTTCATATACTGCACGGCGCGGCTGTCTGCATCGGCAAGGACGCGGAAGAAGCCTAAGACTAAACGCTTGCGGGAATGATCGCTTAGCAGCCATGCTACTTGATTCTGGCTGTTGGATTGACGTGGCAAAAGCAGCCGAAAATCACCATTTAAGACTAATGGTTGTAATTTATGATAATAAGCAATTTGGTTTTTGATTGCTGCCAATGCCGCCTCATCCAGTTTGGTCAAATCCAATTCATAGCCGAGAATGCCAAACGCTGCCACACGAAATCGCGTAGCCAACGGTGTGGAGCGTCCGACTTGTTCATTCGGTATCGCCGTCACGTGATTGCTCATACAGCTTAACGGATAAGCCAGTGCGGTTCCTGATTGAATTGCCAACCGTTCGATCGCATCAGAATCATCACTGGTCCAGATTTGCGGACTATAAAAGAGAATCCCCAAATCAAAGCGCCCGCCGCCACCAGCACAGCCTTCAATCAGCAAGTGGGGAAAAGCCGTGAGCAGCTTTTGATAGAGGGTATAGACGCCTTGTACATAGCGATGGAAGAATTCACCTTGAGGATGCCCAATTTTTGCCAGGTAGGGTGAATAGGCTTCGGTAATACTGCGATTGAGATCCCACTTCACATAATCAAGCTTGGTTTCGGTAATAACGCGTTGCATTTGCGCAAAAATATTATTCACGACCGCTGGATTACTAAAGTCCAGAACATATTGATGACGCGTGATCGACATTCGGCCGCGCTTGGGACGGACCACCCAATCCGGATGTTCCTGGAAAAATTGCGATCGAGGCGATACCATTTCCGGTTCAAACCACAGGCCAAACTGAAGGCCAAGGCTATGAATTTCCTCAGCAAAATGCCCCAAGCCATCCGGAAACTTATGCTTATTTGTGAACCAATCCCCCAACGAACTTAAATCATTGTCGCGGGTACCAAACCAGCCATCATCAAGAACAAAACAGTCAACCCCCACCTGACGTCCCAATTTAGCCAGATGCAGCAGCTTTTGTTCATTCAAGTCAAAATAGGTCGCTTCCCAACTGTTCAAAACAACCGGACGCGGCTTTTGACGCCATTGCGGGTCAATAATATGCCGGGCCACAAAACGCTGATTGACTTGGGATAAACCAGCCAGTCCCGCTGAACTAAAGCTTAAGACCACTTCAGGGGTAGTAAAACTGGTTTTCGGATCCAGTCGCCAGCTAAAAGAAGCCGGATGAATGCCAGCCAAAAGTCGCGTCTGATCCCATTCATTAACTTCAATGCTATCCAGAAAATTCCCCGAATAGACTAAGTTCGCACCGTAAGCATCGCCAACAGCAAATGGCTGTCCGGCTGCGTGCAATGCGACGAACGGATTTTGTTCATGACTTGATGCCCCGCGCAAAGATTCCACTGAAAACGTTCCTTGCGTCAAAGGCTGTGTCTGAATGTGCCGCTCTTTGGCCCAGTTACCTGACAAGTGAACAACATCATAACGGCCTTGGGGTAAATTCAGCGCCCCGCTCAACATCCGCTCAATCATAACCGGCTCAGCACCTTGGTTCGTCAAAGTAGCTGCCCGAACGACCGTGGCACTATCCGAAAAAATCGTATACTGCAGCGTTAATAATAACTGCGCCGTTTCATCTTCAAGGTGAATTGTCAAAACATCAGTCAGGGCTGGATTACCAAAGCTCGTTGGATGATGCAAATCCCGCATCTTGGTGTGACTCACCTGATAATCTTTAAACACAAAATTCGGATACACGGGTGCGTCTGCTTGGGTCACACTTAAACTGCCTTGCCGAAAATCGCCAGTTCCATAAACCGGATACTCCTGTTGCGCATCACCTAATGCAAACGGCTGATCGTCGGAAAAGTTAGCCATCCACGCAAACGGACTGGAACCTTGCGATAGATAGGTCAAATCAGCAGTCGTTAACGATAATCTGGGGCCAAAATAGAGATGGCCCAACTGACCATTTGGCAATAACGCACAAATATAGCTGATCTTTTGATTATATAAATGAAAAGCATGATCGTCAGTAACATCGATCAATTAGGGTCCCCTTTCCGCGATAAACATCACCTTTGTTATAGCATATAAACTGTTTTGATGTACCTTTCTATAAGTGGCATTCTGCCGTCAGCATCGGTGTGACAAAAGTACCGTTTTCGTTAAGGCTTGGTTCGACCCATTAAGCAGATCGCGCCAAATGGCAAAATAAAAACGAACTTCCCATCGAAAGAAAAGTTCGCCTTTGGTTAGTCTATTCTGTGGCTTGCTGTTTAGGATCCCAACCAGCAATATCCTGCTGCGTAAAAGCATAGGATAACGGTTTGCCATAAGCGGCTGCATACGCTTGACATTTTTGGGCATAATCACGCTGCATCATGTAAAAACTATTGTCGCGCGCCGAAAGCTGCGGATCCGGATAAATTGGATCAAGAACATGCAAAATATAACGGACTTCGCGCAGTTGCTGATTCTCGCGGACTGGCAGATCACGAATTTCCGTAAAACAGGAGATAATCGGAACGCCCGCCTCGGCAGCATAGAAATAAGCGCCGCGCTTAGGTGGTCGTGGTTTACGATAATTGAACCACATTTCCTGTTCAGGATAGATCAACACCCAGTGATGGCCCGCAAACGCCGCATTTAACATTTGTTTAAACGGACCATTTAAGAAACTGGGGCGTCCGGACAGCGGAATCGTATCATCATAGTTCATCACAAAGCCTAGCAGCCCTTTCATTGCCAAGTTTGTATCCTGACTGACAATATACATGCGGTGCCGTCCTGCCAGATGCACGGCTTTACGCACAGCCATATTTTCAAACGGGCTGAAATGATTGCTTGTAATCACACCGCCACTTTTGATGCCCCGAATTTTATCGACCCCGACTACTTCAACATCTTTGGTCACCTGTAACGCATAGGCATTAACGACCAAGCGACAAACCAGTGTCTTGAGCTTAAACAGCTTGTCCTGACGCTGTTGTAAGTAATGTGTCACAATCCGTTGCTCTTCCGACTTGGAAAACACCGGATCATGTTCTTCGACTTTAATATTAAACGCTTTAGCCGCCACCGCACGCCGAATATTGCCAACAACTGCCGCGCGATCCGGACCGACAAACCGGCCCGATTTCATAGCGCCACCTGCTCGCCATGTTTAACGGCATTCACAATTGTATTCTCCGTGTGGCAAACATCAATAGCCGTCTGCAACATCCCACTCATACTTTGCCGATCAGCCTGCTGATCCGCCAACGTAAATGCCGCCAACTGCTGCTTCAGTTCCGCTTCAAATCCCGAATCCGGTGCATACCGCCAAAAGCGATCGCCTAATTTAGCATGATGATAATGCCAAGGCTTGCCAAACAAATTATAGTGAATCAACTTTCCACCAGTCTCTGCAGCCGCAGGGACCCCGGTTTGCATATTCCAGAGCTTCGGTAAATATTTGATGCGATGTTGTGCGATGACATTGATATAATCCTGGTCGGCAGCAATCATCGTAAAGTGGTAAGTCTTCAACAAGTGCAAGAACCGATCGGAAAAATGCTCCTGACGCATCTGCGCGAGATTCATCAACAAAACACCGGAATTAATATACTTACCTGGCTGAATGCCGAAATCGCGTTGAATGTAAGTCATGGTTTCCGGATAAGTCATCATCACCGGATCGGCCACACCGGCAACCAGGTTATCACCCAGATCCGTTGCAAACAAAGTGGTCAAGTCGTCTTCTGCCACCGTATCCGCATCAATATAAATCGCTTTGTCATACTGTGGAAACATATCCGCGATAAACAAGCGAAAATAAATGGTCAGGGTCACGTAATCACCGCGCAGTTTGTTCGTATCACCGCTGATCTGTCGCGTGACCTTATCCATCGCGATAAAGCGGATGTCAAAATTGGATGTCCCTAAAGCAGCCAACCGCTTTTGATTGGCGGGTAATAAGCCATTATTAAGAATATTGATTTCAAAATTGACACGTGGATTTTTATTTGCCCGAATCGAAGTCAAAGCAACGGCCAGACAAGGAACATAGCCATCATCGACGGAAAAGAAAATTGGAACCGTGGTTGGAGTTGGCATTTAGGACACTTCTTTCAATTTAGGTGCTAGCCGGCGATAATCTTTCAGCAAATCATCATATTCATGCAATCCCAGCTGCTGATGAACGGCATGAATCTGCCACGGCTTGACCGTCACAATGCGAAAACGCGGCCAAAAGCGAAACGATGTCGTAAAGTGCTGAAAAACCGTATCCGGCTCAAGCTTATGCTGCTCATTGTATTTTGGCGGCAGAATCCGTTTACACTTGGCCAGCTTATTTAAAGCACTCTGATCCGGCATAAACAGCCACCGCTGCTGTAACAACTGGCGGCAGCGCGCTAATAAACCATCTGCGCGAATTCTAGCAAGATTCATCAGCAAAACGCCGGAATTGAGATAATCAAACCACATCAACCGGTGATGAAACCACCATTTGCCGTAGTGGTCCAACGCACCGGCAATATCAACACCAGTCATGGACTCATGGTAAAACGCAGCAAACGGCCGCCGACAAATAACATCGGTATCCAGATAAAGCATGCGATCCGGTAACTGTGGCACCAAATCGGCGTACAACCGCAACATACAATAAGGCGTAAACATCGTTGTTAGATTAGCGCGCGGCGGATTTGCCTCAAACAAATTCGTTATATCAATTCGCGTGAACTGATGCGCCGGGTTTTCTTTTTGCATCAACTCGGTCATTTGTGCGACGGTCGCAACTGGAAACGGCTTATAACGATGATCGTTAACTGTCAGTGTCGCGGTCAAAACAAAGATATGCAGCGGCTCACGCGTTTGCCGCATCAAGGATAAGGTTGCAAGCAAAACACCATCTGTCATGTTGGCATCACCGCAAAATAAAATATTCATGGTCACGGTTGCGCCTCCTTTTGCTGCTGATAGTGAATATAGGCAATGTTGCTCAACTTAGCTCGCTTCATCATTACGGTCCGGACTGTGGTTGCTAATTGCTTTTGGCGCATTTTTAGTGGCAGCTGCTGATCCGGCCAATACGGACCATCGACATACAAAATGCGTTTAGGCCGAGGCCACCAGTGTCGCTGTTGATAAGTCATGGTGGTGACAAATACGGGTGCATTTAGTTCAACCGGATAATGAAATGCACCGGACTCAAACGGGCGGATATCAGTATAATATGGCCAAACGTGAGCCTCCGGATAGATCATCACGACTTCTTTAGCCGCAATTAGCCGTTTGATTTCAGCATGAAAGGCGCGTAGTTGGTGCAACTGCTTGGGGACTAATAGACCACCGCCGTATGGAACCAACCGCCCAAGAATCGGGACACTCAAATTTGCCGGTGCCGCTAATGTCGCCACCCGTCGCGCCTGATTAACGCGCATCGGCGTAAAAACATCCCCAAATGGCTGCGTGTGGTTGCCATAAACAAAGTAACCGCGACCGGCTGCCTGGCGTAAAACGCTGCGATGACGCACACGCACCCCAATGCGGCAATACCCCTGAGCAAACAGCCACGCACCGGCATAAACCAGATCGGCTTTGAAGCGAAAACCCAACGTCGGCTTCCAACAGTAATTAGCAGGAAGCCGATCTTTTTGATTAGGGGCAGTCACAATATCATCGGTTAGTCGCTGATAAGTCACAACTTTTACCACGCAAAGCCCCTCTTCCTGTCGACAATGTGCGTTATGCCGCTTTTTCCGCTCGCCGCAGCCGCCGCAATATAAAGAGTGTGGCAATCCACACAATTGCGAAGATCAGCGCCGATAACATTGCACGATCAAACATCATGATTACTGCGGTTAATAGCAGAAAACCCAGCACAAGATAATCAGCAAATGGGTACAATGGAATCCGAAAGTCGGTACTGTGGGGATGCAACTTCTTGTACCGCAAATGTGCCAACATGATCATGCCCCAAACAAACAGAAAACTGATCGTTGCCATACTTGAAACCAGCGTGAAAACCGAGCCGGGGAGAAAAAGGTTCAAGACAACCGCTACGGCAATGACACCGGTTGAGACTAGAATCGCCCGGGCTGGCACCTGGCGTCGTGAAAGTTTGGCAGTCCACTGCGCTGATTGACTTTTTCCGTTCAACGTTAGCGAAAATAACAAGCGCCCTGTGCTAAAAATAGATGAATTACAAGCCGAGGCCGCCGCGGTTAATACCACAAAGTTAATAATATCGGCCGCAAACGGAATCCCCACATTATTAAAGACTTCAACAAACGGGCTGTTAACCGGGGAGACATGCCGCCATGGATAAATACACATGATGACAAACAAGGCCCCCACATAAAACAGCAAAATCCGCATTGGAATTTCATTGATCGCTTCCGGAATCACCTTATGCGGATTTTTGGTCTCACTAGCAGTCAAGCCGACCATTTCAATGCCGACAAAACTAAACACAACCATCTGCAGCGACATGAGAAAACCGCCAACGCCTTTAGGGAAAAAGCCGCCATCGTTAACAAGATTGCCAAGACTGGCATGACCAAGTGGCGTTTTAAAGCGAACAATCACCATGAAGATACCTAAAACGATGAGTCCAATGATGGCCACAATTTTAATCAAGGCAAACCAGAATTCTGCTTCTCCGAATAATCCGACACTGACCAGATTCAACAACAACAAGATCGCTAAAGCAATTAAACCGGGTAGCCACTGCGGCACATCAGGCAACCAGAACCGAATATATAATCCAATCGCCGTCACTTCAGCCATCGCAAGTGCTACCCAGCATATCCAGTAAGTCCAGCCAGTCACCCATCCGGCATCCTTACCCAAGTATTTTGTGATGAAATCAATAAAAGTATGTGAATCCACATCAGACATCAACAACTCGCCTAATGCACGCATTAGCAAAAAGCAAATGCCACCAGTTATTAAATAAGCAAATAAAATGGACGGTCCTGCCGAGTGAATCGATTGACCAGAGCCCAAAAACAAGCCAGTCCCAATCGTGCCGCCTATTGCAATCAGTTGAACATGGCGACTCTTCAAATGACGTGCTAGTTCAGGCCGATCATCTTTTTCGGCTTGCATACTCATCCTCCTTTAAAAGCATAAAACAGTCTTGAAACTTATTTTTCATCTTGATTCAACGGCACAAACCAAACTTAAAACTAATCATTGTCTGACTATCCTTGCGTCACACTTACTAATGCGGACGGCCAAGGTAGCTGTTGCCGTCTGATTAATAGCATGCGGTATTAGAAAAATTATACACCATTTTCAGAAAACCCCAAATCATTCACGCCTGATCGTCAGTACTAATGCGGTCAGGCGGCATCTTGTCAGCTAAAAATGCGTGAATGGTCGGCGGATCCTGACGAAACTGCAATTTTAACACCGTCAGATTTCCCGCCTGTGCCAACAAAACCGTTCCTTTAGGCTGAGCTTGTAAGACAACCCCGGTCAGACTCTGATACATGCGAATACTACCCAAACCACCAATGATAGCGGGATCAGCTAAACCTTTTTGCCAGCTTGCAAAACAAAGAAACATGACAACAATGAACCCGCCGCTAATCAAGTCGTCAAAGGAACGGCTTTGTTGCAAGGTTAACACCAGACTAAACGCCGCAACTGCCAGATATAAAATAATACGCCATACTTTCGGACGCGCTCGTATCCGTACCTGCACAATGTCAAAAATCGTGACGCCGACAGCAACAATGGCAATGAGCACGTAAGCAATACTCAATAACGACATAACCAACCTCCTGTTTATAACTATCTATTCTACCTGATTGTTCCCCAAAAAGCAGAAAATGCCCTTTGAAGAATCATCTCGGCAACTTATTTTGAGTCAAAAATAGACGCCAGTTTTCTGACGTCTAACGATTCATTTCTGAAAATTAGCAATAGGCAGGATTGATTTTTCCCTTTAAGAGCCAGCTTAGCGATGATCCCACTCGCCACATTGTACCGACGGAGCCTGACGCAATTCCGCATAGTCTTCACAGACAAGCCGCCGCGCCCTATTGTGCAATATTGGCGGCAGCCCAGTCTTTAACCTTTGCAATAAAGGCGGCGAATGCCTCACGATCATTCAAATTCGGGAATTGACCAAGTAAGACTTGCTTAGCGCGCTTTACGTCCGCACTTGGCTTTTGAAGAATCAACAGGCTCTTTTCTGCTTGCTTATCGGCAAAAAAGTCATCCGGCAAATTAAGCAAGCCTTGGAAGTAAGTTTTTTCCGCCAGCCATGCGGTTAAACCGGCAGCTTCTTCGGACTGAAAGACCCGACTTGGTACATAAAACATCCCCAATCCGCCTGGCTTCAATACTTTCATGCTTTGTTCAATGAGCAAATGATGCGCATATGAATGACCCTTTTTGGCTGCAGTCGTAAATTTCTTTGCCCGTTCATCTACAGGGTAATACCCCACCGGCAAATCGGAGACCACCACATCAATATCCTTAAATAAAAGCCCATCCAGTGCATCTTGATGAAACAGTTCAACGTCCAGGTGTTGTAAGCTACTGCTCATCCCGGCAACCGCCAACAAGGCCTCGTCATTATCAACACCGTAACCTTTTACCGTAACGTTACGTGCTTTGTGTAGTTGATTCATCACCGCAAACAACAAGTTCCCGCTTCCAACTGCCAGGTCCGCCACTTTGAGTTGGCTCGGCTGCTGCTGATCAAAAACGGTCGCCATAAAGGTTGCAAGACTGGCCATGGCATCCGGTGTGATCTGTTTATTGGGTTCAATCCCATCAACTTTGATGGCTTTAACCAGTACCAGCTGCAAAGCCTGCCGTATTTCTTCCGGTTCATATGTTGCCAACTTCACCTGACCAAACAAAGCTTCCAGTTTCTTCTTAGCTTCATCGTTAGGCAACCCATCTTCTTGCATCACTTCACCAGAAGAAAGATCTTCGCCAGCTTCGGTAATTGCCGCAATATCAGTAGATTTCAACTGCTGATGCAAAATCGTCGTGCTTTCATCCAAAACATGATAAAGCTTCTCAAGATGTTCATTCGCCACAAAGACAACCCCCTAAATAAAGTGAGCGCGAACCGGCGCGCTTAGAAGTCGGAGTGTAAGCGGCCTTGGGCGTGATGGCCCGGGCTTGGCCATTGCGACCAAGGTCCTTACACGCAGATCCCTGCGCCGGTGAACGCGTT
>OMJG01002129.1_pt1 | contig 10104 bp, 12 predicted proteins | sample 1646431 | NCBI WGS metagenome assembly OMJG01 (sample SAMN03771674, study PRJEB25209) | food metagenome | isolation source: Cotija cheese | place: Mexico:Jalisco,Michoacan | collected 2011-12-12 | reverse complement strand
CCCAATCCATATAGTCTTGAATCTCAGACATGTGGGTCATCACCCTTCACCGTTGACTTTGTTGCTGCTTCCGGTTTGGTCATCAACGAATCAATAACCTGCTTGAAGTCATTTAAAGAGTCGATGTCCATTTTTTCAATCGCATACAAGCCAATTTCTTGTGCCAGCTTTTTCTTTGCTGCTTGATATTCAGCGTTCGCCCGCCGTAGCTTTGCCAACTTAGATTCCAAATTCGTTGCCATTAGCCCACCTCCTCAGTCTTTGTGAGAAAGAATAAACGAAACCCTGTCAGAAAAGAGAAAGCGCACGTCGGAAAAAATAATAAAAAGAAACAATTTTTAGCCAAAGCTCCAAAAAAAGAGCATAATGAGACATGTTAAAAGCTTTTCTCCTCGTTAAGCTTCTAAATCAAAACTGATACTCTATCTCCAGTAGAATATTGGCAACAAAAAAGCACTACAGACGCTTGTTTCAAGCGTTTGTAGTGCTTTTTTATCTTCTCATTTCTCTATTTTGTTCTTGTTCTTGTTCGTTTTCTTCTTGTCGTTCGGCTTCTAAACGCTGGTCTAACGAGTGTTGTTCATCTTGCGCAGTCCTTTCCAGTTGTGCATTGCTTCGTCGTAATTCGCTAATCGTGGTTTTCACTTTCCCACTCAAGTGGCTTCGCAGTTTATGCCGGATTGTCCGGGTCGGTAGGCGCTTAAGCCGATCTTCATGAATTTCTCCTGATCGCGTTGGCTGCGTAAACGCTCGAATTGTGGAGCTAGCTTGTTCTGATAATTTATTTAATTGCTGATACTGCGGTCGTTTGTCTAGCTTTGATTCCGCTTGTAGATTCAATTGCCGCTTTAGCTTGAGCACCTTCATTTGAGCTCGCAGACTCTTTTTAATTTGATGCTTCGTCAACGGAACTTGATACACGTCTTTTAACAGACTATGCGAATGAACTTGATCAACTGACCTCAACTCAACTTCTAAGCGCTTCATCAATCGATCGTAGGTTGCACCAGAGACTTTCCCAACTTGTAAGTTGACCGGATCGTCGTATGCTTCTGCGCCCACATTATTTGTCTTTAAACAGTGTTCAAAATCAGCTAAAAATAATTGTTGTTGTGCCAGAAAGGCTCGATCACCAGTGGTCAAACTCGGACTAGCGTTCAAATCTTTTTCTAGCATACCCTGCAAGCGGTCTGATTCAGATTGAATACCTGCCAGCTTCAAACTGCGATTCTGTAATTTATAGCCCACTTTACGCGTAATGAGTTCTCGCTTTAACAACCGGTGTTGCGTGTCCGTTAACTTTTCCTGATCAAGCTGCCGCCGTAATTCATTAATTTTAAGTCGATTATCCGCCATCAACTCAGGGGTAACTTGCTGCGTCAGACTTTTAACCGAAAGTTGAAATTGATCCTCGTGCCGAATGGTTTTAAACAATTCGTTGATCAACCGGTCTTCTAATTTTTTAGTCTTGCCTGGTGCCGTGTCTTTAGCCTGCTGACCATATAACTGACGATTCAAGTGACTTTCACGCACCAGTTCCGCCTGAAATGTTTTAAATTCCGGCTCATGGATTAAATACTGTTGGATATAAGTTCGCGCTTCTTTAATTGCTGCTTGCATCGCTGGCGTTTGATCGTGACTGGCATACCATTTCCGTTTATCTCTTGGAAGCTTCAGAAAAATCTGCTGTAACAGCTGATCATCTGGCGACATTTTTTTAATTAAGTCTTTGCGATGACTGGCAATCTGAACTTGTAAATTTCTGATTCGTTCTTGTTCTTGTGTGTTACCTAAACGAATCAGCTGCCGTGTAAACGTTGACTTAAACCGCTGAATAGAAACGCCATTAAGTTTACCGGCGTATTCACCAGCGTGTGGCCCGCGCTGAATCTTCCGGCGCGTTGACTGTAATTCCGACAGCCCCAAGTGAACATGAATGTGGTTGGTATCAAATTGAATATTGCCCCACCAAAAGGCCGTCAGCCCCAATTTTTCATTAGTCATTAGTTGAGCCATGGCGTCTCGAATGGCCTGCTTAATCAGTGGCTGATTCGTCGTCCCATCTGTCTGATAAATATTATTTTCGGCCAAAAACTTGGTGGACATAGACACAAAGCCGTACTGTAACGGGCTCTTATTTTTTTCGGCCGTCGCTAACTTTTTCTGCAAGGTTCGCATCTGTTTCGGTGATAAATAATCTGCTTGGGTAGTGAACGTTGGTGAATACATCGACCCCGGATTATCACCATCTAAGCGCACCGCCGTCTTGCGTGACGTGTAATCTAATAAATCATGATAGCCGTCTTGATCAACCGCCTGTTGACGGCTCGTATAATCCAAATAGCCACTGTAACTACTGCCGGGACTATTAAACTTCCAACCACTGACAATCGCCGCTTGGTTGTTCTCCATAGGTTTTATGGGGTCAAAATTTTTGGGGCGTTTGATCTTAGTCATGACGGTTCACTCTTCTCAATTCTGCCACCTTTCGCCACCAAGCTGGTTTAGTTGCGTGTTGATAATAGGATTTTACTTGCCACTTGATTTTGACTTGTTCTTCATTGAATTCTTTGGAATGTGCCAAATAACTCTTCCCTAATCCCAGTTCCCGGGTTAAATCCGCTTCACTTAAATCAACTTGACTGCCATACGCCGCCGCTTGAATTAAATCATCTTTTTCGGTTGATCGGCGATAATCGTTCGCCTGAAAATCAATGTGTTGTTGGTGGCGTAGTTCACGATAAAAGTTTCGCTCTTGTTTAATTCGCAAACGCTCACTTACTGGAAAGCGCGTTAAATATTGTTCGTCGCTCATCACAAATTCTTGTTGGGTTTCATCATACTCACCAATTTCTGTCGCCCAAGAATGTTCGACCGTGTCGAAGAATCCTAATTGAATGAGTAACCCCCGTTCAAAGTCCGTTAAAGTTTCGTTTGCGTCCTTGGGTTGATCTACATTAGCTTGATCTGTTTCCGTAAAATTCACTGGCATTGCTAATTCCTCCCTTACCGGTAGTTCGTTTGTCGGTTAACGGTCACATCGTGATCCATCTTTTCTCGGAAATGATTATGCCACTGACGAATAAGCGAATCTTGATCCGCTAAGTTTCCTAGTTGGTTTTCCGATGATACTTTATCCGGCGTCAGATTCGACTTTGAATTCGCATAGCTGCTTAAGTTAATCATCAGGTTTTCTGTTTCTAGTTGATCTATTCGGCGAAGTAATTTGCGAATTTGCTTCACATCTAACGGTTCATCAGCAGCCATCAGCTCTTGTTGCCGGGTCATAAAATTTTTTTCGGGTTCTCTCAGAAACAACAGGTAAAAGTTTGCGATTAAGCTATTAAGTACCGCATTTTTCGTAATCCTTTTTGTGGCATATTCTGAATAGATCATCATGGGATTAGCCCGTGCGTATGCCATAATATCTTCTAACATTTGTTCGGTGCTCGCGGTTGTTTTAACTTGAACTGACGTTGGTTTTGACATGTTACTGGCTCCTCTCTACTCTTCTAAAATATTTAATAAGCGTGAAACTTTTTCGGCTAGTTTTCCATTGCTCGCCACTGCTTCGTTATTGGTTTCGGCATAGGTTCTAAAAGCCATTAACATTTTTAACTCCGCTTCTCGCTGATCCTGCATCGATTTTTCTAACGGTGCCGCATAACGCTCAACATATTCTTGTTGTAACGCGTCACGCAACAACTGTCGACAATACGCTGACCGATCTGCATACCCCCGTTCCTTCGCAAAACTTTGGAGATCCGCTAACTCTTTTTCTGTTAATCCGCGAATGTAAAGTGGTGTTTGCTGACTCATTTAACCCGCTCCTTTCGATATAAAATGTGCCGCTATTTTAAGCTGGCAAACGACTCAGTTTTTAATCCAACTTTCTACATCTGTCAGAACCCACTCAACCCCCGGTTCAAAAAGACAACAGGATAAGGGGAGCTGCTAGCACCTACGGTGCTAGGCCGACAGTGTCGGCGCTCAGCGGGCTTGCTGCGATTGCTCATTATTGGAAACTAAATATGCTTTTTGTCCTTAAATTGGAAACTGACTAACAAAAAAGTAACCTAAATTGGAAACTGACTAACACCGACAAATCAAAAAATCACCCGACAAAATTAAAAAAGAGGCACTTACTTCTGATAAATCTGAGTCTTTCCGGGTTTTGGTAGCTGGTAACGACCGTCATTAATTGCCGTTTGTTTCTTCTGCATATAGGCAATTTCAGTTTGCCGTTTTTCAATATCTTTTTGGGCTTCACTAATATTCGTCCGTTGCGTATCCTGGTCACTACGAATATCTGAAATGCCGCTCAACGTGTCTTGCCGCTGTGAATCTGTTTCATATTTTAAGTCCTTTTGTCGCATGGTGATCTTTTGATTATCGGTTTTAATGGCGGCTTGAGCGACTTGAATCACTTGTTTATTTTGCTTGATTTTTTGTTGTTGCTTTTCAATTTCTTTGTTGATTGCCGTTATCGCATACTGCTTAGCGCTCAACTTCTCTAAGTTATGATTGTCCAAACTTGGATGATTTTTTAGCACTAACTGAGCTGATCCACCCTTGGTGATCTTACCATTAGCGCCCACCGTTTTATCTCGATTCTCCACCGTAATTTGAATGGCACCGAAGTTATCATCCAGATGGTCGACAATCAAAACATAATGATTCGTGGTCGTTGGCACCACTTGATAACTGGCACTTTCTTGTCCCACCGTTTTAATATACCAATCTAAATCACTAGGTAATATTGAAGCCTCTGTGGCATCGTCATTGTCCCCCGTAATATGAAATTGCATCACTAAGCGCTGCGTTTTCGAACTATATTGACGCGCTGTCAGTGCAACACCAGGGCCACTACTATCATCACTATCACCAGTATTTGAAGTCGAAAAACTAACTGCGGAATTCAATGGTGTCTCATCAACATTGGCAAACGTTGGTGCAAACTTGATACTGCCGAGTAACCCCCCACAGATCAATATAAAAAGGCCCAAACCAATAATCCTGCGACGACGTGCTGATTCACGCCACCAGAACCACAGCTCTTTTAGTCGCCTCATTTAGCGTCACCTCTTAACATCAATTGATCAATTTTGGCTGGATTAGTGCCACTATATTGCTTTAAAACTTGCCCGTTTTTTATCACCATAAAGGTTGGTGTCGATTCAACCTGGTATCGATCTAATACTCGGGTATTGGCTGGATTGGTCGTTCGAACTTTCAAAAAAACACCCGTTTCTTTCTGCCTACTTGACTTCACTTGGGCCTCATTGCGGTTTACCTGACGCTTAATTTGCTGACAATAACGACAACCCGGCCGATAAAATAACAACACAATTCTTCGACTGGTCTTACGCGATAACGTGCGTTGAATGGTAACGGGTGACGATTCAACATACTCTTTATTCTCCACTCGATTTCTCACCAAAATCCCCGTCAAAAATCCCATCACGATTACACTACCTGCAATCAACGTCACGACTTGCCAGCGCTTTAATCTTCTTTTTTTCATGCTCACTTCTCCATTACTGTATGGACCGCTTCCACCAGCACCATTAGAATAATTAAAATCAAAACTTGATTAGCCACTCCGTCCCAAAACCAACCAAAGTGCTTCCGGGTTTGATCGAATGTGGCTGTAGAAGATGATTTTTGAGTCACCTTTTTTACTAATCGTACTTCGCGTCGCCGTTGAAAATGGGATCGATCTGGTAGCTTTTCGAGAGTAACAAACTTGTCTCCTGACTGATTAACTGCCATTAGTCCACCTCCGAGGTTAGCCCCGTCGCTAACACATCCAACTGCGAAATCACCACTACCAGACTGCCTTGATGACTACCAAGATGACCCGTTATGCCTACCGTCTGCCCAGATTCAAGGCCGTTAACTGTCCGATAGAGCGGCTCATTTAATTGGCCGTGAATCAAACAAACGACCTGTTTTTGAGTCCCAATCTGTAAGTCAAATCTGGCCGTAAATCGGGCTTTATTCTTAGGTTCAAAAATTGGTTTTGTGACCACCGTTCCGGTTAATTCCAGTCGATTGACCTGACGGTCAACGTGGGGAACTGTTCCCACGTCTCGAATCAAATACCGTAACCCTTCAGCTACCCGTAACCGAACTTTTGATAAAGCCAATGGAATTCGCTGCACAATAATGGGTAACTCAGTTGCCTTAATTTGTCCTTTCACCTTGTTAATTTGGTCATTAGAGGCACTATCAATCACCACCCCTGCCAAGAGCACGGGGACACCCGGAACAGCTACCAACACCCCATCACGTGACAATAAATGATCTGATCGATCTAACACCACGCGACAAACCATTGGATCGTCCGCCTGATCTAAACTAAACAGCTGCACAACCACCCAAGTTGCCGGCTTATTTTCCAAATCACTCATGCCAATGCCTCCAATAATTGTGGTGAAATACTCGTCACTTGCCCTTTCAAACTCACGATGCGATAAGTATCTTGATCTCCGGTTTCCAGTTTGTGCTGACGCAACCACTGAAAAGCCAAACCCTCAGTCACAAATAATTGACCAACAAGAGTCCCCGCATCAATATCAATTAAGCCGTATGTCATGTTCTTTTCCTCCTCCACTGATTTCTGAATTAAGCCCTTAACCACGGTATGGATGAGCCAAATCATCATGTAAAACTTGCCCATTTTCAATCAACTTATCGGCCATTTCTGTCAGCCCTTGAACCAACGAACTCTCATCGGGCAACATTGTCGTATCAAGGCGGTTCCGCAGCATCGCAAAATTATCTAGGAGTTCATTAATCGACTTGACCATCTTCTGAACTTCGCGTATTTGCGCATTCTGTTTCAACATATTTTGCCGTTTGACCTCAAGATCGTTCAGATCAGCCTTAATTTCTTCCTGATCAGCCTTAGCTTTTTCCAATTCCAATTCATAAGCCAACCGTTGATTGTGATCATCCACAGCGTCATCAACCAACTTTTGTAAATCCGCAATCTTCTCATTAGCGGCTTTCAAATCAGCCTTCGTATCTTGATAATCAGCTGGTTCAACCTCAACTTGTTTAATATCTGGATCACGTTGTTGTAACTTCGTCACTTGAGCTTGCAGCTTTTTAGCTTTCTTATCCGCTTGCGTTAGCAGCGTTTGGTTAGCCATATTCTCAGAGTAAGCCGCGGCCAATTTACGCTTCGTTTCCCGTAACTCGCGAACCGTCATCTCATCTGGCTTCTTAGTTTCACCCGAATCAAGTTGTTGGGGGTTGTCGCGCTCTTCAGGCGGCATAGTCGCAATCTCATAAAGAGCTTTCCAACCCAAATCAGTACTCGAGTACCGATTTGGAAGCTCAGATGCTATCTTTACAAATCGTTGTGCTGTAGTCGGATTCATATTGACTGATTCTTTAAGCCATTTCATGTACTCTCCATGTGCCAAATCATTCTCTTTCACCCACTTCAAACGCCGACCAATTTCAAAAATTGCCTGGCCCCCAATTGATTGATACGCCTTAATCTCCGTCGTCACAGTGGTCAAATTATGGCTCAACTCAACTGCACTCGTTTCCTCAGCTTGTGACGTAATATCACGCCTTCCCGCATTCTCCATGTCCTTTACCTCCTTGAACTAGTCAACAACCACAAACATTTATCTAAGCGCCGTTGATTTACTTGTCAGGACACAAAAAGAGGGGCCCCACGCGCTAGCGTGAGACCCCCCGACTTAAGTACAGCGTCAGTATTGTCTTGTTTTGATTGAACCCACCAAACCCACTTAACCCGTTAATCACGCGTTAAAACTAACCATCAACCAGTATTCTCTCGAATTCGTAAATAAGAGTATCGTAAGAACGACCTAGCAATGATATAATGGTTTTGGCATGGCCTATCGTTTCCAAGACGTGCTAGGCTGTGTCAGGAGGGCAACGGTCGCTAACGTGTCTGATCACGTTATGCGGCACCAACTTCGCCATCTTGTCAAGAATTGGCGTTCTTGACAAGACTTTGGGAGCTGGTCCCTCTTTTTTTGTGCCCTGATAAATAAATCAACAGGCACTGTGCTATTTACTTTACAACTTTAAAATAGCACAGTCAGACAATACTGACACAAAAAATAATAAAACTATTAAGTTTGCCATATCAAGAACATACGTTCCCTTTTGGCTGACTATAGTTTACCGCACTTCCTAAAATTTGCCAAGCTATTTTTGTGAGTCCCCACACAAGACCCCTAAGTAGCAATACCCTCACACAGCAACAAGCCTATTCTAGATATATACCTATGGCAATTGATAGCAGCACTTTTCACCCCGTTCTTCTCCTCGTCTCCATTACCCACGGTGGCGCTGAATCACCACTCACCGCTTGCATCTCAGTTAAAGTGCCAACTGTTGGCTCATACCCATTTGGTCCTACAGTAGGAACTAGGGTGGTTAAATACCCAGTCCACGCTTGACTTTGAGCCTGACGGCTCACCATAGCCGACTTAAATAACATGGTCACCGTCGTCAATAAAGTCGGCTGGTTACCACGCTGCACCCGCTTCAATTGCGAAGTTGCTTGTAATTGCTTCATAACCCGATTCAAACTCGCCGGAGAAATCCCTAACTCAGCCTGAATTTGACGCGTTGACATGGCAACCGAAGCAGCAGAACCACCCATTCGATTAATCAACGCAAGCACATCGTTACGCCATTCATTAGCATGGCTGTATTGTCGTTCGGCACGTGGCTTAGCAAATTTATGCCAGCCAATCCCCACAACGACTTTACCTGAAAAATTAGGCACCCATTGATCCAATAGTCCTTGAACATAACTCAGTGCGGCCCCCCGATAGTCACCTGAATAAGCGTCTCTGACGCACTGTACAACTTCGCGATCGACCAATGGGTCATGTAAATTTGAATTAAAGACGTCAAGCACGTCTCTCGCACGCTGCTGAGAAATTTTAGATTGATACATCGCTAAAGCTAGCGTCATAACGGTGTTATGACGGGCTAATCCATGGCCTGATTTGACTGTCGTCACTTTCAATAACGCTTTAAACCAAGCTTGATCAACCTGACGGCCCTCATCAGAAGACAATGAAATCACCTGATCTCCCATTTGGTCCGTGACGGGAACTTGAGCAGCATAATACTGTGACCACTTCATCAAAGCGCTCACTTGGATCAACATATTAGCATCAAAAAAAATCAGATTATCCTGACGCGGAATTCGGAAAATGCCAAAATTATTGCAGCCCACATCGACCCCAGTAACCCGTTGTTGAATCCACTGCCGCACAAAACTAGACATTTTCTGGGCCGCTTTCAAAACTGGAAACTGGCCGCGCTTCTTCCGTAAAAACATAGGCTGATCAAAAACGTAGTAGATATGGAACCCCTTCGCAGTCCGCAAAATCATCGTGGGAATGAATAAGTCGGCAACCGTGACCGCACCCAAAACTTCCCGCTCCCGAGCATCGCGTTCTTGCGCGTCAGCAAAATCAATATCAACGACCAAGGTATTAATCTGAGCTAAGTTAGCTTCTCGGTGACCACGAACGCTCCCCCTGTTCTGCGTGTAGCCCAGCCAGTTAAAGGTGTTAGGTGTCCAGTGAGTCATCCGATCAGCAATGGCCTCCAGGCCTTCAAAAGAGGTGATAACCACACCATGGGCTTTTTGCATGGAATCCTTACTGCTGAAGAGCGCAATGGCCCCTTTCTTTGTAGGGGTTTCCATCACTTGTCCGGCAATATTAGAACGACTATTTTTAACTTTATATGTATGTAGTGAATCGTGTAATACCAGTCTTTGTGCAGCCTGAACCGTCTTTAAATCGTACATGGTGAGCTCACCTCCTTTCAAAATAAACACCTAAGTTAGCTTAATAGAAAATACATAGAAAATGAAAAAGCGCAGACAAAAAAGCAACTTAGCGTTATGCCAAGTTGCTTAAGGTGGAAGTAGTCCGACTACCCCCGAATAAACTTTAAAATTACCGCCTACGGATCTAAGTGAATAGATCCAGTGAATTTGCACAGAAGTCGCTCACCACACGTGTCCCCTTAGTCTTTACCCGGCAGCTTGTCCCCTACCGTTTTGAAATCACACCATTCTCGACATCT
>OMJG01002128.1_pt1 | contig 10104 bp, 12 predicted proteins | sample 1646431 | NCBI WGS metagenome assembly OMJG01 (sample SAMN03771674, study PRJEB25209) | food metagenome | isolation source: Cotija cheese | place: Mexico:Jalisco,Michoacan | collected 2011-12-12 | reverse complement strand
TAAAGTAACTTTGCACAAAGTTTTAACTGCAACGAAAAGTATGAATAATTCAGGAGTAATTAACTTTCTGGGGGAATAAAAAACGTATGAAAAATTCTATTCAATTTAGTGACACAGTGCATATTATTTCTTATATTGCTATATTTCAAAATACGGATCGGTTATCTAGTAAAGATATCGCAGAAAGCGTGCAGACCAATCCCACTAACGTCCGCAAGATAATGGGTAATCTCAGGAATGCCGGCTTGATCAAGACCACAAATGGGCGAGCACAGCCAGCCGTTGCCAAAGATGTCAATGAGATCTCTTTTTATGATATCTATCAAAGCTTGGATAATAAAGAACTATTTCAGGTGGATACGAATACGGAACCCAAGTGTGTAGTAGGGGGGAATATTCAAGAAATTTTGCAAGATGACTACGCTCTTTTGCAAACAACGGTTGAAGAAAAAATGAAGCAAATTTCTTTAGGTACTGTTTTGCATCAGCTGGCAACTATTGAGGTGCAAAAAAAGCGGGGAAATCAAGACATCGTGGCAAAATTCTTGTGATCTGCTGAGGCTTGTTCCAATAAAATGGTTATTCAAGACTGGCTTCTTCCATAATATAATCAAGAATTTTAAACATCACATTTTTATTTTCTGCTGGTTCTGGAGTATTCAAAATATCGGCAGCTGTTTGTTGAAGCACAGTTCCTTTGATATAGGGGAAGTCGTTGACGACCATCTCGCGTACGTTGTCACTTTGCGGTTCAAAGTGGAATTGCAAGCCAACAATGCGGTGGTTCATCACGAATCCTTGATTCTTGAGATGAGAACTGGAAAAAAGTAGTTGAGCTTGTGCAGGTATCTCAAACATTTCTTCATGCCAGTGCAAGGCTGTTAATTTTTCTGGAATACCAGAAATGACATTAGCTTGCAGGTAAACGGGCGCCCAACCGACTTCCTTAGCTGGTGCCTTGATGACAGGATAGCCCAAGGTTTTCGTAATTTGTTGTGCGCCATAGCAAGCTCCAAACATTGGCGTGTCATTGTTTAGCAACTGCTGGATCAAGTGACGTTCTTCCTTGATCCATGTCAAATCATCGTTTGGGCTCATTGGTCCACCCAAAATTACCAGCATGTCAGTTTCTGATGCCTGCGGCAGATAACCGAATTGATATGGATGGTAAATATAAGTTTGATGCCCGTGTAATTGGGCCCAATCTAAAATGGAACCTGGACCTTCATTAGGTGTGTGTTGTAAGATATTGATCCGCATGAAATTACCTCTTTTTGTTTGTAAAATAATTTATTGTTGTAATTAAATTGATGATCATATTTTAGTTTTGTTCTCAGATACATCAATAGCCAACGGTCACTGATATATCTGAGCCACTTTCCACCGTAGTATGCCTATCTTTTTCATATCAACACCGATCGTTTTTTGGTGCAAGTTAGTGGCGAATGCCAGCTTGTTTCTGGTACCGCCTTGAGGATCAGAAGTGTTGCTGCATTTAGTTTTTGGACTCAAGTTGGTTAACAAATTAGCTGTTTTTTTATTTGCCGCTAACTTGGTGAGCTTGGTATGATCTTGTTTTTCAAGCATAGTATTGATCTGATCGTTTAGCTCATAGGAAATATATGAGCCTGAATACACAAATAGTGCTGCGCTTAAGGCAAGTATTACCCCAACTGATAAAAATGCTGTGGTTTTAATCTTCATATTTTTATTCGACCTTACTCCAGCTATCTAGTGTTCTGCCGTCTTTGTCTTTAAGTTGCAGCCAACTGTTGGTCCCGCCAAAGTATAAAAACAAGCCAACCTCATTGGGACTTTTTAACACAATATCGGCAACTGTCTGCTTTCCAGTAATTTCATTCTCATGTTCGATTCGTAGTTTTTGAGCAAAGCGAGCGGAAAAACCGACCGAGCCGTCCTTGTTGAGGGGGATCTCTGTTTGCAGCTTTGCCCCGGATTTGATCACTATTTCTGAACGTTTTTGCCAAAAGACTGTGGCGGTCGCACCATGATAGTCAAGGTAAAAGGGGAGCGTGGAAATTTCTTTAGTCCATTTGTGACGTGGTTTGCCAGCTTTTTTGGCGTAGGGCTTTTTAACTTATAACCAAACTGAGCCAAAATTAAAGCAATAACTTGAACTTTTTTTTCACGGCAGCTTCAAATTCAACCGGAATTTGAGGCGCTTTTTCATTTTTTCCAGCTAACTTTACTAAGCCAAATTTCAGATGATCCAGCTTAAGAGTATTGTCGTTCATTGAAATGATGATCATTGTCTGACTCTTTTTTGTTTTTGAAAGTGGAAGAGTAGTGATCGTAACAAGTTTCCGGTCGTCAAAGATCAAACAAAGGCCATCTTCTTTTAAATTTGCAACTGCACAGTCAGACGTGATCATCAGCTGTAATTGATGTGCTGGTATAGTTATCTGTGTGTTGTTCTCTTCGATTTTGACAGTTAAATTCAGCATGATACTTACTCCTTATTCCATTCATCTTTGAGCATTGTCCACACGTTTCCGTCGTGGAAACCGTCCGCTAATAGTTCGCTTGCTCGGATCGTGCCATTCAAATGAAAACCGGCTTTTTGTGCGACATGGTTACTGCGTGGATTGTCAGTGGCAGCGTGGATCTCGATCTTATTGACAGCATAGTCTGCAAAGCCTAAATGACACATCGCTAAGACGGCGCGGTGCATGATGTTATTGCCGCTGAATTTTGTTGCTAGCCAGTAACCGATCTCGGTACTTTGATCCATTTGTAAAAAACGATTGAAACTGATCATTCCGACAGGCTGGTCGTGATAACGAATGATTAAGTTCACTGAGGTGGAATTGCCAAAATGTTCAAGCACAGTGGTTAAAAACTTTTCTTCATCCGCCACACTCTTCATTTCTGGGACCCAGGGCAGCCAAGTTGCTAAATCTGGACGACTTTCTTCAACCAGTTCAAACAAAGGTTGTGCGTCGATTTGCGGACGCGGGAGAGCTAGACTGAGTTCGTCATCGATCTGATATGTAAACATGGTTGTTCATCTCCTAATTTCGTTATTGTTTCAATTAACTGTACTTACTTATTGCAAATTTATCAATAAGTAAGTACGATAACATTAACAAAAATCATACACTTAAGGTGTAATGGAAGGTAGATCATGATGAGTGAAGAATAAATTTGTTTTGCTGGCAGATATGCTGGTCAATATGGGGATCGGGTTGATCATGCCGATCACGACGCTATACGTACATAATTCTCTCCACAAAAGTTTGGTCGTGGCGGGCTATGTCTTACTAGGTTTTTCTGGTGCGATGACACTTGGCAGCTTGTTGGGTGGGCGTTTGTTTGATAATTGGCACCAAAAAAAGACGATGTATTTAGGCGGAACGATCCAGGTTATAGCATTGCTGTTGTTGACCGTCTTTCCCGTCTGGCCGCTTTATCCCTTCTTATTAGTTTTGTATGGCTTAGGTTTGGGTATTTTAAATTCCGCAGTGAACGGTTATTTAGCCTTCCTGCAAAAGGATGACCCGAACATCTTTAACAACGGTTATTGGTTGGCAAATATTGGGATGGCTTTAGCGACGCTGCTGTCGGGTTTGTTATTTGACATCAGCATTCGTCTAATTTTTGGCGGTTCGGCGCTGTTGTTTTTCATGACACTGTTGCTGATTCGGGTCAAATTTCGAGACTTTTCGGTCGAAAAACATTCTGGGCGGCCGCTTGCAGTTTCCCAAAAGTCCAATCGGGCGAATGTTTGGGGGATCACGCTAGTATGTGTAACGATGATCGTGATCTGGATCTGTTATGAGCAGTGGAATAGTAACGTTTCCGTCTTAATGACTGGTCAAGGTATCTCTGTTGCACGTTACAGTATGTTATTTACAATTTCTACCCTAGAAATTGTGGTCATGCAACCCTTTATTACGCGACTTTTTCCAAATACATTTCGCGCTGACAAATTGCGGGTCATTTTAGGCGTTTTGGTCTTTGCTTGTTCCTATTTGACATTGGTCGGAGCCGATGTTTACTGGCAATTTGTTTTGGGGATCACGTTTGTTTCATTAGGTGAGATCTTAGCTTTGACAGCGATCCCGATGTTATTGAACCGTTATGCGCAGGATAATGATCGCGGAACGATTCAGTCTCTTGGTAGTCTGTCAGGGTCATTAGGTCGAGCTTTGGGGCCCTTATCTGGCGGTTGGTTGATTACTGCTTTAGGGTATAGCAAGACATTTTTAGTTTTCTTTGTGGTGCATTTAGTGATGGCAGTGATCTTACTTGGAGTTCATGCTCCAAGTAAAAGAATAAATGAATAGTGAGAGGATGAGATTTGATGCGGGCAATTTTAACAACGATCGGACAGGATAAAGTTGGTATCATCGCGGGTGTCAGCCAATATTTGGCAGAACACGCAATTAATATTTTAGATGTTTCGCAAACGATCATGGAAGGAAATTTCACGATGATGATGTTGGTCGACTTGCCACAGGAGACTGACTTCCAAAGTTTGACAGCAAAATTGAATGAATTAGGCACCAAATTGGGTGTTGAGATCAATATTCGTAACGAAGAAATTTATCGTGCCATGCATCAATTATAAAGAATGGAGGTGATTGCAGAAATGGAAACAGAGAAAATCATGGAGACGGTCAATATGATCACCAACGAAAATTTGGATGTTCGGACGATCACCATGTCCATCTCGCTATTAGATTGCATCGACAGCGACAGTGATACGGCTTGTCGCAAAATCTATAATAAGATCACAACTAAGGCGCGTGATTTGGTCAAAGTCGGTCAGCAGATCGAAGCAGAATATGGGATCCCGATCACTAATAAAAGGGTGACGGTCACTCCAATTGCTATCGTCGCAGCTGCTAGTCATGACAAAGATTATGTTAAATACGCTAAAACATTAGACCGTGCTGCACACACGATCGGCATCGACTTTATTGGCGGTTATTCAGCGTTAGTTCAAAAAGGTTTCCAACAAGGCGATCATACTTTATTGAATTCATTACCAGAAGCTTTAGCGGAGACTGAATTGGTTTGTGCCTCGGTCAATGTCGGCTCAACGCGTTCAGGGATCAATATGGACGCAGTTGCTCAAATGGGCGAAGTTATTGTGGATGCTTCCAAACGTGATGTGATGACTAACGCGAAGATGGTTGTCTTTTGTAACGCAGTCGAGGACAATCCATTTATGGCTGGCGGTTTTCAGGGGATCAGTGAACCAGATGTTGTGATCAATGTCGGAGTTTCTGGCCCAGGTGTTGTTAAAGCAGCACTAGAAAAGGTCAAAGGGCAATCAATGGATGTCGTGGCTGAAACAATTAAGAAGACAGCTTTCAAGGTCACTCGTATGGGGCAGTTGGTCGGCACGCTGGCAGCGCAGAAATTACACACTCAATTTGGCATCGTCGATTTATCCTTAGCGCCAACGCCGGCGGTGGGGGATTCGGTCGCTCAAATTTTAGAAGAGATCGGTCTTGAAAGTGTTGGAACTCACGGAACCACAGCGGCTTTGGCATTGTTAAATGATGCAGTCAAAAAGGGAGGCATCATGGCTTGCAGTCATGTTGGCGGACTCTCTGGTGCATTTATCCCAGTTTCAGAGGATGCTGGAATGATCGATGCCGTGACTGCGGGACATTTGAATATCGACAAGTTAGAAGCAATGACCGCAGTCTGTTCTGTTGGGCTTGATATGATCGCCATCCCAGGTGACACTCCGGCAACAACGATCAGTGCAATGATTGCTGATGAGGCTGCGATCGGTATGATCAACAATAAAACGACTGCAGTGAGAGTCATCCCAGTTCCTGGCAAAGACGTTGGCGATTTTGTCGAGTTTGGCGGTTTGTTGGGGCATGCGCCTGTCATGAGCGTTAACCAGGCCTCGTCGGCCGAAATGATCCAACGTGGAGGGACGATCCCCGCCCCAATTCACAGCTTTAAAAATTAGACCACTATTTGGCAATTGAATTGGGAGAACAAGGGGATAAAGCTTTGAAAGGTTCTGTCCTATCCAGTTGAGGAGCAAATTGGCTAGAAGTCGGCGAAAGAATTAGCCAATTCAGATAAATCGGCTAGAAGTCGGCGGAAGTATTAGCCAATTAAGGGTAAATCGGCTAGAAGTCAGCGGAAGTATTAGCCAATTAGGACAAATCGGCTAGAAGTCGGTAGAAGAATTAGCCAATTCAGATAAATCGGCTAGAAGTTGGTAGAAGTATTAGCCAATTAAGGACAAATCGGCTAAAAGTCGGCGAGATTTTCCTTCAGTTGGTCATTATTCCTTCGAATTAGACGGGGGCGGAGCCGAAAAAGTTAAATCATTTTCTTATTGCTTTTATTGCATACAAGGTATATTATCGTAACTGGTAATACAATTAAATAAGACATCTGGGGTGCCATTAGGCTGAGAAAACACCCATTGAACCTGATACGGTCAATACCGGCGAAGGGAGTCAGTTTTTATCTGGTCGCAAATTGCGAATGTTAACGATAATCATGATCTCTTTTGGCATATGCTGAAGGAGATTTTTTTATTTATAAATTTGTGAGTTCATTTTCTTTCGTGAGGTCGGTGCGTGTATGTCTGATGTTGCTTCCTAGGGTTAGGAGAGAAAATTATGCATGAACAAAAATCAAATGCTTGGCATTTACGAGATATTATTTTACTGACATTAACCGCAATTTTAACGGGAGTGATTTATTTTGGGGTAGTCTTTTTATATAACGGTTTGACTGCCTTATTGACACCGTTGGGGTTAGCTCCTTTTGGCAATGATTTGATCTTAGGCTTGTGGACGATGGCTGCTCCTTTAGCTGCCTGCTTATTGCAAAAAGTCGGTTCCGCTACTATCGGCGAAATACTTGCTTCAGCAGTCGAGGCTATTTTGGGCGGTCAATGGGGGATCAGTACCTTGATCTCCGGCTTTGTTCAAGGTTTCGGTTCTGAGCTTGGTTTTACTTTTACTGCTTACAAACGTTACGACATGTTTAGTCTGTCTTTGTCAGCATTGACCACGACGATCGTGACCTTTACTTGGGATCTCTTTAGAGAGGGATACGCGGCCTATCATGGTTGGATGATCATTGCTTTGTTCTTTACCAGACTATTGTCGATTTGGCTGTTTGGTGCCTTGTTAGTGCATGCTGTAGTTTCTCTGTTGGAACGTTCTCACATGCTGCGGGCCGAGTAAAGTAAGGAGAATCTGGTTTGAGTTATATTGATATTACCGATTTAACGTTTAGCTATACCAAACAGGGGCCTTTGGTATTGGAAAACCAACAGTTGAGTTTTCAGCAGGCCACTTTTAACGTGTTGACCGGTCCTTCAGGCTCTGGAAAATCCACGCTGTTACGGCTTTTGTGCGGCCTTTTTCCTCAATATACAGGTCACTTGCAAAACGGGCAGATCTTACTTGATGGAGAGGATATAGCTGGTATGGATATTAGCAAACGTGCGCAAAAAATTGCCATGTTGTTTCAAGTACCAGCTGAACAATTTGCCATGCCGACTCCTCGTCAAGAACTGATTTTTACACTTGAAAATATGCGGATCGCACCTGAGCAAATGGATCAACGAATAACGCAGGCTTTTGATTTTACTGGGATCAGCGAATTTGCGGACCGTGAGTTTAGTTCACTTTCTGGTGGAGAGCAGCAAAAAGTTGCCTTGGCCATCATTTTGGCACTTGATGCTGATACGATCCTCTTGGATGAGCCATTTGCTAATGTTGACCCCGAGGCACGAAATTTTTTACTGCGTCGATTGAAACAACTGGTTTCCAACCGTGGTAAAACAGTGATCATTGCCGACCATGATCTGTCGGATTATCAGCAATTAGCGGACTATTTATATGTCATGGAACCAACACAAAAACAGATCCACCTCGCCACTGAAGCCGAAATGCAGCAACGGTTTTTGTCATTTGAACAAAACCGTCATCAGCAAATTTCGATCAGTTTGCCGGCTCAAACGGATACTGCAGAATTCAAGCTGCGTGACTTTTCTACGGGACATCAAAAGGTTTTGCTTAAGCAGGCTAATTTTGAATTGATGAAGCATCATTTGACAGTTTTTACTGGGCCAAATGGAGTGGGCAAATCCACCTTGTTTAATTCTTTGACTAAGTTGCAAGATTATCAGGGCTCGCTAACTTGGGAAAATAATGAGATCGCTAAACTTAAGGTCAAAGATTATAGTCGCCATGTTGCTTTAGTTTTTCAAGAACCGATCAGCCAGTTTCTCAAGGTCACAGTTGCAGAGGAGTTAGAGTTAAGTTTGCATAATCAGTATGATCATGCATGGACTAAAGAACGTGTTCGAGATACATTGGCAGATTTAGGTCTGACCGGTTTTGATGATCACGTGGTGTATATGTTGAGTGAAGGGCAAAAGCGCAAGCTGCAAATTTTATTGATGCTGATCATGGGAGTCCCCACTTTATTGTTAGACGAACCATTGACAGGCTTGGACTTAGTTTCAGTTCATAAGATCATGCAGCTTTTACAACAGGCAGTCAGAAATGAAGACAAGACAGTGATCATGATCAGTCATCAGTTAACAGATGTTGCTGACTATGCTGATTACCACATTAGTTTGCACGAAAAAGAGTTATCTTACGAGGCGAGTCTATGAATCCAACAGTCTTATTAGTGATCGTTTTGATTTGTGGGGTCGAGCTGTCATTTACTCGGGTTATTGCGGCGAATGTACTCGTAATTTTGGTGGGCTTGGTGATCATGTTATTCCGGCGGGCAAACTGGCGCTCGTATTTACGGCTATTTTTATTACCGCTGTTGCCGGCGTTAGGTGTTTGGTTTTCATTAGCTTATTTTTCAGTCGGTCATGATATTCACTTTGCCTGGGTACTAGCAACGCGGATCTATGCCTATTCATTCTTGGGTGCAATTTTTACCTTTTCGACAACTATCAGCGAAACTTTAGCTTCCTTAGAACAAAATGCACATATTCCAACGACTTTTGTGTATGGAATGTTAGCGGCCTTAAACTTTGTACCTAAAATTAGAAGTGAGGTCCAGAAGATCAAAGTCAGTGCCCAAATGCGGGGGATCACCTTGCATTTCTGGTCACCGCAATTGTTATTTAAGGGGATCTCGGCTGCTTTAAACTGGTCTGAAAATTTAGCCGAAGCTATGACATCACATGGCTTTGCAGAGAATCAGCCACGGACCCATTATTCTGTTATCCAAATTCCGTGGTGGAATTATTTAGTATCGATCCTAGTTTTAGCAATTTTTCAAATGTTTATTTTTACAGGTTTACCGTAGTTATCTGACTTGAGTTTCTCGTGGCAGAAGGCCGTGCCTAACTAACTACTCTACCCTAATGCAGAAAAGCGCATTATAGTACAGCAGTCCGTTAGTGCTCACCTTCTAAACGCCACGCTGCACTCTGTTTACAAAATAGGAGGTTTTCTTATGTCCCGATCTCGAAATAATACTCGTCTTTTGACCGAAACGGCCATTATGTCGGCTTTATCCATCGTTTTAAGTTATATTGTTATCTTCAGAATGCCGCAAGGCGGCAGTGTCTCACTAGTTTTGTTGCCCTTGATTTTCCTTTCTTTGCGTCGTGGACCGATTTGGGGCTGTACTGCTGGTGCGATCTGCGGTGTTGTTCAACTAATGTTTGGCGGCTATTTTTTAAATCTGCTGCAGGTGCTTTTTGATTATGTTTTTTGCTTTGGGACCGTCGGCTTTGCAGGTTTCTTTGCCAAACCGTTACAAGGTGCCTTGCGTGAAAAGAAACAGGGTCAGATTTTTGGCTATACCTTAGCTGCTAGCTTTTTGGGCGGATTTATGGCTTATCTTAATAACGTCATTTCAGGAATTGTTTTTTATGGAGAATATACTCCAAAAGGCCAGTCTGTGTTTGCCTATTCCACGATTTATAACGCTACATACATGGTTCCAGAAGCTTTGGCGGCAATGATCATTGTGTGGCTGCTGGCAGCACGTGCGCCAAAATTATTTATTCCAGAAAAATAGAACTTAAATTATCGAACGTGTGGACATTGGTCTGCACGTTTTTTAGGTGCGCCCGGCATGGGCAGTAACTAGGCGGTGTAAGTCCGCTGTGAG
>OMJG01002127.1_pt1 | contig 10106 bp, 10 predicted proteins | sample 1646431 | NCBI WGS metagenome assembly OMJG01 (sample SAMN03771674, study PRJEB25209) | food metagenome | isolation source: Cotija cheese | place: Mexico:Jalisco,Michoacan | collected 2011-12-12 | reverse complement strand
ACATTCATCAAGGTTTGGTTTAAAAAACCTAAAAAAGTACCTATCACTAAGACAGGCATCATTTTTTGTTATTTTGTTTTTGCACTTCAATGTCTATTTTGCTACTTACCATTGTTACTGATCTCCTCTAATTTTGATTCTAATTCTTCTAGGTTTGAAATGATTTGTGTGGTTTTCTCAGTTGGAAAGTCAGTTAATGGGGCTAGGACTTTCCAATAATCGCGTTCGATGACTTCATATTTTTCTTTGCCTTTTTCAGTCAGAGCGATCACTAATTGACGCTGATTGTTCTCAGGTCTGGTTTTTGTAACTAGTCCAGCGGTTACCATTCGGTCGACGATCCCGGACGTCGTACTGTTGCCAACATGGATCTCTTTTGCCAAATCCCCTAATGAAGAACTTTCGTTGCGATGTAAGACTCCTAATACCAGGCACCACGATTCAGTGAGACCATGTTTTATGGCTTGTGCATAGAAAATTTTCCTGGTTTGTTGTCTTGTTGCGCGTAATAAGTATGTAAGATGACGCAGATCTTCATTTATTTTCATAGTTTTCCTTCTCAATTTAGTTTGTATTCAATATATTTCAGTTCGAACATTTCTAATGCGAAATAACAGCATTTAACAGAATACACCTTTTTTCATTTATTCTCAATACAAAAGCAAGATTTTCTGAAAAACCAGGTTGTAAAAGAAAATGCGCAAAAAAATCAATAATTTGCTAAAAATATTAACTTTATATATTTTAAGTGTTATCATGAACCTGTAGTCCAATATAGGGAGATGAATAATTATGGCAACTTGGGCATTTTGGCTTTCAATTGTAGCAATTGTTCTTTCTGTATATGCTTGTTATGCTGCAAGTAAAAAGGACTAGGACAATTTTGGAAAATAGGGCAGGAAACACGCTCTTTTAAGGACGTGATACTTGCCTTATTTTTGTGATATTTAATTTTCGATGAGCGTTATGGATTACAATTCAGGTCTTCTTAGTGTATAATTATATGTGTATTAAAAACTATGGAGGTGCTAGAATATGCGTAAGTTCTTGTTAGGAGTAAGCTTGACGGCTAACGTAGTTCTTGGTTACTTATTATTAAAAGATGAGGATACTGTTGAAGAATTAAGGGAACGTTTAGAACATGCTGGCGATGAAGTAGTCGGCAAGGTACAACAGGCTAAGGGCAACCTTACTGGAGATACTAAGGATAAAGTTGCTGGCGCTGCTAAAGAAGCTAAGGGTGCCGTTGAAGATAAAGTTCAAGATGTCAAAGAAGACGTCAAAGATGCTGCTGAATGATCTTCATTCACAATGATGAATTGCCTCGAAAGTGAAAGCTCTCGAGGCTTTTTTCTTTTGCAAAAAATGACTTGGCACTATGATAGAAAATAAAGTATGAAGATGGGGGAAGAAGTAAGCATGGTTGGGGTTTTACAGAAAATCGGCAAAGATAAAATGTTTTTGATTTCTGCTGGAGTTGCTGCATTAAGTATGTTTGTCAGTCGTCCGCGCTTAGCAGATGTTGATTGGAAGACTATTATTTCTTTGGCATCTTTGTTGGCACTCATTGCGGTGTATGAGCACATAGAAGTCCTAAGTTACGGTGCATCGCTATTAGTTAAACTAGCTGACAATAAGCGCTTTTTGGTCCAAATTATAGTTTGTACTTCTTTTTTTGCAGCAATGTTTTTGACAAATGATGCAGCTATTATTGCCTTAACACCGATCTTGATCATAGTTGCGCAAAGGATCAAACTTCCAATTGTCTTGCCTGTCGTTTTAGTGAACGTGGCTGCAAATTTGGGAAGCATGGTTACGCCGTTTGGAAACCCGCAGAATCTGTATTTATTAAATCGTTTTGCTTTAAACTTTAATGACTTTATTCGGATGGCCTTGCCTGTTTCGATTGCTAGTTTGTTGTTATTATGGTTGTTTACACTTAAAATACCGCATGAACGCATAACAAATGTTAAGTTGCCTAAATTTAAATTGGACTGGAGCAAACTTGTGCTGGCCTTGATCGCCACTTTTGTTATTTTAGCGGGTATTTTTTCTTTTTTGCCAATGCCTGTTATGTTAGCGACAGCGGTTATTATAGTTGTATTAGTTGACCCCAAAATATTTGGTAAGATCGACTATGCATTATTGTTAACTTTTCTGATTTTTTTTATTGCAGTCGGTGATGTTGGGCGTGCACCAATAGTACATAATTTTATGAATATGTTGGGTTCTACTTCTTTTGGAACTTATTTGAGCGGGTTGGCTGTTAGCCAAGTGATCAGCAATGTGCCAGCAGTCATTATATTAGCACCATATACGAAATATGTTTATCCTTTGTTTCTAGGAGTTAATATTGGCGGGTTAGGAACTTTGATTGCTAGTCTTGCTAACTTATTGGCATACAAACAATACTATGAGCGCGCGGAATCGCCGAGCGGAGCTTATTTCAAGATATTTTTGCAGATCAATATCTTTTTCTTGTTAATTTTAGGTGTTGTGGGATTTCTTTTAGTTTTTTGGCAATAATGCTAATTTGGAGTTGTCAGAGTTAATTAAAGCTGTTCTTTTTGCTATAATACTAGTATTAAGTGTTCACAGTGTTTACAAAAGAAAGAAGGAGCTATTATGAAAAATGATCCGCGTTGGCAAACAGCTTTATATACGACTGAAACGTATAATGAAGAAGGGTTAGAGGGACATGCATATGTTCCAGATGGTCTAAATTTACAAACTAGCAGTCCGTTAAATGACCACCCTGGAACAAATCCGGAACAATTATTGGGGATGTCATTATGTACCTGTTTAGTGGCCACAATGCAAGCAGTTGAAAAAGAACATCAATTGGAACATCATGCCAAAGCAAGAGCTAAAATTGCATATATAGGTGAAAGAGCTCATTATGAATTTTTAGTTCATGCACAGATCTGTGTGCCGCAAGTCGATTTTGACAGAGCAAAGAAGTTAGTTGCCGAAACTGAAAAAAGATGTTGCGTATCACAGTTATTGAGCGGCAGCAAGAATTATAGTGTTGAGGCTGTTGAAGACTGGGCCAAGTAAAAAATTAAAAACTTATTTTGAGACCTTATTTTTAATAAGACTTTTTTTATATCAGCGTTAACATAATGAAATTATCGCTTTTTTTTAATATTGTCCAAAATTTTAAGAATAAAAATTCTAACACAAATAAATTGTGCACTTTCTTTCTGTATAATAACAGTGTTGCAAAAAGTTTAAATTTGTAAATTTGTATAATTACATATTAAGAAGTTTTGGAGTAAGACCTTAGGGTCAGTTAGTTGAGGCCTTAGATAAACAGTGGTTCCGTACATAAATGTGATTTGGGAACATTGTCCAAATTTATAAGGCCTTTTTTAGGGGAAAGTAAGAGGAGCGTATGGTAATTTCATGCGACTCCCCTTATTTTTAGTTAAAGTTATTTATTTTTGAATGAAAAGAAACGAGCAAAGATTTTAATAAGTGCCAGTCTTGTGCTGTTGGCGGACAATTCCAGGTGATTTGTTTGGTTTTGACCCCTGAATAGAATTTGTCTGAAATAAAAAGGTCTGTTTTCTTGGTGATTTTTGAATCAATGACGATATTGGATCCTGTAAGTTTGACTAATCTTTTTTGAATAAAGCGGTTATAAATACTTCCAACTGAAAAATCGGCAACTATATGGATCTGATCGTCCAAGACACTTTCAGGAAGTTCACTAAAAATTAGTACTGTATACTGATAAAAAAGTTGTTGCAATGATTGCAATGACAAAGATGGGGAACCGACTTTTTGGCGGATACGAATGAAGTTCTTAGCTAAACTACAGATCACTGGATATGAATTCATACATCGAGCAATAGCTTCTTGCTCGAGGCAGGTATTGATAAAGAAAAAAGGAGACAGAGTTTGTGTATTTAAACTGGTCAATTTTTCAGTAAAGATAGGGAACTTGTGGCGACATTCTAGAACGGTCAGATTTGTTTCGATGTTCTTTAGCTGTTGATTTGTTACTTTATTTATTTCATTTTTACGCTTGAACAGGGGTTGCTTTGTTAAAGGCGAAGCATTATAAGTCATGATATAAGCGTTAAAAAATAACGCCTCATGATAAGCTTGCTCTTCAGTTAATCCCAAATTTTTGCTCAGATAGTCTTTCGTGCGTGCAAAATAACTGTTGGATGGTCTTGTCAGTAAATCATCTTCGCTACCCAAAATCATTTGTTTATTTTTGATCCTTAAAAGCTGAATAACTAGGAAATAAGAAAGTTGCCTTTTTTCGGCATAAGTGGGTTTAAGCTGCCAATTAAGGATCAGAAAATTTAACATATCATGGACTTGTTTGCTGGATTCCTTTAAGGGAAACTGTTCATTGCCAAAAAAGAAAAATGTGATATGCTGCAATAATGCACAGTATTCGATCTCGTTATTCATTTTTTGATCGGGAAATTCTTGCTGAAGATCATAGAACATTTTTTTCTTGCTGCGGTAATAAGTTGATTGGCTGATACCGGCTTTTTTTAAAAAACTTTTACGTGAACCGCCCATTCCTAAAGCATCGTTTAAGAAGATCTTGATATTTAGCGAATTTTTGGCAAGCAACATGGTTAATAGTACGACCGTTTGAGTTGTGACATTATTTAAAGTTAACCCGCGACTTTTTTCAAAACTAAAGGAAAACTGTTCATTATTGTCACTGATCGTTGACAGTTGTTTGCAGGCGATGTTTGCTTGATAAGCACTGATGGTCAATTCTTTTTTTAATTTAAGTAATGAGATATTAGTGATATTATTTTGAAAAAAGTATTGGACTATGTCGATAAGTAATTGCTCATTTTCGTCAAATAGACAATAAAACCCCTTTGCCACGCGATCAACCCCTTTTGATGTTTATAACAAACTAAGGTCATTATAAAATACTTAGCTATTAAAAGCATGCGATTTGCAAGGGGAGATCGGCTTAGTGATCGAAGTCGAGGTTTTGGTGATTTAATTTGGGAAAAATGATTTTATCACTTAAACCAACAAAATAACCCTGGAATAAAAACGAAAAGACAGTACCAATATTGATTGCCCAAACATTTTGGTTACCGAATGCACATAAGATGATCAGTGTGATCGGGATCAAAAAAGACGTCGTCTGAGCAATAGCAGCATTACCATGGAAAAATTTGAAACGAATGATCTGCATAAAATCGTCATTTGGATGCAAAATCAGATTAACCCGCTGATAAATTGAAATGCCGGCAGCGATACATAAAATACCACATAGATCTAAAATGATTTTGAGAGGTAACGGTAAAGAATTTAAACTAGTCTTTGAGAGTAGACTTGTCAGCATCCCAACTAAATAGCTAAAGGGAAGCATGAAAACAAAATTACCAAAAATCCGTCGAAAATCAAATTTGCGAATGATCAAAGCATTAGACAAAACAACAGCGACACCTTCCCAAAATAAAACTCCTGTTAAACTATAATTAAAGAAATGAGACAAGTTGACCGAAGAGGCAGTCCACAATGCGCTGCCTAAATTTAGCGAGACAGTTAAGGCATTACCAAAAGAATTAATGATAATCGAAACAATTAAGAAAAAAATATCTCCACTGACTGTCAGTGAGCCATTTTTATGAAACATAGTATGTAAGAACTCCTTAAAGATAAAATAGATGTTTTTAGTTCAAATAAGACTATAAGTGCCTATAGTTGATATTGTAAGACAAAATCCCTACTCAGGGAAAATCATATTTTTTGTATATTTCAAAACGTAATTTATGGATTTTCTTAAGATGAGGGGGTGTTTGTTATAATCCCTTGAAAAAAGCGGTCACAAATGCTATTTTACAGTTAAGAAGAGGTGTAGTTGTTCCAGTAAATTAGTAAATTGTGGTTCTATATTTGAGTCTTTCAAAGCTGTTTGCCGAACTATAAAGGGAAGATGATTTTATTATGATTATTTTGGAGTTTAAGGTTCCTTCACCAAAAGATATCTATAATGAAGCCAAGAAAAAACTTAATGAGCAAAAGAAGAAGAAAAAAACTAAGGAAAAAGGTCCGATCGCTGTTCCAGTTTAGAACGCTATTGCTTGTCAAAATCATTAAATTTGAATATCGGTAGTAATGGCACTATTCTAGTCATGGATGGTGCTATTATTTTTGACAAAATTAGACGATATTAGTTATATTGAAAAAGATTTTAGAAATGGTGGTGTATTTTGATGGATCAAACATGGATCGCTCAATTACCTTTAAGTGAGATCAGCCAGATACAGCCAATTGCTGGTGGAGATGTAAATTTGGCTTATCGGGTTGATACAGCAAAAGGTCCGTATTTTTTGTTAGTACAAAAGGGACGCGCAGCCGACTTTTATGCTGGAGAAATAGCGGGTTTAAAGGCGCTATCAGCTGCCGATGTCAAAGCACCGCGAGTGATAGCTAATGGGCAGATCGACGGTGATGCCTACTTATTGCTTAATTATCTCATGCAAGGACATCGCGGCAGTCAAGCTCAGTTAGGTCGCTTAGTTGCTAAAATGCATCGATACTATAGTCCTAATCAGAAATATGGTTTTTCTGAAGCTTATCAGGGAGCAAGTATGACTTTTGAAAATAAGTGGACTGACACTTGGAGTGAACTTTTTGTTGAACAAAGGATGGATCAACTAAGAGATGCTTTAGTCGACAAACATTTGTGGACTAACTCAGCTCTTAAAAAGTATGAGCAGGTTCGTTCCATTATTGTGGATTCTTTGGCCCAACATAAAAGTAAACCAAGCTTATTGCACGGTGATTTCTGGGGTGGCAACCATATGTTTTTAGAGGATGGCCAACCAGCTTTGATCGATCCCTCTGCTTTTTATGGAGACCGTGAGTTTGATATTGGTTGTAGTTTAGTGTTTGGCGCGTATGACCAAGAATTTTATTCGGCCTATCAAGAAGCTTATCCGATGGCTGCAGGGTATGAGAAACGTTTGAACTTCTATAGTTTATATTTGCTGATGATCCATTTAGAAAAATTCGGTGGAATGTATGCTTCAGCAGTGAATAATACAATGGAACGTATCATTGCTGAATCTTAGTTGGGGTGTGGACAGTAGTCCAGCTATTTTAGCAAATTTGAATGTTTTAGTTTCGACATTTTCAGGTTTGCAATGTATAATGAAGATGTACTGGAAATGAATTAACCGGTATAAATTTATTCGCGTCAAATTTGATGTTTAGTAATGCACACAGAAGTTCCCAGCCGGTTACTGGGAACTTATTTTTTTAACAGATAGTGCTTATCGGTGTTAATAATATTTCATAAAAAATGATAAATAAAATGCGAAAAGAGGGAAAACAATGGACGGGAAAGAAAGAAAAACATCCAAGAAAAGCGAAGCTGGGAAATGGTCTGCTTCTTGGTTTTTTAATTGGGTGATCAATAGTCGTTTTGCCATTGCGATGTTGGTTATTTTGTTAATATCTTTGATTATACTGGTCTTGAGTAAAATGCGGTGGATTTTTAGCCCGCTGACTATCGTTTTAAATACCATAGCATTACCAGTTATTATTGCCGGAGTTTTCTATTATATACTAAACCCCTTAGTGGATTGGGCTGAAAAAAAATATCATATCAAACGTTCTTTGATAGTGACGATAGTTTTTATTGTCTTGGCATTATTCATTGCTTGGGGGATAGGATCATTAATCCCAGTTGTTCAAAGTCAAACACAAGATTTGTTGGCCAATTGGCCAGATTACTGGTCTAAATTGGAAAATTTTGTTGTTGGTCTTTTTTCGGCAGATGGTTTAAAAGATCTGCAAAATAAATTGAGTACGGTTAATACAGACTTGGGAGAAATTTTTAAACCTAGTAAGGCAGTTAACTTTTTGCCTAAGTCGCTGAATTCGATCGGCAGTATTTTATCACGCGTTACTTCAGTAATTATTTCTATTGTGACCGCCCCACTGATTTTATTTTATTTATTAAAAGATGGTCATGACCTGCCCGATTATTTAGTGGGTTTTTTACCAAACCGTTATCGCTTGAGCGTGAAAGATATTTTTAAAAATATGAATAGCCAGTTAAGTAATTATATCCGTGGCCAATTAGGTGTGGCATTTTTCGTGGCTGTTTTGTTTTGGATCGGCTACATGATCATCGGCTTGAGATTTGCATTATTACTAGGGATAATTGCCGGACTGTTGAATCTGATCCCATATCTGGGTTCATTTTTGGCCATGGTGCCCGCCATCGCCGTAGGTTTGTTTACATCGCCATTTATGTTAGTCAAGGTATTGATCGTTTTTGTGATCGAACAAACCCTAGAGGGACGGTTAATTTCACCGTTGATTTTAGGTAATAGTATGAAGTTCCATCCTTTAACAGTTTTGTTTGTATTACTTGTTTCTGGTAAAATTTTTGGTTTGGTTGGGGTTATTTTTGGTGTTCCAGGTTATGCTGTGATCAAAGTAGTGGTTTCGACATACTTTGACTGGTTTAAGCGCAGCCATCCGGATCTTTACGTTACAGAACATACAAGCTTGCATGATATATCATCAGATGAAGAGGAGCAGTAGGCGCTATTCTTGGCGTTCTCTTCAATAAAATACTAGAATGATCAGTGAACATTAATGTCAACATTTTTTGAAAGGAAGGTCATTTAATGAAAGTTTTTGTAATCGGTGCAGGTGGAAATGTCGGCCGTTTGATAGTCGAGCATCTAACAAATGAAGGTGACCAGGTCACTGCGGGTGCACATAGGCAAGAACAAGTTAATAGTTTCCGTGAGCAAAACGTAAAAGCCGAAGTTTTTGATTTATTGAAACAGCCAGAAGAGATGGCAAAACAGCTACGCGGCTACGATGCTATTGTGTTTTCTGCTGGATCCGGCGGTAAAACTGGTGATGATATGACCATGCTGGTTGATCTTGATGGGGCTGTTAAAAGTATGCAGGCCGCAAAAATCGCGGGGGTAAAAAGGTTTATTATGATCAGTGCGATTTTTGCAGAAGACCGAATCAAGTGGGTCACTATTAAGCCTTATTATGCTGCTAAGTTTTACGCAGATGAGTGGCTACGTCATCGGACGACTTTGAATTATACAATTTTGGAACCAGGGGCATTAACGTTTGATGATGAAACTGGTAAAGTCGCCACTGATGATTTAGAAAAGGGCGGTTCGATCAGCCGGGCAGACGTCGCGGCCGCAGTTGCTGCTAGTTTGCACGATGATTCTTCTATCGGAAAAGTGATCCCATTGATAAGTGGTGAGACCCCGATCGCGACAGCAATCAAACAAGCTAAATAAAAATGGGTATTAAAAAGAGTCGTAAACTTGAAATGTAACTTCCTTGATTGGGAGTTAGACTTCAAGCACGACTCTTTTTTTAGCTTTCGTTAAATTCTTGATCAAAGTTGTTAACAGCATCTACTGAGCCGATAACTGCCAGCATATCCTTGTGATGAATAATGCTCCTAGCATCAGGATAAACATCAACATGATCTTTTTGGATGATGGCAATCACGTTTACATCAAAATTATTTCTTAATGATAACTCACCTAGTGTCCGTTCAGTGTATTCCTTATTATTAACTTCGACTTCAGCTAAAGTCACATCTTCACTGAGATCTAGATAGTCGATAATATGAGGTTGACGATGATGCATTACGATCCTTTTAGCCATATCAGATTCTGGTTGCACGATCTGATCGGCCCCGATCCGCTCTAAGATCCTGGCATGACTCCGATCTTGGGCTTTACATATCAGATCTTTCACGCCTAAATCTTTGCAGTTCAGTGCAGATAAGACACTTGCCTGAATATCGGAACCGATCGTAATAAAGACATGGTCAAAGGCTTCAATATTTAGTTTTCTTAGTGCTTCTTCATCTTGTGCATCGGCAATGACAGCCTTGTTAGCAATATTCATGTAGCGATTGACTAGTTTTTCTTTGGTATCTATCGCTAAAATTTCTTGATTTTCGGCGGCTAGCTGCTTGCACAAAGCACCGCCAAATTTTCCCAGACCAATGATCGCATAGTTTTCGTCAGCTCGTGTGACCTGGTTTTTATTTTTAAATTTATCCAATGAGAACACTCTCCTCCGGGTAGCGAATATCACTTTGACCG
>OMJG01002126.1_pt1 | contig 10107 bp, 6 predicted proteins | sample 1646431 | NCBI WGS metagenome assembly OMJG01 (sample SAMN03771674, study PRJEB25209) | food metagenome | isolation source: Cotija cheese | place: Mexico:Jalisco,Michoacan | collected 2011-12-12 | reverse complement strand
GCGAAGGAGGCCTCGTCGGCCGAGCCCTCCCAGGCGAAGGAGGTCTCCAGGATCCCGGCCTTCTGATCGGGGTGGGCGGCGGCCACGGCCCGCCAGCGGACCCTGGCCATAGTGCCGACCTGGGGCATGAAGAATCCGGCGACGGCGCCGATGAGGGCCACCAGGGCCCACGGGGCGCCGAGCACCGCGGCCGCCGCCTCGATCACCAGGGCGGCGCCCCCGACCAGGGACTGGAGCAGCAGGATGCCGCGCTGCCCTCGGCGGTCGGTCAGCGAACCGAAGATCGGGGAACCGACGGCATTGGCCAGGGCCACCGCCCCGGCGGCCACCCCGCCGGGCCCCATCCGGCCGGCCACCATCGGGCTGGAGACCAGCAGCATGGTGCCCAACTGGCTCATCGCCAGCGGCAGGCGGGCGCCGAATCCGACGGCGACGAAGGCGGGGCCGGAGTAGGAGAACAGGCGGGAGTAGGGGATCGCGGACAAGGGGGCTCCTCACGGGACGGCGCTGCCCACGTCACCCCACCCTTCTGTGACGCGGAAAAGCCCTGCCTGACGGCGTAGCAGCAAGCTTACGCCGACGGCAGGGCCTGTCCTCCCGCCAGAAACACGCGGCCGCCTGTGACCGGTTGCGCGCAGCTGCCGACGGCTACTCGGCGAGCCCGGCGAGCAGCAGGGCCTCGGTGAGGATGGCCCTGCGGAAGTCTCCCAGGTGGAGGGATTCGTCGATGCCGTGCATCCGCGAGTCGGGATCGGTGACGGCGGTGACGAGCACCGTGGCGTCGGGGAAGGTGTTCTGCAGGTCTGTGACCAGCGGGATCGCACCGCCGGTGCCCATCTCCACGGGCTCCTGGCCCCAGGCCAGCTTGAACGCCTCGTTGACCACCGCTCCGGTGTGGCGGCCGGCCCTGACGATGCCGGGGGCGCCGGTCTCGCCGGGGGTCACGGTGACATGGGCGCCGAACTCCGCGTGGGTCTCGAGGTGGTGCACCAGGGCCTTGAGGGCCTGTGCGGCGTCATCGCCGGGGGCCACCCGAAGACCCACCTTTGCGCGGGCGGTGGCGGGCAGGATGTTGATCGCCTGGGCCACCGGTGTGGCGTCGATGGCGAGCACCGACACCGAGGGCTTGGTCCACATCCGCTCGACGAAGGATCCCTTTCCGACCCACTGGACGCCGTCCAGGATCGCGGTCTCGGTGCGAAGGCGGTCCTCCGGGTACTCCAGATCCGGGCCGGAGAATGCTGCCAGCCCGTCGACGGCCACCTCCCCGTCCTCGTCGTGGAGGGTGGCGAGCAGCCGGCACAGGGTGGTCAGGGCGTCGGGGACGATGCCGCCGAACTGCCCCGAGTGCAGCGCGTGGTCGAGGGTGCGCACCTCGACGACGCAGTCGGCGACGCCGCGCAGGCTGGTGGTCAGGGAGGGCTCGCCCTGGTCCCAGTTCACCGAGTCGGCGATGACGATGACGTCGGCGGCCAGCTCCTCCTTGTGGGCCTCGATGATCCTGGCCATCGACGGGGAGCCGATCTCCTCCTCGCCCTCGATGAACAGGGTGACCCCGACCGGGGGTTTCCCGTCGAAGGCGCGGATGGCGGCCAGATGGGCGGCGACCCCGCCCTTGTCGTCGGCGGTGCCGCGGCCGTAGAGCCGGTCCCCCTTGCGGGTCGCGACGAAGGGCTCGGTGTGCCACTCCGACAGGTCCCCGGTGGGCTGCACATCGCCGTGGGAGTAGAGCAGCACGGTGGGCTTCCCCTCGGGGGCCGGCCAGTGGGCGATGACGGCCGGCAGGCCGCCCCCCTCGGTGACCACGGAGGCGTCGGCGGCACCGGCTCCACGCGCCAGATCGGCGATGTGCTCGGCATTGGCCACCACCCCGTCGGGCTCCTGGGAGCTCACCGAGCGGATCGCGACCAGGGTCGTCAGCTCCTCGATGGTGGGCTCCAACAGGTCGTCGACTCTGACTTCCAGTTCAGTTTTTCGCTCGGCAAGACTCATGGACACAGCCTAGAAGCTGGCGAGGCGGGGTGCCATCAGCGCCGGCAAGACCGATTTCCCGCTCAACGGGGTTCCGCGCCCCCGCAGCGCCTCATATCCCCGTTGAGCGGGATTCTCGTCACCCGAGCTCCCAGATTCCCGGAAGATCAGGACGATATGTGATGTTTCGGGGCAGCGATACGGGCCGATGCCTGCGGTGGAGGCGGGACACCACATCCTCGAGGAAACCCCTGGGGTCCTGCCGCATCTGGGTGGGCGTGACCGGCATCACGGTCCAACCGATCGCGGTGAGCGCCCTGATCTTCGCGGCGTCCGACTCGAACGATTCGCTCGTGTCGTGGAACTCGCGCCCGTTCATCTCGACATCGAGCATCTCCTCCTGGAAGGCTCCGTCCAAGTAGTAGGTCTTCTCCGAGATCCAGTGCCGCTCGTCCTCCGATCTCACGACCGTCTCCAGATTCCCCCGCCAACCGGTCACCCGGGTCAGCCGCCACAGTTCCTGCATCTCGATCTCCGCCACGGACCACGGGTTGCCCCTGGTGAGGCGCACGACCCTGTCCAGCGCCTGCGCATCGCGTCGACGGGGCAGCATCGCCCTCGCGGCCTCGATCTGGTCCGGGGCGACCTTGCGCTTGCGCAGGGCCAAGCACACCGCGTCCCAGTCCCCGCGCTCCCCCAGGAAGAGGCAGGCGGCCGCGGCCGTGGCGGTTGGCCCGCCTCGCACCGTGATGACGAGTTCGTCGGGAAGAGTCTCACGATGTCCTCGCACCCGTGGCCGGTCGGACAACGTGTGAGGGACGAGTAGGTCGACGCCATCCAGGGAGATCCGGGGCAGGCACTGGGCTCGCAGAGCCGCTCTCCCGGTCAGGACGGCGTCGGGCCGCCAGCACCTGGCCGCGCGGATCCATGCGTCGGGATTGTCGACGAGAGCCGCGTCCATGACGACACCCGGCAGTGGACGGACGGCGAGCCCGTTCGCCACCGCTCGGCGAGCCTGGCGGGAGAGCGGGCCGGCGCTGGGTAGCGAGACCACTCCCTGGGCATGAAGGATCGAAAGCAGTTCCATACCCCAGTTATCGCGGCCACCCGACGGAACTGTCGTTCGGCCGGACATCTGTGGATAACTCCTTGGAAACCGTCCGAACCACCCACCCTGTGGAAAACCCAGGTCGGGGGCCCGCACGCGATGCATCGGTCCGGCGGAGAACCGGAGCCCGGGTCCCGAGCGGTGCTCGCGAGACGTGATTCCCGCTCAACGGGGATGATCGTCGCCCCAGCGCCTCATATCCCCGTTGAGCGGGAATCTCGTCTCCGGATCCGGGACCCGGACCGCCTGTGAGGACGACCCGCGAGGACCGAGGGCAACGGATTCTCCAGATTTATCGGGTAGTGGATCCTCAATTACTAGAGTGCTGCCCATGACGAACACAACGAAGGTGGTGTCATCGACGCGCCGGCCCATGGTCGTGGGCAAGGGCTGGATCCAGGGCGTCGTCCTGGTGATGCTGCTCGGCTTCACGATCATGGGTGCCGTCACATGGGCCACCTACACCGACTCGATGCCGATGCCCGAGAAGGTCGCCACGACCGAGGGCACCGAACTGTTCACCAAGGCCGACATCACCGCAGGTCAGGTCATATTCCAGAACCGGGGGCTGATGGAGTACGGGTCGATCGTCGGCCACGGCGGCTACCTCGGCCCCGATTTCACCGCCGACTACCTCAGGCGCGCCACCGACAACACCCTCCAGCAGCGCCGGGAGGCGGGCGCCCACGATCCGACGGAGGCCAACAAGGCCGACTGGCGCACCAACCGCTACGACGAGAAGACCGGCGTGCTGACCTTCTCCCCCCAGCAGGCCTCGGCCTACCAGGACCTGGTGCGCTACTACACCGACTACTTCGGCAAGAACTCCCACAACTTGGGCCTTCTGGCCGACAACATCAAGGACCCCGTCCAGGCCAAACAGCTCACCAGCTTCTTCGCATGGACCGCCTGGGCCTCGGCCGCGGACCGTCCCGGGAAGAACTACTCGTACACGAACAACTGGCCCTCCGAGTCCCGTGTCGACAACAAGCCGACCGCCGACATGGTGCTGTGGTCGGCGCTGTCCCTCATCGTCCTCATCGGCGGCACCGGGATCATGTTCGCGATCTACGGCCGCTGGAGCCGCACCATCGGCTGGCACGCCTCCGAGGTGCCGTCCCTGTCCTTCATCCGGCCCAGGGACGTGGGCCTCACGAAGTCCCAGCGGATGTGCTCCTGGTTCTTCCTGGTGATCGCCGCACTGTTCTTCATGCAGACGATCGTCGGAGCGGCCGCCGAACACTACCGCTCCGACCTCACCAGCTTCTTCGGCTTCGACCTGGCCAGCTGGTTCCCCTACAACCTGGCCCGGACCTGGCACGTCCAGCTCTCCCTGTTCTGGACGGCCGCGGCCTTCCTGGCCGGCGGCATCTTCCTGGCCCCCTTCATCTCCGGGCGCGAGCCGAAGCACCAGGGGCGCTGGACCGGAGTGCTCCTGGCGGCCGTGGCGATCGTCGTGTTCGGCTCCCTGGGCTCGGAGATGCTGTCCATCTACGGGGTGTCCTGGGCGCGCGGACCGCTCTTCGGCCAGCAGTGGGAGTATCTCGACCTGCCGCGGCTCTACCAGACGCTGCTCACCGTCGGCATGTTCCTGTGGGTCTTCATCATCTGGCGCTCGATCCGCGGCCGCCTCAAGGGCGAGTCGCGGGGGAACATGCCCTGGGTCTTCTTCTTCTCGGCCCTGTCGATCCCGGCCTTCTACGCCGTCGGCCAGCTCGCCACCTCGGGCAGCCATCTGTCGGTGGCCGAGTTCTGGCGGTTCTGGGTGGTGCACCTGTGGGTGGAGGACTTCCTCGAGCTGTTCACCACCGTCCTGGTGGCCTACATCTTCGTGATGCTCGGCGTGGTCCGGGAGAAGGTCGCCCTGGGCATCATCTACATGGACGTCATCCTCTACTCGGCTGGCGGGGTGCTGGGCACCATGCACCACCTGTACTTCTCGGGCACCCCGAGCTCGAGCATGGCCGTGGGCGCCTTCTTCTCGGCGGCGGAGGTCATCCCGTTGACCTTCCTCACCGTCGAGGCGTGGGCCTTCATGCAGCTGGGAGCGCGTCAGGAGTCCCAGTCGAAGACCCCCTTCCCGCACCGCTGGTGCGTGATGTTCCTGGTCGCCGTGGGATTCTGGAACTTCGTGGGGGCCGGCGTCTTCGGCTTCATCATCAACCTGCCGATCGTCTCCTACTACGAGATCGGCACGGCACTCACCGCCAACCACGCCCACGGCGCCATGATGGGCGTCTACGGCATGCTGGCCCTGGCCCTGGGGATGTTCGCGCTGCGCTACCTCATTCCCGAGGAGAAGTGGAACGACAAGCTGGCGAAGATCTCCTTCTGGTGCACCAACATCGGGCTGATCTGGATGGTCTTCGTCACCCTGCTGCCGCTCGGCCTGCTGCAGCTCTACCATGCGGTCGGCGCCGGCTACTTCGAGGCGAGATCGCTGAACTACATCACCTCTCACCGCAACTCCGTCCTGGAGTGGATGAGGATGCCCGGAGACATCGTCTTCATCGTCGGCGGCGTGCTGCCCTTCCTCTGGATGGCCTTCCAGGGATGGCGGTTCCGCAACCGCGGCAAGACCGTCGACGAGCTGCCGGTGGAGAGCCTGTTCACCGTTCCCGGGCCCGCCGGGAATGACCCGTCACCGGCCGATGGCGCAGAGCACGCGACCACTGAGGGTCCGCGGTCGTGACCACCTCCCTGGAGATCTTCCTGGTGTGCGGCTACGCCGGTCTGCTGATCGGCGTGGCCTGGCTCCTCGACGTCCTGGGACAGCGCAGCGCCCGACGATCGCGTCAATGGAAGGAGACCAACTTCGTCTTCCACGAGGACAACGGCGCCTGGAAATGCCACGAGGATCACTGGCTGTGGCCGGCGAGCTTCGACCCGGAGAAACGGGTCATCCGCTACCGGGGCCAGCACGAGATCTGCGGACGCTGCCCGGTCAAGGACGCCTGCGCCCCCGGCGTCGACGCCCGGGAGATCACCGCCCCGGTGGATCCGTGGCCCTACTCGGAGGCCGGCATGTTCCACCGGGGGATGAGCCTGTGCATCCTCGCGGCCGCCTTCGTGCTGCCGGCCGCGATGCTCATCGCGGCCCGCAGCGTCGCGGAGTACGTGACGCTGACGGCCACCCTGGTGGTGGTCGCCCTTGCGGCCTGGCCGATGGCCCGATCACTGCGCAACAAGCCGGTCTCGATACCCGACGAGATCCCGATCGAGTCCTCGGCGTCATCCGACGCCGGTTTCGACGAGACGATGGGTCCCCGCTCCCGGAGCGTGACCCTGGGCGCGGGTGGCCGGCCGCTCACCGATCGTGCCGCCGACGAGGCCGCGCACCTGATCCGGCGGTACAGCTCCCGCTGGTCGAGCGGGCGCACCCGCTACGGCACCGACCACAGTACCGACACCTTCAGGACCGGAGGTCCTCGATGAATCACACGGAATGGCTCTTCACGACGATCGCCGTAGTGGTACTCGTCGCCGGGATCCTGGTGACCTGCCTCAAGATCATCCCCGAGTACGAGCGTGCGGTGATCTTCCGGCTGGGCCGGCTGAGGCCCCTGCACGGGGCCGGGCTGGTCTTCATCGTCCCGGGACTCGACAGGCTGGTCCGCGTCGACACCAGGACGGTGACCCTGACGATCCCGCCCCAGGAGGTCATCACCCAGGACAATGTCCCGGCCCGGGTGAACGCGGTGGTGCTGTTCAACGTCACCGATGCCACCGATGCCGTGATGAATGTCGAGAACTACGCCGTGGCCACCAGCCAGATCGCCCAGACCACTCTGCGCAGTGTGCTCGGCCGCGCCGACCTGGACACCCTGCTGGCCCACCGCGAGCAGCTCAACGCGGACCTTCGGGAGATCATCGAGGTCCAGACCCAGCCCTGGGGGGTCGACGTCTCGGTGGTGGAGATCAAGGATGTGGAGATTCCCGAGGCGATGCAGCGGGCGATGGCCCGGCAGGCCGAGGCCGAGAGGGAGCGGCGCGCCAAGGTGATCAACGCGCGCGGCGAGCTGCAGGCCTCCGGGGAGCTCAAGCAGGCCGCCGATGTGCTCTCCCAGAGCCCAGCCTCCCTTCAACTGCGATACCTGCAGACCCTGCTGGAGCTGGGCGCCGATCAGAACTCGACGGTGGTCTTCCCGCTGCCGATGGACATCCTCACCCCGCTGCTGGGGCACCTGGGCGACCACAAGGAGGGTTGAACCGATCGGTCCCGGGCGAGAATCCCGCTCAACGGCGGTCCCGCGCCCCACAGCGCCTTGAACCACCGTTGAGCGGGATTCTCGTCTCCGACTCGGGTGTGAGGGCGCGCCTCGACGCCTCTCAGATCTCCATCGCCGCGGGGATCGGGGCGGTCCACTCGGCCCGCAGCTCGTCCAGATCCAGGGCGAACAGCCCCTGCACCTCGATCTCACCGGAGTCGAGCACCTCGCCCAGACGGGCCACCGGCACGCCGTGCTCGGCGCACAGGGCGGTGAACCGCTGGTAGCCGGCCCCCGACAGGGACACCAGGGCCCGTGCCGGGGACTCGGAGAAGAGCATCACCGACGGCTCGCCCTCGGGCAGGGTGAGGCTGACCCCCAGCCCTCCGTCCAGGCAGGCCTCCACGAGACCCTGGGACAGGCCGCCCTCCGACAGGTCGTGGGCCGAGCTGAGCAGCCCCTCGCCGGCGGCTGCGGCCATCACCTCGCCCAGCGCCTTCTCGGCGGCCAGGTTGGGCATCGGCGGCATGCCGCCCAGGTGCCCGTCGTGGACGACGTCCTCCCAGGCCGACCCGCCCAACTCGAACTTCGTCTCGCCGAGCAGCAGCACGGCGTCACCGGCGTGGGCGAACCCCGCCGGGATGCGGGTGGCCACGTCGTCGATGATCCCGAGCATCCCGACCAGCGGGGTGGGCCGGATCGACTTGTCGCCGGTGCGGTTGTGAAGGCTGACGTTGCCGCCGGTGACCGGCACCCCGAGATCCCGGCAGCCGTCCACCAGACCCAGGATCGTCTCGGAGAACTGCCACATCACATTCGGGTCATAGGGAGAGCCGTAGTTGAGGCAGTCGGTCACCGCCACCGGGGTGGCCCCGGACACGGCCACGTTGCGGTAGGACTCGGACAGCGCCAGCTGGGCCCCCAGGTAGGGGTTCAGCATGGTGTATCGCGGGTTGGCGTCCAGGGACAGCGCGATCCCCAGCCCGGACTCCTCGTCGACGCGGATCATGCCGGCGTCCTCGGGCTGGGCGAGCACCGTGTTGCCGCGCACGAAGCGGTCGTACTGGTCGGTGATCCAGGACCGGTCGCACAGATTCGAGGAGGCGGCCAGCGCCGTGACCTGACCGGCCAGCTGGGCGCCGTCGTTGCTTCGCGGCAGGTCATTGGCGTGGTCTGCGTTGAGAGGGTCGATCCACTCGGGCCGGGCGACCGGCATGTGGAGCTCGGGCGAGTCGTGGGCGACGGTGTGGGGGTCGACGTCGACGATCCTCTCGCCGTGCCAGTCGACCAGCAGCCGGTCGCCGTCGGTGACCTCGCCGATCACGGTGGCCTGGACATCCCAGTGCGCGCAGATCTCCATGAACCGGTCGAGGTTGGCAGGGGTGACCACGGCGGCCATCCGCTCCTGGGACTCGCTCATGAGGATCTCCTCGGGAGCGAGGTTCGGATCGCGCAGCGGCACCAGGTCGAGCTCGACGTGCATGCCGCCGTCGCCGGCGCTGGCCAGCTCCGAGGTGGCGCAGGAGATGCCCGCGGCGCCGAAGTCCTGAAGGGCCTCGCAGACCCCGGCGTTGAACAGCTCGAGGGTGCACTCGATGAGCAGCTTCTCCATGAACGGGTCGCCCACCTGGACGCTGGGCCGCTTCGACTCCCCCTCGGACTCGAAGGACTCCGAGGCCAGGATCGAGGCTCCGCCGATCCCGTCGCCACCGGTGGCCGCACCGAACAGGACGACGAGATTGCCGACCCCCGAGGCCTTGGCGAACTGCAGATCCTCGTGCCTCAGCACCCCGACGCACAGCGCGTTGACCAGCGGGTTCCCGTAGAAGGTGGGGTCGAAGAGGGTCTGCCCGCCGATGGTCGGCAGGCCCAGGCAGTTGCCGTAGTCGCCGACTCCGGAGACCACCCCGGGCAGCACCCGGGTGGTGTCGGGGGCGTCCAGGGGCCCGAAGGCCAGAGCATTCATGACGCCGATCGGCCGGGCCCCCATCGCCATGATGTCGCGCACGATGCCGCCGACGCCGGTGGCCGCGCCCTGGTGGGGCTCGACGTAGGAGGGGTGGTTGTGCGACTCGGCCTTGAAGGTGACCGCCAGCCCGTGGCCGATGTCGACGACGCCGGCGTTGTCCCCGATGCCCGCCATCAGCGGCCCGCGGGGAGTCTCCTGGGGCAGCGCGCCGAACTTCTTGAGGTAGATCTTGGAGGACTTGTAGGAGCAGTGCTCCGACCACATCACGGAGTACATCGCCAGTTCCCCGCCGGTCGGACGTCGGCCCAGGATCTCGCGGATCGTGCGGTACTCGTCCTCGGCGAGTCCCAACTCAGCCCATGGCTGGTCAAGATCCGGGGTGCTGCGGGCATTCTCTACGGTGTCGGCCACGGGGCCAATCTATCGAATCCGATCGAGGACGTGGTATGGCATCCGTCCCCCGGGCCACCCGGCCTCCTGCATCCGGCGCGCGCCGGTCACCCCGCCGAGGGCCGCCCGTGCGCCCAGGCCTGCTCGGGGACCCGTCGCGCGAAGGTCTCCAGCACCTGTTGGGCGCCGTCCAGGGCCTCGGTGGCCTCGGTGCCGAGATCCGCCTCGATGTCGGCCATCTGCCCGGCGACCACCGGATCCTTGCGCAGGGACTCGACGATGGAGTTGCGGACGATGTTCCACATCCATTCGTGCTGCTGGGCGGCGCGGCGCCCGGCCAGCGACCCGTTGCCCTCCAGCCAGTGGCGGTGGTCGACGACGGCCTGCCAGACCTCCTCGAGGCCGGTCCCCTCCAGGGCGGAGCAGGTGAGCACCGGGACGGTGCGCTCCCCCGCCTGCGC
>OMJG01002125.1_pt1 | contig 10110 bp, 8 predicted proteins | sample 1646431 | NCBI WGS metagenome assembly OMJG01 (sample SAMN03771674, study PRJEB25209) | food metagenome | isolation source: Cotija cheese | place: Mexico:Jalisco,Michoacan | collected 2011-12-12 | reverse complement strand
GACAGAGACCGGCAACAAAATTAATGGTTTATATGCGGCCGGTGAAGTGACTGGTACTCTGGCGAGCTCAACGACAACGGCGTCCCCCACGCCTACATGAAGGACGCGTCCGAGCCCGGAATCCTCACTTTCCAGTTCCGCCCCGACGGACGCAGCGAGTACTACACGGTGCGCAACGAGGACCAGGATCACCAGTTCCTCACCGGCGTGAACTCCCCGAGCTGGCGCGAATGGGCTGCGGACGCCCAGCAGTGGCAGGAGAACGACCAGGTCGGAGACGCCCCGGAGGAGATCAACCCGCTGGAGGTCGCCCGCGCGGACCTGGCCGGTGGCGAAACTTTCCTGTCCACCACCTTCTTCGGCGGTTCCACCGAGTCGACGGTCGAGGTTGAGCTGGATGGCACCACCCAGCCTGCCGAGCACACCCAGCCTGCTGAAGGCGAGGCGCTCAATGATGACCTGGAGTACGCGGAGACGATCACAGCCACGCACAACCTGGTTTCCGAGAGCGGCAGTGCTCCGGCGGGAAGCCCCCACGTGTGGCGCCTGGCGCTGCCGGCGGACCTGGCGGCCGGTGAGCACACCGCGACGATCACAGGCACCGACCGTTACGGTGTCGTGACCACCCAGTCGGTCACTTTCACCGTGTCGGACTGAGCTGACCGGTAGCCTCTCGAAAAAAGGGGCATTTTCTTCGCAGGACGCTCCGGCTCACCGTCGCCTCCGCCTTGGCGGTGGCCCTCACCGCCTGCGGCGGTGGGGACGATGCCGATACCGGTTCCGGATCGGACGCCGGCACCAGTTCCGGCGCCGATCCGGCACAGGACGCAGGGCTCACGCTGCCGGACGACCGTGGGATCCACGGGGTGCACATCACCGAAAACCCCACCTCGACGGCGACGGTGATCTTCCAACGCTCCCCGGAGACCCCGGGCGTGGTGATGGGAAAGAACTGGGTCTTCGACTGCGGCCCCACCGATGAACTGGGTAGCGACGTCTGCGGGGAGATCGCCACCATCTTCGACGCGACCCTGGTCGAGCCCGACCCGCAGTAGTTACGGGCCCAGGGCCGGTAGCGTAAGTTAACCCAGCTGCTCGCGGATCCACATGATGTCGTTGTCGAGGGTGACCGGGGCGACATCAGGGTCGACTGCTGGGGCGACTCCGTCGCCGGTCTGACAGGCTTCGATGTAGTCGAGGATGACCTCGTTCTCCAGCAGGTCGCTGAGGCCACCGAGATCGATGTCGACCTGGGGTGTCGGCTCGTCCTGCGCAAGCGCCTGGGGGGGGCGGTGCCGACACCGAGGGCGAGGACCGTCCCCCGTGATCCCCGGTCAGGCCTGGTCAGTCACTGATGAACTCCATCATCCGATCCCAGTCCCGGGAGGTCTGCACCATCCCGTCGTAGTAGCTGGCCTTGAGCTTGTCGAGGTTGCGCTCCGTGTTCGAGATCCGCATCTGCTCGGGGAAGAACAACAGCGCCCTGCCCTGCTTCTCCAGCTCGAACAGCCGCCGCTTCGTCGCATTGTAGAGGTCGGGGCGTCCCAGCACCGCTTCGGCGACCGCGGGGTGACGGGCCAGCAGCCGGCGGATCGCCGCCGGGTACTTCACCTGGGGACGGACGTAGTCGCGGGGACGTGTACACAACACGATGAACCGCTCGAAGCCGTCATCCTCGGCGGCATCGACTGGAATCCCACCCGAGCCGCTGAGTGCACCGTCGACATAGGGGATCCCGTCGACCTCCGGGGTGTTCATGATCACCGGCAGGGTCGAGGACGCACGGACCCGCTTGAAGAGCGACTCGCGGTCGGTGATGTCCTCCCTGCCCCACCGCACGGACTCGCCGGTCAACGCATTCGTCGCCTCGATCCGGAAGGGGGTCGGGTCGGCGAGGAAGGCGTCGAAGTCGTACGGCAGATCGCTGCCCGGCAGTCCGGAGGTCTCGTAGATGTACTCGGCGTCGAAGTAGCCGTCGCCTCGGATGAAGGACCCCACCCCGCCGGAAGCCGGGGACGCGGTGAACTCCACGAAGCTCTCCCGTGTCCGGTCAAGACCGTGCCCCAGGTAGTTGACCGTGTGGGACGCTCCGGCGGACACTCCACCGATCCAGCCGAAGCGCACGCCGCAGGCCATGAACTCGTGGACGGTGGCAGCGGTGAAACTGTTGCGGGCACCACCGCCCTCACAGACGAGGGCGACATCAGCAGCGGACACAGGCGAGGCGGTGGTGTCAGTCATGCTGTCCACTGTAGACGTACCCGCAGCCGACGCCGTCCCCCGCTACACTTCATCCATGACTTTCAACAACAATCTCTCCGGCATGGGTAAACGCGCATCGTCCGGGGGCAGTCGCGGGGGCGGCAGGCGTGGCGGAGGACCCGGCTTCGGCGGTGGCAACAACCGCCGTGGTGGCGGCAGCAACCTGCTGACCATGCTGCTGGTGAGTCGGATGGGCAGGCGCATCGGTATCCCCGGCATCCTCATCGTCGGCGTGATCCTCTTCTTCGTCAACGGTGGACTCGGATTGTTCACCCAGGGAAATGGGAGCAACGGGGGGAGCCAGAACAGCAACGTCTCCAGCCAGTCCGGCGGCAGTCTCGACCACTGCCAGACGCCCGTGGACGCCAACAACTACGATGACTGCCGTATCGAGGGCACCGCCATCTCCCTCGACCAGGTGTGGACCGAGCTACTGCCCGAACAGGCCGGTATCGACTACGTCGAACCAGCCATCACCATCGGCGACGGCACGGTCAACACCGGGTGCGGTACCGCCTCCACCGCCCAGACCGGCCCATTCTACTGCCCCGGTGACGAGACCGTCTACATTGGCGACGACTTCTTCGCCCAGCTGAAGCAGATGGGCGGGTCGGACGGCCCGTTCGCCCAGATGTACGTCGTCGCCCACGAGTTCGGCCACCACATCCAGCACCTGGAGGGAAACCTCGGACTGTCGGACTACGACGACCCCGGTGAGGACTCCAATGCGGTGAAGATGGAACTGCAGGCCGACTGCTACGCCGGGGTGTGGGCCGCGCACGCCGACAAGGGCGACAATGCCGTCCTCGACCCGGTGACCGAGGAGCAGGTCCGCCAGGCGATCACCTCGGCCCAGGCGATCGGCGATGACGCCATCCAGAGCGGAAGTGGCGCAGAGGTCAACCCGGACGCCTGGACCCACGGCTCCTCCGAGCAGCGCGAGCAGTGGTTCACCACCGGCTACACCAACGGCACCGTGGCGTCCTGCCAGCAGGACTTCCAGCAGTGACTAGCCACGGATCAGGTCTGCGGCCCGCTCCCCGATCAGGTAGCAGGTGATGTTCGGGTTCACCGCGGTCAGCTGCGGCATCACCGAGGCATCCACCACACGAAGACCGGTGACACCCTTGACCTTCAGCTCCGGGTCCAGCGGCGACTGGTCGTCGTCGACCGCGCCCATGCGCACCGTGCCCGCCGGGTGATAGACCGTGTTGTGGGTCTTTGAGACGTAGTCGGCGATGTCCTCGTCGGACTGGACATCTGCGCCCGGGAAGAGTTCACGTCCGGTGTACTCGGAAAGAGCTGGCTGCGCGGCTATCTTGCGGGCGAGCTTGATGCCCTCCACTGCGATGTGCATGTCGTAGCCCTCCTCGTCGGTGAAATACCGGGGATCGACCTTCGGCTTGTCGCGGAAGTCGGTCGAGCGCAGACGGACAGTACCCCGGCCCTTGGAATGTGTGATGTTCGGGGTCAGGCAGAAGGACTCGTCTGCCGTCGGGTACCCCTGGCGTCGAGTGTGCATGTCGAAAGGCATGGAACCGTAGTGCATCATCAGGTCAGGCAACCCCAGGCCGCTGGCACCCCCCTCGTCGACCTGGGTGAAGACACCGATCTCCCACCACTGGGACGAGTTCCTTGTCATCGGAACCTTCGACTCCCAGGAGATCACGGCCTCCGGGTGGTCCTGCAGGTGGGATCCGACCCCGGGGCTGTCCACCAGGACGTCGATACCGAACTCGGCGAGATGTTCGGCCGGACCGATACCGGAGAGCATCAACAGCTTCGGACTGTCGATGGCCCCGGCAGACACGATGACCTCCCGGTTGGCGTCGAGGGTCTTGAGTCGACCGAAGGGGTTGTCCAGGTACTCGATTCCGGTTGCCGTACCGTCCTCGATCAGCACACGCGAGACCTGGCGGTCGGTGAGGATGTCCAGACTATCCCGGTCCAGGATCGGGTGCAGGTAGGACACCGAGGATGAACCTCGGGTTCCCTCGTCGCTGGCGTTGATCTGGAACCAGTCCGCACCATGGTTGACCGTCTCACCCTCGTTGAAGGGGACGGTAGGCAGCCCCTGCTCCTCACAGGCCTTGAGGACAGCCGTGCCGACCGGGTCACCGGAGTTCGCCGAGCGAAGGCGCACCGGGCCATCGTGGCCGTGGTGGTCTCCCCCGCGCTCATTGTTCTCGAGACGCTTGATCAGCGGAAGGACGGTCTCCGAGTCCCAGCCGGTGGCCCCCAGGGTCACCCAGTTGTCCAGGTCCTGTGCCGGGGTGTGGAAGGCGATGCAGGAGTTGTGGGACGAACATCCGCCGAGCACCTTGGCGCGGGCGTGACGCATGAAGGAGTTACCGTTCTCCTGCGGTTCGATCGGGTAGTCCCAGTCATAGCCGGACTCCAGCAGTCCGGGCCACTCGTCGAGGTTGAGGACCTCCGGCTTGTCGACGTCGGTGGGGCCGGCCTCGATGAGTGCGTCGGTCACTTCCGGATCCTCGCTGAGTCGGGCGGCCACGACAGCGCCGGACGAGCCGGCCCCGACGACGATGTAGTCGTAGTTGTCACACACGGTATCTCCCATGTCTCCTGTGTTTCTCTTACTTTGCCGGGAACCAACCGGTCGCGGCTGGTTCGGTGTTCTCGTAGATGTGCTTGGCCTCCCGGTACTCCTCGAGACCGGTGTGCCCCAACTCACGGCCGTTGCCGGACGCCTTGAAACCACCCCACTCCGCCTGCGGGACATAGGGGTGGTAGTCGTTGATCCAGATCGTCCCGTGCCGTAGTGCACGGGACACCCGGTTGGCCACCCCACGGTTGGACGTCCAGACCGCACCGGCCAGACCGTATTCGGTGTCGTTGGCGATCGTGACCGCTTCCTCCTCGGTCGTGAAGGTTTCCACGGTGATCACGGGACCGAAGCCTTCCTCGACGACGGCCGGGTTGTCACTGGTGCAGTTGTCCAGCACCGTGGGGCGGTAGAAGCAGCCCTTCTCCAAGTCCGGGCCGCCCCAGTTTCCGCCGGTGCGCAGGACGGCACCTGCCTCGACACCACGCTTGACGTAGTCGGTGACCTTGTCGCGGTGCTCCTCGGAGATCAGAGGACCGGCCTCGGCCGTGTCATCGAATGGCCCGCCGAGGACAATGCCCTCGGCACGCCGGACGAGCTCGTCGACGAACTTCTCCTTGATCGTGTCCTGCACGATCAGACGGGTCCCTGCCGAGCACACCAGGCCGGAATCCAGGAATCCGGCGTTGAGGGCGTTGTCGAGGGCAGCGTCGAAGTCAGCGTCGGCGAACACGACATTGGGGTTCTTGCCACCGAGTTCAAGCGCCACCTTCTTCACTGTCGGTGCCGCAGCCTCGGCGATGCGACGTCCGGTGACCAGACCGCCGGTGAAAGAGACCATGTCCACGTCCGGGTGGGACGACAACGGGGCTCCGGCTTCCGCACCCGCGCCCAGAACGAGATTCGCTACACCGGCCGGCAGTCCGAGTTTGTCGAGGACGTCCATGATCAGGATGCCGGTGTGCGGCGTCAGTTCCGCAGGTTTCAGGACGAAGGAGTTACCTGCGGCGATCGCCGGGGCGATTTTCCAGGACGCCTGCAGCAGTGGGAAGTTCCACGGGGTGATCATCCCGCAGACACCCACCGGCTCATAGACCACGGTGGAGATGACCGACCGATCTCCGGCATCGACGAGGCGGCCAGGGTTATGGTCGGCGATCTTGCCGAAGTACCGGAAGCAGTTCGTGATATCGTCGATGTCGCCCTCTGCCTCGACCAGGCGTTTTCCGGTGTCCAGGGCCTCGGCGCGGGCGAACTCATCCTTGCGCTCGACCAAGGCATCGGCAACCTTGAGCAGGAAGTCGCCACGCTCACCGGCGGGCACCGACGACCACACACCGGAATCGAAAGCCCGACGGGCAGCCGCGATGGCTTTCTCGGTGTCAGCGGAAGTCGCCTCCGACACCACTCCCACCACTTCCCCGTCCGCCGGACAGGTCACGGTACGTGTTCCACCATCCGAGGACGCCACCCACGTCCCCTCGATGTACAGCGTCTCTGGCCCGGTCACAGTAGTTTCAGCCATGCTACTTCTCTCCTTCTGTTGCTTCGTTCTGTCGCTTGTCACTCTCAGGAACGTCCTCGATCCACAACTCCGGGGCAACGGCATGGACCTCACGGGTCGGCGTTCCGCCGTCCCCGGTCAACGTCATGTACTCCAGATGCAGTTCATAGGCATCAAGAACATCAGCGATAACCTGCTCCTTCGAGTAGCCCAGAATGTTGTGTCCGCGCGAACCTGTGGCTGAGAAGATCTCGAGTGTGAAGTAGGTGTCTTGTTCAACATTCAGGTTCACAGCGAAGTTCGGTACCTGCCCCGGGACCGGATAGGCCTGGTATTTGAAATCGTCCTGTCCAGGGAACGCGACAATCAGGTCGATGAAACGGATCGGGTACTCCGGGTGATTACCTGTCTTGCAGGTCACGTCCAGCCCAAGCTCCTTGAGTTCTGCCGCGACCTCCTCGATTGCCGGGATGGCCGTGTTCACCACGTACTCCTCGGTCTCGGCGGCCGTGGGGAAACTCATCCGCCGTTTGAGTCGGTTTCGCCACGCCAGTCGCGGCTGCGGGGTACCGGTGCGGTCCGACAACGCTCCCGGCAGTGACAACCGTCGCGAATCCAGCCAGTAGGCTTCCGCACTGAGGACCTTCCAGATGCTGTACATCAGCAGGTACATGATCACCGAGAACGGAAGCCCGATCAGCACAGTCGCCGCCTGGAGGGTGTACACCCCACCGATGAGCAGCATGACCAGCGTCAGTGCACCGGTGATCACCGCCCACACGATGCGCAGCCAGGGAGGACCGTCGGTGTCGGTAGCGGAATTCTCGTCCGGAACGGAGGTCATCTTCGCCATGACCAGCGAACCGGAGTCTGCCGAGGTCACGTAGAACAGCAGGCCGGTGAGCGAGGCGAGGGCGACAGCGAAAGTCGCTCCGGGATACTGCTGGAGAAGGAGGAAGAAGCCGGACTCCGGGGTCTCCACCGCAGTGTTGAGGAACTCCTCGTTCGCCGCACCGCCCTCGCGGAAGAAACCGAGTGCAGCATTGCCGAAAATGGAGATCCAGACCAGGATGAAGGTAAACGGAATGATCAGGACGCCGAGGATGAACTGGCGCAACGTCCTGCCGCGCGAGATGCGGGCCAGGAACAGTCCGACGAACGGTGCCCACGCAATCCACCAGGCCCAGAAAAACAGGGTCCAGTCCCCCAGCCACTGGTCGACCGGATACTCCTCGACCCCGTCGGTGTACGCGAAGGTGTTGAGGATCATGCCGGGGAACTTCGAGATAAAGTCACCGATGTTCTGCACCAGGGCGTTGAGAAGGTCGGCAGTCTTACCTGTCACAAGGATCCACACCATCAAGGCCACGGCAAGCCATACATTGAGCTCGGAGAGCCGCCGAATTCCTTTGTCCACACCAGAGACGGTGGACACGATGGTGATCACCACGGACAAGCCGATCAAGCCGATCTGAATCCCGATGTTGTTCGGAATTCCGAAGATTTCCGCCAACCCGTAGTTGAGGAACACCACACCGATCCCCAGGGACACCGCGATGCCGAAGATCGTGCCGATGACTGCGGCGATCTCCACACCGTGTCCCACCGGCCCACGGATTCGGCGGCCGAAGACCGGGGCGAGGGCCGACCGGATACTCAGCGGCATGTGGTAGCGGTAGGCGAACAGGCCAAAGGCCATGCCCATCAGGGCGTACATCGCCCAACCGGGAATACCGTAGTGGAACATCGTCCACAGCGGGGCCATCCGTGCTGCCTCATCGGACAGCTCCAGGCCCTCTGGCGGAGTGAGGAAGTTCGTGGCTGGGCCGGAAATCCCGAAGAACATCAGGTCCACACCGATGCCTGCGGCAAACAGCATCGCGCCCCAGGTGAACAGACCGAAGCGTGGTTGGGAATGGTCCGGACCGAGTTTGGTGTTTCCTGTTCGACGAACCGCGATGATCAGGACGAACATCACGACCACGCCGGCGGTGAGAACGTAGTACCAACCCAGGTTCGTGGCGATCCAGTCCTTGGCGGTGTTGATCACGGTGTCGGCCGAGTCTGGAGCGAGCCACGCCCAGATGACGAAGGCGATGATGATCACCGAGGCCGTGGAGAACACCGGCCAGTTCACCTTCGCCGAGACCGGTTTCGTTGAGGTCGTTCCAGCGTCGCCCCCGGGGTCATCTGCCGTCGGCACGGATGGTTCATCTGTCGGGGGTGTCGCCACGAGAATCTCCTTGTCAGCTCGCTATGAGCTTATGGTCAGGTTCCTGTTGTCCTTTCCGACGTTATCTTAGATCTGCTAACTTTTCCCAACCTCAAGGGAAGTACGAACCGCCTGGACCACGTCCTCGGCTGCGATCTCCTGCTGCTCGCGGTTGGCGAGGTTGCGCAACACCACGGTGCCGGCCTCCAGCTCATTCTCCCCGAGCACCAGCGCGTACAGTGCGCCAGCACGGTCGGCGCCCTTCATCGCACCCTTCAGACCACGGTCGCCGTAGGACATGTCGGCACTCACGCCTGCCCGGCGCAGCCGGTCGACGATCACGGACATACGCTTCTTGGCCTCGACACCCATCGGCACGCCGTAGACATCCACCCGGCGTCCGGTCACCGGGGACACGCCCTCGGCCTCCAGAGCCAGCACAGTGCGGTCGACCCCCAGGCCGAAGCCGATACCGGAGAGGTCCTGGCCACCGAGCTGGGCCATCAGGCCGTCGTAGCGTCCGCCGCCACCGATACCGGACTGCGCGCCGAGTCCGTCGTGGACGAACTCGAAGCAGGTCTTGGTGTAGTAGTCCAGGCCGCGGACCAGCCGCGGGTTCAGGGTGTACTCGACACCCATGTCGTCGAGCAGGCCGGTGACCGTCTCGAAGTGCTCCCGGGCAGACGCCGACAGGTTGTCCGGCATCAGTGGGGCGTCCACCAGCATCTCCTGGACCTCAGGACGCTTGTCGTCGAGCACCCGCAGCGGGTTGATCTGCGCCCGCTGACGGGTCTCCTCGTCCAACGGCAGTGCCAGCAGGAAGTCCTGCAGCTTCTGCCGGTAGGCCGGACGGCAGGTGTCGTCACCCAGACTGGTGAGCTCCAGGCGGAAGCCGGACAGTCCCAGGGCACGGAAACACCGGTCGCCCAGGGCCACGACCTCGGCGTCCAACGCCGGATCGTCCACACCGATGGCCTCGACGCCGACCTGCTGCAGCTGGCGGTAGCGTCCGGCCTGCGGACGCTCGTAGCGGAAGAACGGGCCCGAATACGTCAGCTTCACCGGAAGCTGGCCGCGGTCCAGGTTGTGCTCGATCACCGAACGCATCACCCCGGCGGTGCCCTCCGGACGCAACGTCACCGAACGCCCACCACGGTCGGCGAAGGTGTACATCTCCTTGGAGACCACGTCGGTGGACTCCCCCACACCGCGGGCGAACAGCGCGGTGTCCTCGAACACCGGCAGCTCGATGTGCCCGTACCCCGAGTTGTGGATAACCTGCTCGAAGGTGCTGCGCACAGCATGGAACGACGAGGCTGCCGGGGGAACGTAGTCCGGCACCCCCTTCGGGCCGGAGAACGACTGGACAGGGGAAGCGTTACTGGAGTCACTCACGGAATCAGACTATACCCTGCAGGAATCCGTTCTCGGCCTTCTCCCTCCCCACCGTGGTAGAGGGTCCGTGACCTGGGAGGACAACGTCGGTGTCGACGAAAGGCGAATCCTCGGCGACGATCCGGCGCAGACTCTCCACCATCGCCGCCGGGTCCGACAACGGCAGGTCGGTGC
>OMJG01002122.1_pt1 | contig 10122 bp, 9 predicted proteins | sample 1646431 | NCBI WGS metagenome assembly OMJG01 (sample SAMN03771674, study PRJEB25209) | food metagenome | isolation source: Cotija cheese | place: Mexico:Jalisco,Michoacan | collected 2011-12-12 | reverse complement strand
GATAAAGAACCAACAGCAACTTGTTCATTTTGTGAACGAATATCATAGTCACTGATCAACTGTCGCCCATGTTCATTGATGTACTGATAATTTAAGACTCCCGACTTATTTGCCGGCTTCTGATAGTAATTTTTTAGGGAAAGATTTTCTGCTAAAGTTAGCGGCAAGATCAGCCCCACGGTTTGCCGGTCTTCTGGAATATAGCCAACGCCTGCTTCCGTGATTTGTCGAACTGGCTTATTTTCATAATGCTTCCCTTTAATTTCAATTGAACCGGATTTAATTTTTCGCATACCAGTAATTGCTTCGATCAACTCCGTTTGCCCGTTGCCGTCAATTCCCGCAACTCCAACGATTTCCCCAGTGTGGACCTGAATGTCTAAGTTTTTAACTCCTAGCCAGCCATTTTTTTCAACATTCAGCTTTTTAACATCCAAAACAAGTTTATCTTGATCGACTTGTTTTTTTTCAACGGAATTACGCAACTTTCGTCCAACCATCATTTCTGCCAAATGTTCTTCAGTAGCGTCTTTTACTTCAACGGTATCAATTACTCGTCCATTTCTGATAACAACACAACGATCAGCTGTTTCTTTAATTTCTTTTAATTTATGTGTAATAAAAATGATAGATTTTCCCTCATCCGCCAAAGCACGGAAAATTTTCATCAACTGGTCGATTTCCTGAGGTGTAAGAGCTGCCGTTGGTTCATCAAATATAAAAATGTTAGCTTCTCGATATAAAGCCTTCATAATCTCAACTCTTTGCTGCATTCCAACTGTAATATCAAGAACTTTAGCGTGAATATCAATATCCAATTGGTAACGTGCAGAAAGTTCCTTGATCCTTTTTTCAGCACCGGAATAATCAATTCGCCCGCCACGCTTGATAGGTTCATCACCCAGAATAATATTTTCCAGTACCGTAAAAGCAGGGATCAGCATAAAATGTTGATGCACCATTCCAATGCCATAATCCTTAGCCTCACGTGGGTTTTTCATTTTTACTTCTTTACCATTGATCAGTATCTCACCTGAAGTTGTTTCTAATAATCCTGACAACATCCCCATTAAGGTTGATTTTCCAGCCCCATTTTCACCTAATAAAGCTAATATTTCTCCCTTATGAACACTTAATGAAATGTCATCATTTGCTTTAAATTGACCAAATTTCTTGGTAATATGTCTCATTTCAACGACTTTTTCTGTCATTGTCAGCCTCCTATTTTAATGACAGAGCACAGTGAGATGAAAGAAAGCGAACATTATCTGAGCCTAGCGTTATAGCGTGCGATTTTAGTGCTATAATGTCGAACTTAGAAGATGGCATTTTCTGTCTCACGGAACTCAAGTTAAATCACAGCGCAAGGGCAAGCAGGTCAGAAGCAAGTATATCGTTTTTTAACAACACATAATACTTGTGCTGTTGCAGCTAGATAGACAAAGCCTCTTGTTAGCCTCAACGCAAAGAATGCCTTACCTTTTTATACAACTCGCTAATCTAGAAAAAAGGTGAAGGATCGGTAACCCGATTCTCCACCTCTTACGCTGACGTAAGTTGATAAAGTGTCTTAATATTAGTGTAGCGCGAAGAATATTTTCTAAACGAGAAGTTCAGTGTAATTATTCGGCTTTAACCTTGATATCTCCATTAATGATCTTATCTTTGTATTGTTGAACGGCGTCTTTAGTTGCGGAAGACATATTATCATCGATCAAATCGACACCTTTGTCTTTCAACTGGTAAGTAACAACTTTTCCGCCAGGGAACTTACCCTTCATTGCTTTGTTTGACAAATTCTTAACAGAATTTCCAACTTCCTTGACCGCTGAAGCTAAAGTAACATTGCCGCCTTTGTACTTACCATCGGCCTTTTGATCTTGATCAACACCGATGACCCAAACCTTTTGACCATTCTTAGACTTATCTTTAGCCGCCGTAAATACTCCGGAACCGGAACCGCCAGCTGCGTGGAAGATAACATCTTCACCGTTATTGTACATTGCACTTGCTAACGAATTACCAACATCAGCTTTAGTAAATGAGCCAACATATTTCACATCAACTTTGATCTTAGGGTCAACTGCGTGTACCCCTTGAATATATCCCTTTTCAAATGTTGTAATAACATCACTCTTAATACCACCAACAAAACCAACTTTATTGGTCTTTGTTGTCTTAGCAGCGGCTACACCAGCTAAGAATGAAGACTGTTCAGTCTTAAATGTCACAGAAGCAACATTCTTACGTCCCTTAACTACATCGTCAATAATTGCAAAGTTTGTATCTGGATTTTGCTTAGAAGTTTTTTCAATAACGGGTGCTAACTTATAACCAATGCCAAAAATCGTTTGATACTTAGCTTTAACCAGTTTATTCACATTAGGCGTGAAATCAGAATCTGAATTAGATTGAGCGTAATTATAACCATTAACACCCTTCTTCAAGTCATGCTGATCTCCCCATGCTTTCATACCTTCCCATGCAGATTGGTTGAATGACTTGTCATCAATACCACCACCGTCAGTTACTAATGCAACTGTATGTTTTGTACCTTTAGAAGAATCCGAGTTTTTGTTTCCACAGCCAACTAAAATTGTTCCCAACATCAACGTTGCAGCTAAAAGCGCGGTCGCTTTTTTATTCATTATGTGCACCCCTCAAAAATGTTTTATTGCTCTTTCCTAAAACAAGTATACCTTTTTAAATTTTAAAAGCAATATATTTTTGTAAAAATAGCAAATAAAGTTCGCTTTTTATTGCAATAAATACTTCTAAATTTTGAAATATATCTATATAGAGATAAAAGGCGAATGTTTTTCAACCACTCACCGTGGTGGTCTAACCAAAATTATCTATTATAAATACCAGTATATTTAATGATACGTTCCAATTTAGGAACCGACCGCTTATTAACTAATTTTAAAACACACATTAAAACTAGGGTCAAAAAAAGCCATCACCTTTTTTAAGATAATGGCTTTAATTCATTTCTATTGTTTACTTTCAACCTGCTTGTTTAGTAATAAAATATTGCAGATCGAAAGTATGACGGCTAAAACAAACATTATTAAAGCTGTCCACATCGGACCAGTATACACGCTTGAAGAATAAAGCATATATTGCAAATAAGAGAGCTGTGAGAGCCACCCTTGCAGTTTAGTAAACATCCAAATTGCTATATAGATCAGGACTATATAGATTATTGCTTTATACAGTGTTTGATGATTTGACGGTAACGCACGAGAAATTGCCGTTGTTAATAAGTGGATCAAACTGATCATGGCCCACCAAAACAAGATCCCTGCCAATGAAGCTAAGACCAGTGCTAGTAAAAAAAGCCATAGGCGAGATTCAACACCAGCGAAACTAGTACTTAACATCGCGCTTATCTGTTTCATATTGAACAAATAATAAATTAAAACAAAAATCAACTGCACTAATGATACTAGAATAAAAGCAATCAGCGAACTGAAAGTATTACTTAGATACAGTTTAGTGTCACTGATCGGTATCAGACGATACCTATTCGAAGTGTATACTTTCTCACTAGTCCAGGTCAGAAAGATAAATGCCAGCAGTGTTGCTAAGCCAGACCACCCCATTGAATGCTGTAATAATAAGGAACTCCATTGTTTGGTAAACAAATTCCCACTAAAAACATCAGGAAGCAATGAAACTACCACAGCTATTAAGTAAAAAGATATGATCCAACCAACAGTCTTTATCTTGTCGGTAAGCAAAACTCTACTCATTCTTCTGAGACTCGTCATTAGTTGTTACCTCCTCGTCGTATAATCCTTCATAATAATCTTCTATGCTGACTCCTTGCTCCCTGATTTTTTCAGTCTTCTCATGAGCGATCAAGTGGTCATCCTTGATGATCGCTACTTCATCCAATAAACCAGAAATCTCAGAAATATAATGATCACTGATCATCATCACGGCATCAGGGGCTTTCCATTGAATCAAGCTATTAACTATTTTCTTACGTGTCATACTGTCTATACCTTCAAATGGTTCATCTAATAGATAAACAGACGCACGCCGAGCCAAAGTTAAACTAATAACTAACTTTTCTTTCATCCCTTTGGATAACTCACCAAGTTTTTGCTGATCACTGCCGAAATCCAAAAAATCGCTGAGTTCACGATATTCATTAGTACTAAAATCAGGATAGACTTGGGAATAGAAGTCAACAATATCTGTGATCTTGCTTCCCTTAGAAAAACCATCCAAAGAATCTGTATAACTAACCAGTGCTTTACGCTCAACTATACCAGTCTCGTCTTTAATTTTAATAACGCCTCTTGCACCCTTAGCAACTCCAGCAATGCTACGCATCAAAGTAGTTTTACCAGCACCGTTTTCACCAAGTAAGCCGATAGTTGTTCCCTTTTCTACTTCTAAATTGATATTTGCCAGGATTACCCGCTGATTTCGCTTATAAGAGACATTTTTCAGTTCGATCGTGTTTTCCATCTTCACTTCTCCTTTTTTCCAGAAAATCATCTAAACACCCTTTGATCTCGACATCGCTGATATTCAAAGCATGCAATTGTTTATACATTGCTAATAGACTTTTGTTGATCAGATTCTGCCGCAGATCTTCAATAATAGTTGGATCAGACGTAACAAAGTTGCCAAGTCCCCGACGAGATTCAAGAATATTTTTGATGATCATCTCTCTTAAAGCTCTCTGTACAGTATTAGTATTGACCGAAAATTGGAGTGCTAACTGACGGACAGAGGGGACCTGTTGGCCTGAGTGAAAACGTCCGCTAATGATTTCTCCAGCAATATACTGTTCTATTTGACGATATATAGGTACATCATCAGTAAATTTCACCAGACACTCCTCCTTTTTTAAACAGAGTGCAGTGAGACAAAAGAAAGCAAACACTCTATCGGAATCTGGTGTTAGAGCACGTTCCTTGTGCTGTATTGTCAGACTGAGATAGGTGGAACTTTCTGTCTCACGAAACTCGACTAAATCACAGAGTGCAGTGAGACGAAAGAAAGCGAGCACTATCGGGGTCTGGCGTTAGAGCACGGTTCTTGTGCTGTAATGTCAGACCGGGATAGGCGGAACTTTCTGTCTCACGAAACTCGACTTTTAAAAGAATGTAATAAACAATTCAGTGTATCACTACACTAATACACGACTATATAAATGTCAACTAATGTAGGACACAAATCAGACAGTAGGCAATATTTTTGCATTTTTCTTATAAATAAAGCATAATTTTAATGAATCAATCGTGCACAACCATTTCTGGTTTTGAGTCAGGATATGTTACAGTAAGGAGTGTTGGTACATGGAAAACAAAGAGGATTTAAAAGCAAAATTAACTAAAGAACAATATGATGTGACACAAAATGCGGCAACAGAAATGCCTTTTTCTGGTAAATATGATGATTTTTATGAAGAAGGCATTTATGTTGATGTTGTTAGCGGCGAACCGTTATTTTCTTCTCAAGACAAATACGATGCAGGCTGCGGTTGGCCTTCATTTACCAAAACTCTGGAAAAAAGAAATGTTTCTGAAAAGAATGATTTTTCTCATTTCATGCATCGGACAGAAGTTCGCAGCAAGAAAGCTAATTCTCATTTAGGTCACGTCTTTCCAGATGGCCCAAGTGAAACTGGCGGTTTACGTTACTGCATCAATTCTGCTGCACTGAAATTCATTCCAGTTGAAAAATTAGCTGAATCTGGTTATGGCGAATATAAAAAGTTGTTCACTACAAACAAATAAAAATAAAAAGCGGCGTGTATCTTAAAAGTCCTAATGCATAATGACTTTAATTGATACACGTCGCTTTTTTAGATTTTATCTAGTTATTATTTCAGGTAAAAATCAATTTTAAATTCAATCACCCACGCAAAAACACGCAACTAGTCAAAAATAGTTCTGCGACGATCAACAGCTAATCCAGCCAAAGTCAAAATAACTACTACGATCAGTAATAAAATCAATGGCAAATTCCAAGAACCGGTTAATTGTTGCAAATAACCTACACCTACTGGGCCGAACGCTGCCAAAATATAGCCTACAGCTTGTGCCATCCCAGAGATTTCGGCCGTTTGTTCTGAAGTATCTGTTTTGATATTAAATAGCGCCATCGCTAAACTGAAGGCCATATTGGACGCTAACCCCAAAACGACCACGACGACAATTGTTAGACTGACACTAGCAGTAGGGATCATTAACAACCCGAGGCCCGCTAAAAAGCCCACTGCCATACTTAAAATAATGCCGCGTGTTCTTTTAAAACGATAAGCCAAGATCGGTACAAAATAGCTAGTGACAAGGAAGCTAACTGCATTAACCCAAACAACTGACTTGCTTGTCCTCGTGACATACCATGTGACACCAAAATCGTTGGGACCCAGGTCAAGGTCGTATAAAACAGCAAGGATTGCAAGCCCATAAAAGCTGAGAGATACCAAGCTCCGCGTGCCTTCCACACAGAATTTCCTGTTCTTTTACCTGTTTTTGACTTATGAATGTTTCTTAAAGCCGGCAGCCAAAAAATCATCCCCAAAACAGCCAAAATCGACACACTTTGCATCGCCTTTTGCCAGCCGACATGGTCAGCCAAGGCTACACTTTGCCCCGAAGCCAGGACGCTAAATAATGTCATAGAAAAAGTATAAACACTAGTCATGACTCCAACACGTTGCGGGTACTTTTGGGCGATCGTGACGGGCATCAAAACATTTAGCACTGCAATGGATAGACCGATCAGTAGCGTTCCTATCAATAAGAAAGTCGTTGAAAATACCCGAAAATAATTTCCAAGTGCTAAAACCAAAACTGCAAAAAACATGATCAACTCATTTCCAAACCTTTTCCCTAATTGGGGGACAAACGGAGAAAATAATGCAAAACATAATAATGGGATAGTAGTAATACTCCCCAACAATCCCGCCGACACGCCTAAGGTTTGCTGGATATTACTTAAAAGAGGCGACACCATCCCGATCGGCGTCCGCATACACCCCGCAAACAAAATAATACCTATGATCAATAACTTTCCTTGTTTCTTCAAAAAACTCTTTTCCTTCCCTTATTTAACCAATAGTCTTGTAACACTAACATATGTATGAAAAATAATGACATACTTGTCTAGCTTACACTAAAATCTTAATTTTATTTCGCCCATTTTTCAGCCGTCAACAGCGGCATTTTTTCTGTCAAAAAATTCTGGGCAAATTCTCGCTGATATATCCACCGATTGATTTGATTCTTTGCCAGTATCAATGGCATCCGATCATGAACCTCGACCATTGACTCATTTGGCTTTGTAGTCAGTAAAATACTCCTTTTTTCACCAGCAAACATTCCGTAAAACCCAGCAATGTATAATGGTTGGGGCTCTTCTTGATAATTAAACCAAATCTTATCTTTTTGTTTTGTCCATTCAAAAAAGCCGGTAGTCGGATACACACACCGATTTACTGTAAAATGTTGGGCAAACATTGACTTAGTTTGAACAGTTTCTGCACGAGCATTGATCAAAAGTCGCTTTGAATCGAATCCAGGAAAACCCCACTTCATTGAAACTACTTGGACTTGTTTTTGTCCTGCTACTATCAGAGCTGTTTGATCACTAGGAAAAATTTCCCCAATTTTAGGCGAATAACCAGCCTTTTGTGCTAAGCGATATATCCGATCGATCTCTGGGCTGGTTTCCGGTTGAAACATAAAACGGCCACACATTTTATTACCTCCACGTTCACAGGTACTGATCAAGAAAGATGCTTGACTTCTCTGAGATCGATCTTCTTGTCTTGTAAGATCCTTCTGACACTTATTGGAATACCGTCATCAGTAATGACCATCTTAGTTTGCGTAAAATCGGCCAACTTTATCAAACTGGCTTTACCAAACTTGCTTGAATCACTCAATATGATCAGCTTATTGGCATTTTGGGCCATCGCCTCTACGATATCAGCACGCATTATATCACGTCCAAAAAAACCTTGTTGCGGGTCAAATCCGTCCATACCGATAAAAAGTTTATCAACGTGAAAATTTGCTAAGACATTCTTCGCGATCGGTCCGACCACAACTTCAGATTCTGCTTGATATTTACCGCCTAAAACAAAAATGGTGATATTAGGATGATCTGAAACAAAATCGGCAATAAAATAAGAATTTGTGATCACTGTGACATGTTTTTGCTGCTTACCTAACTCTTGGACCAGCAATGCACAGGTCGAGCCGGATTCTACCATGATAGTTTCCTGATCACTCACTAAATTTGCGGCAACTTGTGCAATTTGTTGTTTAACATCATAATTTTGAGCCATTCGATAATTCAATTTAGTGGGATCGTTAATAATAGCATAACCATGTTTTCTGACAAGTAATCCCTTTTTCTCTAAGTCCGAAAGATCCTTGCGTATCGTCACCTTTGAAACATTTAACATTTCACTCAATTCATTGACTGCGATTTTTTGTTTCTGATTAACGATCTCTAATAGTTTGTCACTTCTTTTTATTGTCATGTCCAAACCCCCAATATTATTAGTTTAACATACAATATATGTGTCTAAAAATGCTGCTGGAATAACCACCAGTGATCACACGCTAAAAATCGAGCAGTTTCGATCTATTTTAGCGGTTGAACAGTTCATTTGCCAAGCAAGCTGACTTGTTCCATACTATGATCTATGAAGGTCTTATTCTAGCGTGTTTCGGTTATTTCAAAATGAATGATAAAAGTGTATAATCAAAGCGAATTAGTAAGGGAGGTTTTTTCTTGTTTACTTTTGCCAACCGTCACTTCTCGTTGTCTAGTACATTGACAATTGGTTTCGTGGCGGTCATTTTATTCGGAGCTCTACTGTTAACATTGCCGATCGCGACAGTGCATGGTATTGAATCATCCTTTACAATTGCCCTCTTTACATCCACGAGTGCAACCTGTGTAACCGGCTTAACTCTAGTCGAAACTAGTACATATTGGTCCTTTTTTGGTCAGTTCGTGATTATGATGCTTAGTGAAATTGGTGGTTTGGGTTTCATGACCTTCATGGTTTTAATGTTTACTTCTGCCAGAAGAAAATTGCGTTTGTCAACGCAATTGTTGGCACAAGAATCGTTAAACCTCCAACATTTATCTCAAGTTAAATTAGTTAAAATGATAGTTGGCCTCTCTTTAGGGATCCAAACCGTTGGTGCGATACTATTGTTTTTTGACTTTTACCCAAAATTCGGTCTATTTAAAGGGATCTGGTACAGTATTTTTCACTCGGTATCTGCTTTTTGTAATGCCGGTTTCTCTTTATTTGGCAACAGTATTGCGACATTTAAAGATAACACTTATATTTTAACTGTCCTTGGTATATTGATCATGTGCGGCTCGGTTGGCTTTCTAGTCTGGCGGGATGTTTTAACATATCACAAACGACATCACCTTTCACTGCACACAAAATTATCGCTTAGGACTGGTTTCGTAATTTTCATTGGCAGTATCTTCTTGTATGCTTTGACAGAAAACGGTTTTAATAATATTTCACACAATACCTCGACTTTCCATAATATAATTAATATTATCTTTATGGCTATCACGCCACGGACGGCTGGACTAGTAACTTTTGATTACACTCACCTCTCAATGGCGGGGACTTTTTTGACCATGATCTTAATGTTCATTGGTGGAACTCCTGGTTCAACCGCTGGCGGTGTCAAAAGTACTACGATCGGTTTATTAGCAGTTCAGACATGGGCTACCTTGCGGGGGCACCATGACGTAAACTTCAGTAATCGTCGTTTTCCAAGAGAAAATATCTATCGTGCTTTGACCTTAATAGTTGTTGCATTTTTGATTGTTTCAGTTGCTACTTTTGTTTTATGTATGACTCAGCCGCTAGCTGAAAAAATGGGCCTTGAATATATTATCTTTGAAGTTTTGGCAGCATTTGGCACAACTGGGATCAGTTTAGGTCTCACTGTTCATCTAACTCTATTTGGCAAAATTGTGATCATGCTGATGATGTTTATCGGCAGAGTCGGCATTTTCAACGTTATGTATACTGTATTAAATGCCAAGAACGGTCAAAGTGATATTCGCTACCCGGAGGAGAGTGTTCTCATTGGATAAATTTAA
>OMJG01002121.1_pt1 | contig 10124 bp, 9 predicted proteins | sample 1646431 | NCBI WGS metagenome assembly OMJG01 (sample SAMN03771674, study PRJEB25209) | food metagenome | isolation source: Cotija cheese | place: Mexico:Jalisco,Michoacan | collected 2011-12-12 | reverse complement strand
GGGCCTGCTGTGGATGATCACGGCCAAGGAGCTGCGACTCCACCGGGACCCCAAGTCGCGGATCCGGCTGCACCTGAGTTACCACGGCCGGCCGCCCGGCGGCAGCGCACACTGAGGGCACGAGCGGGCGGGCTGATGCTCGTGGGGCGGCATTGGCAGGAGCCGGCACTCGGCGGGCCCGGAGGTTCGTGTCATAGAATTTCGGTCGACCGCCTCGTCGCGGGATTCGAGGATCGAGCAAGGGAAACGGACGGACTGTGACAACTGACATCATCACCTCGGTGCTCGTCGGCCTGGCGATCCTCGTCGGCTGCCTGGGCATCATCGTGCCGGTGCTGCCCGGGTCGATTCTCATCGCCATCGCGGTGCTCATCTGGGCGATCATCATCGGCGGACCGGCCGCGTGGATCATCTTCGCCATCGTCGCCGTGTTCGTCGCGGCCGGGATGAGCGCCTCGCTCGTGCTCACCGGCCGCAAACTCAAGTCCATGCAGGTGCCGAACTCCTCGGTGCTGCTGGGCGGGGTGCTCGCGGTCATCGGCTTCTTCGTCATCCCCGTGCTCGGCCTGCCGATCGGCTTCGTCGCGGGCCTCTACCTCGCCGAGTATGCCCGCCTCAAGGACGGGAAGACGGCGTGGAACTCAAGCTGGGAGTCGATCAAGGCGATCGGCCTCGGCGCTGCCATCGAGTTCATCCTCGCCATGCTCGCCGGGATCACTTTCGGCATCGGCGTGCTCATCCACTTCTTCGGCTGAGGGCAGCTGGGACCCTTCGCTATCACCGGCAGAGCACCGCTCACGGAGCCAGGTGGGCGATCTCCGGTGCTTCTTCGCCGAGGATCAGTCTGGCCACACCATCGCCGATGAGTGGGCCCATCGTGAGTCCGCCGGCGCCGAATCCCGAAGCCAGCCACAGTCCGTCCGCGCCCTGCACCGCACCCGCGTACGGCAGTGCCCCCTCGCGCGTCGACATGGGGCGCACTCCGACGCGGGTCTCGAGAACGGTAGCCTGTGCGAGGCCCGGGGCGATCCGCAGCGCGTCGTCGAGGACCTGCTGCGTTCCGGCGGCAGTGGCGCGGACGTCGAAGCCGACCCCGTCCTCCCTGGTGGCGCCTGCGACGATGCGGCCTCCGTCGAAGGGTGTGATGTAGTGATGGTCGAGAGGGTGAATCGTCGGCCACGGCGATGTGTTGACTCCGCGCAGCTCCAGATGGAGCAGCTGACCACGTTGAGGGACGATCCCCACAGCGTGGCCGAGTCGTCCGAGGAGCTCGGCACTCCGCGCCCCACCTGCGATGACGAGGGCGTCGAAGTCCTCCGTCGCCGAGGTGGTGCGTACCGACCATGTGCCCGCGCTCGATGCGGTGACATCCTGTGCAGAATCTGCGACCGTTCTGGCGCCATGCAGGCGCGCTCCGGTGAGGATCGCATCGCGCAGAACCCGCCCGTCGACACGGCCGCCTCCGGTGATGAGGAGTCCGGTCATGTCCGGAGCGATCGGCGGAAAGATCTCGCGAAGCTCCGCAGCATCGAGGTCATGGACCTCGCCCGCGACGGTCCCCGCGGGCGCGACACGAGAACGGATGGTCGCAGCCGCCTCGGCGAGGGTCCCCGGGTCGTTGTTGACGACGAGGGCACCGGACCTGCGATAGCCGAGGTCGGGGATGCCGAGCGTACGCAGCGCCTCGAGGAACGCCGGATAGAAGTTCCCTCCCGCCGCGTACGTCTCGTAGTAGGCACCGGTGCTCGTCGACACCCACGGTGCGATGATCCCCGCGCTGGCAGCTGTCGCCTGCCCGGCCATGGCATCGTCGACGATGGTGACGTCGACCCCGCGGGAGGCGAGGCCGAAGGCAACACTGGCCCCGGCGATTCCGCTGCCGATGACGCCGACGCGGGCGGAGCTGTCGACGGTGTGTGCAGGCATGTCGGTCGCGTTACTTGAGTGCGTCGATGACGAAGTCGATGCAGGCCAGCAGGGCCCGCACATCGTCGGGGTCGACGGAGACGAAGGTCGCGATGCGCAGCTGATTGCGGCCGAGCTTGCGGTAGGGCTCGACGTCGACGACGCCATTGGCTCGCAGCACCTTGGCCACAGCCGCTGCGTCGACCGACTCATCGAAGTCGACGGTGGCGACGACCGATGAGCGGTCGGCCGGCTCGGCGACATAGGGGTGGGCCGCCTCGGCGGATTCAGCCCACTCGTAGACGAGCCCGGAGGACTCCGCGGTCCGCTCGGCCGCCCACGACAGGCCGCCGTTGCCGTTGATCCACTCGATCTGTTCGGCGAGCAGCAGCAGGGTCGCCACGGCCGGGGTGTTGTAGGTCTGGTCCTTGGCCGAGTTCTCGATCGCGGTGACCAGATCGAGCGAGGTCGGGATCCAGCGACCGGAGTCCTTGATCTCCTGTGCCCGCGCGATCGCCCGCGGCGACATAATCGCCACCCACAGGCCGCCGTCGGAGCCCATGTTCTTCTGCGGGGCGAAGTAGTAGACGTCGGTCTCGGCGATGTCGACGGCCAGGCCGCCGGCGCCGGAGGTCGCATCGATGACGACGAGGGCATCCTCGGCGATCCCGGCCGGACGGGCGATCCGAGTGGCCACACCGGTCGAGGTCTCATTGTGGGGCCATGCGAAGACGTCGGCGGCGGAAGCGCCGGTGGTCGCCCCGGCGGGGGAGGAGACGAGACCAGCGGCAGCCAGGGCCTCCGGAGTGGGGATCGCAGCCGTGCCCGGTTCGGCATTGAGGATAAGGGAGGAAGCCAGATGCGGGGCAGTGTCGGTGGCCTTCGCGAACTTCTGACCGAACTCGCCGAAGGTCGCGTGCGCGGCCCGCTCGCGGACGAGGCCGAAGGCCGCGACGTCCCAGAACACGGTGGACCCGCCGTTGCCGAGCACCACTTCGTAGCCCTCGGGCAGGCTGAACAGCTCGGCCAGTCCGGAACGGATGCGGCCGACGAGGTTCTTCACCGGCGCCTGGCGGTGGCTGGTGCCGAGCACCTCGGTCGCGGCCGAGGTCAGCGCCTCGATCTGGGCAGGGCGGATGCGGGCCGGGCCGGACCCGAAGCGTCCGTCGGCGGGCAGAAGGTCGTTCGGGATCTCAATATTCGTCGCAGTCACGCTCGATATTCTACGGCGGGCCCGTCCGCCGCTCGGGACCGGTCCGTCATGTGACGGACGGCGGACGTCGACTGTCACTCCCTGTGACGACTGCACGACGTCGTCCGTCTCGACCGCACCCGCCGAGGCGGGACCCGGCTGACTCGTGTCCGTGCCGCGTCGTAGAGTGAAGACATGAGTGAGCCCGTCGATCGCCTCCCGCAGACCCGGAAGTCCTATGACTCAGCCGTCTTCGAACACCCGGATACCGCACCCCTGGACCTGCTGCGCCAGTGGTACGACGAAGCGGCCGACCACGTCCGCGAGCCGAATGCGATGACCGTCTCGACCCTCGACGAATGGGGCCCGAGCTCGCGCATCGTCCTGCTCAAAGGCCTCGACGAACGCGGACTCCTGTTCTTCACCGACTACTACTCGGCGAAAGGCCGGGCGCTGCGGGCCGACCCCCGCATCGCCGTGAACTTTCCCTGGCAGGACATGGAACGACAGGTCCGCATCCGCGGCCTCGCCGAGGTGGCCGCCCCCGAGGACTCGGACGCGTACTTCGCCGTGCGCCCCCGTGGATCGCAGATCGGGGCGACCGTGTCCAAGCAGTCCCAGCCGGTGACCAGCCGCGAGCAGATGCAGGCCGAATACGATGCCGCGGCGGCCGAGCTCGAGGGCCGTGACGTGCCGCGGCCCGATCACTGGGGCGGGTTCCGCGTGCGCGTCTTCGAGATCGAATTCTGGCAGGGCCAGCAGAACCGGTTCCATGACCGGTGGGTCTTCCGCCGCGCCGACGGCAGCCACGAAACGGCCGGCCTCGACGACGCCTCGGCCTGGGAGGTCGTCCGCCTCTACCCCTAGGCCAGACGATCTCTACCCCTAGGCCAGACGATCACCGGCGCTCACCGACGAATACGCGAATACGAAGGAGTATCGATGACCTCGACCCATACCTCTGCTCAGTACGGACCCGACGCGGTCTTCGACAACCTCATCGGCGGCAGGCGGGTGCCCAGTGAGGACCGATCGACGAACACGAATCCGTCCGACCCCTCCGATGTGATCGGTCTCTTTGCTCGCGCGGATGCCGCCACGGTCGCCTCGGCGATCGATGCCGCCCGTGCGGCCGCTCCCGCCTGGGCGGACCTCGGCTCACAGCAGCGCTTTTCGATCCTCGACAAGGCCGGAAGCCTCATCGCCGACCGCGCCGACGAACTCGGCGACCTCCTCGCCCGGGAAGAGGGCAAACAGTTCGCCGAAGCCAAGGGCGAGGTGCTGCGCGCCTCGCAGATCTTCAAGTTCTTCGCCGGCGAGACCATCCGCAATACCGGCGAGATCGTCGACTCCGTCCGCCCCGGACTCATCGCCGAGATGACGCACGAACCCATCGGCGTCATCGGCGTCATCACCCCGTGGAACTTCCCGATCGCCATCCCGGCCTGGAAGATCGCCCCGGCTCTGGCCTTCGGCAACACGGTCGTGTTCAAACCCGCCGAACTCGTCCCCGCCAGCGCCTACGCGCTCACCGATATCCTCGCCGAGGCGGGACTGCCCGACGGAGTCCTCAACCTCGTCACGGGGCCCGGTTCCGTGGTCGGCGACGCCCTGACCACCTCGGCGAAGATCGACGCCGTAACCTTCACCGGGTCCGTCGCCGTCGGACGATCCGTCATCGCCTCGGCTGCGGCCCACCAGATCAGGGTGCAGTGCGAAATGGGCGGGAAGAACCCGCTCGTGGTGCTCGGCGACGCCGATCTCGAAGCGGCCGCCGACGCCGCGATCAATGGTGCCTTCTTCTCCACCGGGCAGCGCTGCACCGCGTCCTCCCGCCTCATCGTCACCTCCGATGTGCACGACGAATTCGTCGCACTGCTCAAGGAGAAGATGGCGGCACTGACCGTCGGCGATGCCCGCGCCGAAGGGATCGCCATCGGGCCCGTGGTCTCCCGGACTCAGCTCGACCAGGATCTCGGCTACATCGCCACGGCCCGAGCCGAGGGTGGGGAAGTCACCGGCGGTGAGCTCATCGAATCGGGCACGGGTGGGTACTTCCTCGCACCGGCTCTGGTCACGGGCACGAAACCGGGCGACACGATCAACGTCGACGAGGTCTTCGGCCCGGTCGCCTCGGTGATCGAGGTCGCCGACTACGACGAAGCGCTCGCGGTCGCCAACGACACCGAGTTCGGGCTCTCGGCCGGCATCTTCACGACCTCCCTGAAATATTCGACCCACTTCAAGCGTTACGCCCAGGCCGGGATGGTCATGGTCAACGCCCCGACGGCAGGCGTGGACTATCACGTGTCCTTCGGCGGACGGAAAGGGTCGAGCTATGGTCCTCGCGAGCAGGCTCGGGCGGCACGCGAGTTCTTCACGGTGCACAAGACGACCTACACGAACGCGGGCTGAGTGGGCCGGTGCGCAATCCTGCGCGGACGGGCCGAAACCCATGCGGGCCGAGCCGTCCGGCGGCGGCCGATGTCGGGCGCGGACCCAGGCGATTCCTCGACTCACGGGATTCGCTGAACGCACGATAGGATTGGTCCAGATCGCAACGGCCGCGAACGGGTTCGCCTGCGCGGGGCGGGACAGGGTCGCAGCGACCCGAATTGGTGACAGCGCCTGAAACGGTCGAAACGACCTGAAGACGAAGAGTGGAGTGGCTGGTCAGAAGTGAACGACCTCATTGATACAACCGAGATGTACCTCAAATCGATCATCGAGCTCGAGGAACAGTCGATCGTGCCTTTGCGTGCCCGCATCGCCGAGCGCCTGGATCATTCCGGTCCCACCGTGTCACAGACCGTGGCGCGGATGGAGCGCGACGGTCTGCTCCACGTCGGCAACGACCGTCATCTCGAGCTCACCCCGGAGGGGCGTCGGATCGCCACCGACGTCATGCGCAAGCACCGTCTGGCCGAGCGCCTTCTCTCCGATGTCGTCGGACTCGAGTGGGAACTCGTCCACGACGAGGCCTGCCGCTGGGAACACGTGATGAGCGAGCAGGTCGAGCGCAAGCTCGTGAAGCTGCTTTCGGAAACGTCCACCGGACCCTACGGCAACCCGATCCCCGGCCTCGACGTCATCGGCGGCGAAGCCTCGACGGCCACCGAGGTCATTGACCTCGCCACGGCGGTCGGTCGGGACGGCGCGAAGAAGCTGACGATCGCCTGGCTGGCCGAACCCCTGCAGGTCGATATTCACCTGCTTCAGCAGTTCCAGGTCGCCGGCGTCCTGCCGGGCAGCGACGTCGAGATCTCGCGCAACGGCGAATACATCACCGTGCAGGTGCCCGGTGCGCAGGACGTGCTCGATCTGCCGGTCGAGACTGCCTCGCACGTCTTCGCCTACCGGAGCTGAGGCGTACAGAAGTCTCAGTTCCCCACACTCGAGGCTGGAGTTCCGTAACGACGAAGCGGTGGCTCGATAACGGCGAGGACGAGCCGCGGTAACGAAGGAGCGGGTGCCTGAGTCCCGATTCGTTACAAATCACTGTGATCTCTGACCCGGGGAGCGGATCTCCGCCCCCTGGGTCGCGTCGTATAACGAGAAAATGTTACGAATGTTTCAAGCTGTTTTAGGCCTCTGACCTGCACGTTTATGGAAAACATCACGGTTTCCCTCCGGCGGTTGTGACAAAAACGTGACAATCAGTCACCGATTGGTTACAGTTGTTGAGGTCGTTCACGCACTGACGACTTCACAGCGAGATCCGAGCGCCGCGCTCGCTGTGAGATACCAAGGACCGATAGCGGCGGTTGGCTGAGATTGCCAATAGGAACGAGAGGGAAAACGTGGCAACTAAGCAGCATGGCCGCCGCGCCGCCGATGCCAAGGTCAAGACTCCGCTGACCGAACTCACTGAACTTCTGAACGCCAATTCAGGCGTCTTCGGCCGTCGTGCAGCTGTTGTCGCTGCCAGCGGTGGTCTGCTGACCGCCGCAGTGATGCCGGCCGCCGGCCAGGGTGCCGACGACCAGAACAAGGTCTCCGCAGAAGCCGAGACCACCCAGAAGGTCGACTTCGAGAACCAGACCGTCACCATCGGCGACGACTCGAACAGCAAGAAGGACGACAAGAAGTCCGACTCCTTCGGCGTCGAGAGCAAGGCCATCACCGCCGAGGCGGCCCCGAAGCCCGAGCCCAAGCCCGAGCCGGTCGAAACCACCTCCGCTGACTCCGACGAGTCGGCCGGAACCTCCGACGACACCGCCAACAGCGGATCGTCCGATTCGGGCGAATCCGACTCCAAGGGCGCCGGATCCATCAACGGATCCAAGGCTGAGCAGGTCCTCGCCTGGGCGGCCAAGGGCGTCGGAACCCCCTACGTCATGGGTGGAACCAGCCCGAGCGGCTGGGACTGCTCCGGATACACCTCCTGGGTCTACAGCCACGTCGGCGTGAACCTGCCCCGCACCTCCGGTGCCCAGAAGGGTGCAGGCCAGATCGTCTCGCAGTCCGAAGCTAAGCCCGGTGACCTCATCTGGCACCCCGGCCACGTCGGCATCTACGCCGGTGGCGGACAGATGTACGATGCCGGTTCGCCGAGCTCGGGAACCTCGAAGCGCAGCTACAGCTGGATGGGCAACGTCACCTTCATCCGCGTTCTCTGATCTTCATCACCGAAAAGCTCCCCGTACGACTCGACGGTCCTCGAGTCGCACGGGGAGCTTTTCGTATGCCCGGAAACGTCGGGCGCGCACCGGCGGTGTGCCTGCATTCGCTAGTCCGAAATTCATACGCACTGATCAAGATCACCACATATGAATTTCGAAGCAGTTCATGTGCTCAATTCGGCCGACAACGTCGCCGAGGCGGCCGCCTGCTTGCGCCGGCCCGCCTGCTTGCGCCGGCCCGCCTGCGCCCACCCGTGCACCCGCCTGCTTGCGGCCGGTTCGGGGAGTGCGCTGAACTCCCGGTTCGGTGAACGCAAGCCGAAGATTCCGTGACGCGAGCAGTATGAATTGGGTCACGGGCGCGCGCGGCGTTACTCTTGAAAAGATTGAGTTCCATGATAGGTGGGCGCCGAATGGTGTCGACCGCTGATGCGAAGGAAAGCAGATGGGGCATAGTCGAATAATTCGAATAGCCGCTCCAGTCTCTGGTGCGGAGCACATATCTGTCTCCGTGCCCTCTTTCCCAGGCGTCGTGCCCATGAGCACGGCGCCTTTTGTGTTCCCTGGGGTCGGGGCAGCCGGTTTCGGCCCAGTAGAGAAGAAGATGAGGGGCGAGATATGAAGACTCTCGTGCTGAACGCCGGTTACGAACCGCTGTCGATCGTTCCGTTCACACGGGCCGTGGTGCTCGTGCTGACCGGAAAGGCGACAGTCCTGGCCGCAGAGGACATTCCGGTGAGATCCGAGCACATGAGTCTCGATCAGCCCTCCGTCATCCTGCTCACCCGCTATGTGCGCCCGCCGAGCAACCGTCGCGTCTCACTCTCCCGCCGGGGAGTCCTGCGCCGGGACGGCCACCGCTGCGCCTACTGCTCCAAACCGGCATACACAGTCGACCACGTCGTCCCACGCTCCCGCGGGGGAGCGAACACCTGGGAGAACCTCGTCGCCTGCTGCCGCGAATGCAACAACCGCAAGGGCAATCGCACTCTCGGCGAGATCGGGTGGGAGCTCAGCTTCCTCCCGCAGGAGCCCCGTCTGGGGCAGCTGTGGATGCGCGGGATCGACAAACCCGTCGAGAAGTGGCGCCCGTTCCTCGAATACTCCAGCGCCGCCTGACAATCCGGCATCGTCCCAGATAGGGGACGGTGCTGTCCGAATGCTGACGGGATTCGGATAACGATGTGACATAGGCGAAGTTCTCACAGTCAATGTGTTCTAGGGTGGACGAAACAGAAGTTCGCGTCGACCCAAGGAGTTTGCGATGAGTGAGCAGGATCTCCCCCAGAATTCCGACCCGGCACCGGTCGGCGAGACCGAAGCGGTCATCGTCGGAATCGACGGCTCTCCGCCGAGTCGCAACGCCCTGGCGTGGGCGATCCAAGAAGCACGCTCCCTGGGGCGTCCCATCCGCCTTGTCGGTGCCTACACGATTCCGAGCGTGGCGGCTGCCGCCATCGACGTGTCCTATGTGCCCATCGATGACAGTTCGATCCGTGCGGCCGTGACGAACACCCTCAAGGAGGCGGCTGCCGAGGTCAAGGCAGCAGGAGTTCCCGTCGAGGCCGTCATCGAGATCGGCGATGCCGCCGGCGTGCTCATCGACGAATCGAAGACCGGCTGCCTCACCGTCGTCGGATCCCGCGGTCGCGGCGGTTTCGCCGGTCGTCTCCTCGGGACCGTCTCGAGCGCACTGCCTGCGCACTCGGCATGTCCGACGGTCGTCGTCCCCGCATGCTGGGACAACCAGGCCGAGCGTCCCGCGCATCCGACCTCGTCACGGCCGATCCGGCAGGACGGCATCGAGGTCGAAACCCATGATCCCGATGCCGAGTCGATCGAAGGCCTGCGCTTCGACGGCAAGGTCGTCGTCGGTGTCGACTCCCTCGGCGCCGAGTCCCCGGCGCTGTGGAAGGCTGCGCGACTGGCCGTGCGCCGCGGTTCGCCGCTGCACATCGTCGCCGTGATCACCACGACGGTCATCGGCCCCGAATGGCTGCCGAGCACCGCCGATCTCGAACGCCTCGTCAACGAGGGGGCGGACAAGCTCGTCGTCGCCAAACAGCGTCTGGCCGAGGAGTTCCCGGATCTCGACGTTACCTGGACGCTCTTCGACGGCCAACCGGCCGAGGTGCTCGTCCGGGCCTCCGACACAGCCGAGGTGCTCGTCATCGGGTCGCGCGGTCGCGGCGGATTCGCCGGCCTCCTGCTCGGTTCCACCTCGCAGTCGGTGCTGCCGTACTCGCAATGCCCGACGATGGTCGTGCGCGTCGCTCGCGACCACGGTCGCCGCAAGCACAACGAGGCCCCGCCGGAGCCGGGGCTCTAGATGTCATCCTGACCGGGGAGGTCCGAGTCCGCGAGCCGGATCTGGCTGCCGGAGCGGACAGAAAGCGCCGAGGCCG
>OMJG01002120.1_pt1 | contig 10126 bp, 9 predicted proteins | sample 1646431 | NCBI WGS metagenome assembly OMJG01 (sample SAMN03771674, study PRJEB25209) | food metagenome | isolation source: Cotija cheese | place: Mexico:Jalisco,Michoacan | collected 2011-12-12 | reverse complement strand
ATTGCACCCGTTGGGAAATCAGGTCCTGGAATAGCCTCCATTAATTCAGCTGTCGTCACATCTGGATTCTTCATCAACATATGAAGTCCCGAAATAACTTCACCCAAATTATGAGGTGGAATATTCGTTGCCATTCCAACCGCAATACCATTTGCTCCATTAACTAGTAAGTTAGGAAAACGAGCTGGTAAAACAACTGGTTCACGATCAGTACCATCATAGTTTTCTTGGAAATCAATCGTATCTTTATTAATATCACGTAACATTTCAGTCGCAATTTTGCTCAATCGCGCCTCAGTATAACGCATGGCGGCAGCTGGATCACCATCGACAGATCCAAAGTTACCGTGACCATCAACCAACATGTAACGATATGAAAAGTCTTGCGCCATACGAACCATTGATTCATAAATCGCTGAGTCTCCGTGTGGGTGATACTTTCCCATAACATCCCCAACAATACGGGCTGACTTCTTGTGTTGCTTATCAGGGGTCACACCCAACTCATTCATGCCATACAAAATACGACGATGAACTGGCTTTAACCCATCTCGTACATCTGGTAGTGCACGTGCCACAATAACTGACATGGCATAATCCAAGAAAGATGTTCGCATTTGCTCGCCAAGTTTAGCAGATTTAATGCGGCTGTTTGTTTGTTCTTCTTCAGCCATTTGACTTCCTTTCTCTTACTGTAATTGTGTGCCTGTTTAGACGTCTAATTCAGCATACTGTGCATTTTCTTCAATGAATTTACGACGAGGTTCAACCTTATCACCCATAAGCATTGAAAAAATCATATCTGCTTCAATTGCATCATCCATTTCCACACGCAATAAACGGCGAACTGATGGATCCATGGTTGTTTCCCACAATTGGCTAGCGTCCATTTCCCCAAGACCCTTGTATCGTTGAATAATTGGCTTAGGAGATGCTGGTAAGGTTGGCAACAGGGCTTCAAGTTCAGAATCAGCATCTAAATATTTAATAAATTTACCCTGACGTACTTGGTAAAGTGGTGGCTGTGCGATATAAACATATCCTGCTTCCAATAGTGGTCGCATATAACGATAAATTAACGTTAATAACAATGTACGAATGTGGGCACCATCTACATCGGCATCAGTCATGATAATTAATTTATGATATTTTGCCTTTGTCACATCAAAGTCTGTTCCAAAGCCAGTTCCCATCGCCGTAAATAATGAACGAATTTCATCATTACCCAAAATCTTTTCCATTGATGCCTTTTCAACATTCAAGATTTTTCCACGAATTGGCAAAATGGCTTGGGTTAAACGCTCACGTCCTTGCTTAGCAGAACCACCGGCTGAATCACCCTCAACGATAAATAGTTCAGAAATTTCTGGATCTTTTGATGTATTATCAGCAAGTTTTCCAGGTAAGTTAGCAATTTCCAATCCTGACTTCTTACGTGTTGCCTCACGTGCACGTTTTGCAGCCATACGCGCCTTACCAGCTAAAATTCCCTTTTCAACTATTTGCTTAGCCGTTGTTGGGTTTTCCATCATAAAACGAGCAAATGTTTCTGAGAACATGCGATCAACAGCTGTTCGTGCGTCTGAATTACCTAATTTTGTTTTCGTCTGACCCTCAAATTGTGGATCTGGATGTTTCACAGACACAATGGCTGTTAATCCTTCGCGAACATCATCCCCAGAAAGTGGGTCATCATTATCTTTTAGTATTTTATTTTTACGAGCGTAATCGTTAATCACACGAGTCAAAGCTGACTTGAACCCAGTTTCGTGCGTTCCACCTTCATACGTGTGAATATTATTTGTAAATGACAGCAAATTGCTGTGGAAATCATCTGTATATTGTAGTGATACTTCAACATCGATATCATTTTCCATGCCTTCAACATAAATTGGCTCATTAAAAATAACATCTTTGTTAACGTTCAAGAAATCAACGTATTCCTTAATACCACCTTCGTAGTGAAATGATTCAACAACTGGCTCTTCAGGACGCATATCAGTAATTGAAATACGTAGTCCTTTATTCAAGAAAGCTAGTTCGCGAACACGATTCATCAATGTTTTATAGTCAAATACAGTTGTTTCACGGAAAATATCTGGATCCGGCGCAAAATGAACAATTGTTCCACGTGAAACAGGCTTGTCATCAATGGCAATCTCATGCATTTCTGTTTTTACATGACCACGTTCAAAGTCCATGGCAAAACCTTTACCATCACGCACAACCAGTACATCTAGGTTTGTTGATAGCGCATTAACAACCGAAGCACCAACACCATGTAACCCACCTGAAACCTTGTAACCGCCGCCGCCGAATTTTCCTCCAGCATGTAAAATCGTAAATACAGTTTCAAGAGCTGGTTTACCAGTCTTAACTTGAATATCTACCGGGATACCACGACCATTATCAATAACAGTGATTGAATTATCTTTTTCAATCGTTACTGTGATATGGTTTGCAAACCCTGCTAGGGCCTCATCAATACCATTATCGACAATTTCCCACACTAAATGGTGTAGTCCTTGACTTGATGTCGATCCAATATACATACCTGGACGCTTACGAACTGCTTCCAATCCTTCCAAAACTTGAATTTGACTGGCATCATAATCATCTGCCTGTGTATGCATTTGTGATACATCTTCTTCAGCCATGCTTCCCTCCTTAAACTCAACAACTAGTTATTTTCGCTAGTATCGTCTACCTTAACATCTTCAGTTTCTACTAAATGCCCTGAATCCACATGAAATATCTTTGGTTCATGTATTAATTGACGTGCCACATCACTTAGCGAAGGTGTGGTAATAAATGTCTGCACTTTATCTTGCATTGCAGCTAATAAATGTGTTTGCCGATCACTATCTAACTCAGAAAGAACATCATCCAATAATAGGACTGGATATTCACCTGTCTCTTCTTTCATCAAATCAATTTCAGCTAACTTAACTGCTAAAGCAGTCGTTCTTTGTTGCCCTTGTGAGCCAAAATTAGCCACATCATGCTCATTAACATCAAAACGCAAATCATCGCGATGTGGTCCTAACAGTGTTGTCCCCATTATAATTTCACGTTCACGTAATTGTTTAAATCTCGATAACATTGCTTGTTTAACCGATTCAATATTAGCTAATGATTCATTATTAAGCTGTGAAACATACTGGATGTGTAACTGTTCATTATTTTGTGTAATTGCTGCTTGAATTGGTTGGGCGGCAGCATCCAACTTTTTAATTAATGTGACACGACGAGTAATTAATTCGCTCGCAAAATTGACCAATTGTTCGGTTAAAACATCCAAATATAATTTATCTGAGGCTTGTTTGCTTTGTAACTGTTTTAAATAACGATTGCGTTGCTTTAATACCTCTTTATACTGATTTGCAGTATATAAGTATTTTGCACTCATCTGACTAAATTCTCGATCAATAAAATTGCGTCGCACACTTGGTGCACCTTTTACTAAGTCTAAATCTTCTGGTGCAAATAAAATGACATTTAATTGACCAATATAATTAGCTAATTTTGCTTGATCTAAATGATTAATACGTGCCTTTTTACCTTTATTTGTAAATTTTAACGATAGTGGGACATCACTATACTGACGCGCCACCGTACCAGCAACTTGGGCTTCTTTTGCTTGCCAACTAATTAATTCTTTATCAGTTGACGTACGATGTGAACGAGTTAAAGCTAAAACATAAATGGCTTCTAATAAATTGGTCTTACCTTGTGCATTTGGACCCAAAAAGACATTAACGCCCGATGAAAATGAAACATCTAATGATTCATAATTTCGAAAGTTGTTTAGTTTTAACGACATTAGTTCCATTAGTCCGTACTAGCACCTGTCCCATTAATAACAAAACGCTCACCAGATGGGACTGCAATCACGTCTCCTGGATATAGTTTACGACCACGTCGATCATCAGGCTCTTCATTCACTAAAACAGTATTCTCTCGTAAGAACCATTTTGCCTGACCACCAGTTGCAATAATACTTTCTTCTTTTAACAATTGCCCTAATGTAATAAAGGGTGCTTGAATTTGCACTTCTGTTGCCAATTTTCCATCCTTTCTACCATTAATTAAAATGGCATTTACACGGTTCCATATTATTTATATTATACGCTTTTTTGTAGCTTTTCACAATCTAATTACGGCTTCATAGCGTCTCTCAGGTTGTTTAATAACGTTTAAATAAAAAAGTCGAAAATTGCTTTTTCGTCGTAAAATAGCAATTTTCGGCTTTTTAAATGTTTTTAGTAAGTTCTAACTGGTGTAATCAATTGAATAAAGTTAGTTTCATTATTTGTTGGTACTAATGTGAATGGATCCAGGGCTGTTTTAAAACCAATTTGAATCTGTTCATCCCCAAATGAACGTAATGCTTCGCGCATATAGTCTGGGTTAAATGAAATAGTTAAATCATCGCCAGCTGTTTCAGCAGCAAAAATCTGTTCTTCAACACGTCCAACTTCTGGTGAATTTGATGAGATCAAAGATTTTTCACTTGTGATTGCAAATTGGATAACATTTGAACGACCCTCATGACTTAACAAAGCTGCACGTTCAATTGTTTGTAACAAATCACGAGCATTAATTGTCAAAGTTGTTCGCTTTTCAGTAGGAATCAACCGTGACGCATCTGGATAATTTCCTTCTAATAATCGTGAATAAAAAGTTGTATTTTCTCCTAATTGGAAAATAACTTGATTCTCAGCAACACGCACATCAACATTCTCAACTTCATCTAACATGGCTTGTAATTGAGTCAATGAAGTTCCTGGCACAATAATATCTGCATTCACATCTGAATCATCGAATGCGACAGAACGCTGTGCTAATCGATGACGATCAGTCGCAACTGCTGTTAAATTACCACTTGCCAAAATAAAGTGAACACCTGTCAAAATGGGTTGACTTAATTGTTTTGAAACCGCAATTACGGTTTGACCAATAACTTCATTCAATGTGTCAGCAGATAATGTCAAATCATTACGTACCTCAACTTCAGGTAGATGTGGGTAATTATTTGCATCTTGCCCATTAATATCAAATTCGGCATTTTCAGATGTGATTTTCGTTTGTAAACCAGAAGCATTGGTTAACTTAAATGTTTCACCTGGCAATCGCTTAACAATATTTGAAAAGAAAGTGGCTGGCAGAACAATGGCACCTGGCTCCATAATTTGTAATTTAGCTTCATCATCATTAGCTGGAATTAAAATTTCAATTGAAATATCTGTATTTGATCCAGTTAAGATTAATCCGGTTTCATCAAGAACTAATTTGATCCCTTTTAAGATCGTCATTGATGTTCGTGATGAAATCGCACGATTAACATTATTCATTGCTTTTATAAAAGCTGCTCGATTAATTGTAAATTCCATAAGATCTCCTCAATGCACAAAAACATAATTATGAAGTGCGTAATGCCTTACTTAATTATAAATAAAAAAGATAATAATAGTAATAAGGGGTGTGGAAATTGTGGATAACCATAATCTATACCATTGCATCAGGAATTGGTCTATGTATACAAACCTGTGGATAACTTTTGTATAGTTAGTGAATTATTCACAATAACATTTTTATCAATTGCTCAATTCTTCACGAATGTTTTGCACTTGTTCAGCTAAAATACTATCATTTTCGATGGCATTTTCAATTTTTTCAGTTGAATGCATGACTGTTGTATGATCTTTACCACCAAATGCACGACCAATTTGAGGCAAAGAGTCTTGTGTTAATTCGCGGGCAATATACATTGCAATTTGTCGTGGCACCACGATTTCTTTATTACGCTTTTTACCATTTAAATCTTGGACAGTAACGTTAAAGAAGTTAGCGACTGCCTCTTGGATGATAGGAATGGTAATTGCTCGCTGTCTTTTGAAGTTCATTGTTTCTAATATTGTACGAGCAGTTTCAACAGTGACTGGTACATTTGAAAAACGCATCTTACCAACAACTTGGTTGAAAACCCCTTCTAGATCACGAACATTGGTATCTACAGCAGCAGCAATTTCGTCGATGACATCATTTGGAATGCTGAGATTTTCAAGATCGGATTTGTTTCTTAAGATAGCAACACGTGTTGGTAAATCAGGCTTTGTAATGTTTGCCGAGTACCCTTGACCAAAGCGTGTGACTAAACGCATTTCTAGACCTGGGATTTCTTTTGGCAATTTATCAGATGTCAGTACAATTTGATGATTTTCACGTGTAATGGCATTAAATGTGTTGAAAAATTCTTCTTGGATTTTTTCTTTACCAGCTAGGAACTGTACATCATCGACCATTAGTAGATCAGTCGACCGATATTCACGTTTGAAGGCTTCAGTTTCTTTTTGTCCGCGACGCAAAGCTTCAGTAAAGTCATTGATGAAGTCCTCAGTCGTAATAAATTTAACGTTTGCATTTGGTGTCCGTTCTAGAACTTTATTACCAATTGCTTGCATTAAGTGGGTTTTACCTAGACCAACACCTCCGTAGATAAGTAAAGGATTCCACTGCGTTCCGGGTTTATCAGCAACAGCTTGTGCAACGGCATAGGCTTCACGATTTTCATCTGAAGAAACAAATGTTTCGAAGCGGAATTCTGGATTCAAAATAGATTGTGTGACGAATTCAGATGCAAGGCTGGCATTGTTTTGTTGTTGCACCTTTTCTTCATCTTCTGGTAAATCAAATAATGTTGTTGGTGTTGGTGAGACATACGTTACTGAAGGAATAATGAACGTTGGTTGTCCCGTTAATTTTAATGTAGCTGTCATGGCAGCTTGCATGAAGGCTTGATAGTAAGAACTATTGGCGTTTAACCATTCTGATGCAACTTGTTCATAAGCAGTTGTCAACTGTAAGGTTACCGTATTATTTTCGTTTTCAACCAGTTGCAATGGTTTGAGTGTGTCAACGTAATTTGTATAAGAAAAGCCTTGCGAGATTGAATTCCGCAGTTCTTCTTTAATAGCGTTCCAAAGTTGGATAGGATCCATTTGGTAACCTCCTTAAGAATTTTTATCTTTTTTGTGGGTTTTCCACAGGACGTTTGCTGAACTTACTTTCATAAGTAGCACAATTCGACAAATTACATTTTATCAGCATGTGGATAAGTTTTCCACAAGGAATATAGTTGATGTATCAACGGTTTAGGCTATTTTAGGTAACAATTTGATAGATTCACAGGCTGTGGAAATCTTAATATGAGTTATCAACTGGATGTGAAACAAATTTTAGGCTAAATTCTGGAAAATGTGGATAACTCGGGGGAAAAGTGAGAAATATACAAGTAGTTGTTAACAACCAAAGCTTGATATAATAGTTCTGCAAATAGTTATGCACATATCCACAGGGTAATTTAACATTGGTTTTCCCGATATGTGGAACATGTGGAAAAACTGTGGATTATGGGGAAAACTCACCTAACGCTCTGTTACATTGACTGATTTTATTAACATAACGCTCCGTTAGATTTTGGAAAACTTTTCGAAAAAAGATAATTATTGAAATATAAAGTTTTTTTTAAGGCGAAAGGATGTTGGCCATTTTTTGACATTTAAAAGAGTTTAAGAATTCTTAAAATACTTAATATTCTTGATTTGATGTATTGGGAATGGTACAATTGAATACGAATTGTGGTTTGGCCTCGCCAACCGCAGGCCAAATCTAACTACGAATGGGAGGTGTATTCATATGAAGCGTACATACCAACCTAAGAAGCGTCACCGTGAACGCGTACATGGTTTCCGCAAGCGCATGAGCACTAGTAACGGTCGCAAGGTGCTAGCACGTCGCCGCCAAAAGGGCCGCAAGGTATTGTCAGCCTAATTAGGTCCGGCCTTCTATTAGGATTACTGATAATGATCGCGCATGAGTCGGCTATTTTGGCTGATTCATGCGTTTTCTTTTGTCGTGAAAAAGTTTGGAGCAAAAACAAATGCGTAAGAGTTACCGTGTAAAAAAAGAAGCTGATTTTCAATTAGTTTTTGAACAGCATCACTCGGTCGCAAATAAAATGTTTATTGTTTACACAATGACGCGTGAACAACCAACCCACTTTCGTCTAGGAATTTCTATTTCTAAAAAGGTGGGTTTGCGTGGTCATGAGCGTGTGTGGGTAAAGCGGCGTATTCGACAAAGTGTTTTGGAATTTAAGCCAAAAATGCGTTCGGATCTTGATATTTTAGTTATTGCGCGCCCATCAGCACATGATCAAGACATGGCGATCATCAAAAAGAATTTAGAACACGTTTTCAAATTAGCAAATGTCTTTGTTGATGAGGAAACGAAATAAAAAACTACTATATAATGGAGAGAACGAATGCAGACTCTTAAAAAAATGTTTACAATGCGTTCGGCAATTACAGCGCTTGTTGCATTATTGATCATGATCATTGCGGCTGTCATGTATGATGGGCACGTAGCAGGAAATGGTTTCTGGCGTGGTATTATTATTGCTAACTTCTCACGTTCAATTTTGGGTGTATCGGCCTGGTTTGGTGATAACTACGGTATCGGTATTATTGTTTTCACCCTATTGATTCGTCTATTGATTTTACCGCTAATGGTTTATCAAACGGGCTCAATGCGTAAAATGCAAGAAATTGGACCAGCGTTAAAGAAGTTACAAGAAAAGTACTCAAGCCGTGATCCTGAAACAATGCAGGCAATGCAAGCAGAACAGAAGCAATTGTATAAGGATGCAGGTGTTAACCCCTTTGCTAGCTTTATTCCGCTAATTGTTCAAATGCCAATCTTGATTGCTTTGTATACAGCTATTCGTACAACAAAGTTACTAGAAACGGGTACTTTCTTCTGGGTTCAACTTGGAGATCGTGATCCTTACTTTATTTTGCCAATCTTGGCAGCATTGTTTACGTTTGCTTCATCATATTTGGTTATGATGGGACAACCAGAGAAGAATGGTATGACAACATCAATGACGTATATCATGCCAATCATGATTTTCATCTTTGCCATTTCTGTTCCGTCTGCCCTATCACTTTACTGGGTGATTTCAAATGCGTTCCAGGTTGCACAAACTTGGACGATTCAAAATCCATTTGAAATTCGACGTGAACGTGAAGCAAAGAAAGAAGCTGAACGTGCTAAACAACGAGCAATGCGTAAAGCGGTGCGCCGTCATAAGCGTTAATAATAGATATTAAGGAGGAGATTGGGACAGAAAAAAATGTTCCAATCTTTTTTTGCTAAAAATGTATTAATTATAAGCGTGAAAGCTTTCTAGCATAAACGCGTTCCAAAAGTCTGAAGCCTCAATGTAACGCAATTTACGCAATCCCTGTCCTTCGCTTTGCTACGGCCAAAAATTACGCAAATCACGTTACACACCGGCTTCAAACCAACTTTTGTCACGCTCTGCCTTTCACTTAATCTATTTTTAATTTAGAACTCTTATAGTGTCAGTTATGGTAAAATTAAGCATTGATAATATTATGTATAAGGAGCGTACCCATGAAAACATTTCGTGAAATAATGTCTTGGGTTATTCCAATTTTGGTAGGATTACTTATCGCTTTTGGGGTAAGGTCTGTTTGGTTTACCATGGTTCGTGTCGATGGTGCATCAATGGAGCCAAATCTAACCAATAACGAACGAATCTTTGTTTTTAGGACAGATAAACTAAAAACAGAGACGATTCATCGTGGTAGCGTTATCGTATTTGATGCCCACGGTGAAGATCCAACAGCAACTGAAAGTAAGGATTACGTGAAGCGTGTCATCGGATTACCTGGTGATACAGTTAGTGCGGTCAATGGTGTTCTTAAAGTTAATGGCAAAGTGGTTGATCAAAAGTATATTTCGGAATCTGAGCAATCAGCAACCAATACGGTTAACCAAGTTGGTAATTGGACATCACTTAAGCAATTGGGTGATCGTCAAGGTTGGACTCGTCAAAAGACAGTTAAAGTACCAGCTGGTAAATACTTTGTGTTAGGTGATCATCGAACAGTTTCTAATGATTCTCGTTATTGGGGATTCGTAGATAATGATAAAGTCCTTGGAGTTGTTAAAGTACCATTCTGGGGCAATGCTACTAAGAAGCAAAATATTAATACAGCTTGGAAGTCATATTTTGAATAAGTAAAATTGAGATTAG
>OMJG01002117.1_pt1 | contig 10148 bp, 8 predicted proteins | sample 1646431 | NCBI WGS metagenome assembly OMJG01 (sample SAMN03771674, study PRJEB25209) | food metagenome | isolation source: Cotija cheese | place: Mexico:Jalisco,Michoacan | collected 2011-12-12 | reverse complement strand
ATTCATATCTTTTTCTTCCTTTTATTTGTCTCAACAGTTTCAATGCACCAGTGGGCAAGCGCTTGTAACCGTTCATCTTGTTCACTGGTATAAAGATAGCCAAACAAAGCTTCAAAGCCAGTCGAGATCCGGTAAGTCATTACCGCCGTATTTTTAGCGGAAGTGTGACTTTTGGCATTACGCCCCTTTTTGAAAAAAAGCCACTCTTCTTCAGACAGCTTGTCTGCTTGCTCCATTTGATCGACCAAAAAAGCCTGGGCTTTGGCTGAAACATAGTGAGTCGCAGTGTGCTGAAGTTTGTTGGGCTTAGTTAACCCAAGTTCTAACAAATGTTCACGCACAAAAACTTCCCACACCGCATCGCCGATATAAGCCAGTGCGATCCCATTGATCTGTTGATAATTTGCTCTTGTCATATTACTTTATTCTCTCTTCCAGCGGGTACCTTGTGGAGTATCCTCCAAAATGATCCCTTGTTCTTTTAATTCATCCCTAATTTGATCACTCAAAGCAAAATCTTTATTCTTCCGCGCAGCATTTCTTTGTTCAATTTTAGTTTCGACCTCATCATCCAAAATGTCAGCATGCTTGAGCTTAATACCAAACACGCCCACGATTTTTTCAAAGCCGTCCAGCAGGTACTGCAAGGTTGTTGCAGTCACCTCTTCTTTAGCCGCATAAATGTTAAGTTGTTTGACCAGCTCGTAGACAACCGCGATCCCATTTTGCGCGTTGAAATCATCATCCATGGCTGCTTCAAATTCAGCTTCATGGTCTTGAAACTCTTTTTGGACTGTGGGATCAACAGCACCTTGCTTTGCGTCTTGCAACCGGTAGCCGATATTAGTTGCCGCCGTTTGGATGCGTTCGAGGTTTGTTTTAGCCTCGTCTAAATTAGCTGATGTGTAGCGGATCGGTCGTCTGTATTGGGTAGTTGCCATAAAGAAACGGACGATCTGCGGGTCAACTTCTTTTAACAAATCACGAACAGTTACAAAGTTCCCCAAAGATTTACTCATCTTTTCGTCTTCTTCACCGATCGTTACAAAACCATTATGCATCCAGTAGTTGGCAAATTTCTTGCCAGTTTTAGCTTCACTTTGGGCGATCTCATTTTCATGATGCGGGAACTCTAAATCTTGGCCACCGCCATGAATGTCGATGGTGTCACCCAAGTATTTGGTAGCCATTACCGAACATTCAATATGCCAGCCTGGACGCCCCTTGCCAAATGGAGAATCCCATGCAATCTCACCAGTTTTGGCAGACTTCCACACCGCAAAATCCAGCGGATCTTCTTTTTTGGCCTGATCCTCGGCGCTTAACCGAGCACTAGCACCTTGTTCCAGATCATTAACGGATTGACCAGATAACAGACCATACTTCTTGAATTTACGGGCACGGTAATAAACGTCACCGCCGGATTCATAGGCATAGTCTTTGTCGACCAGCACCTTAACAAATTCAATGATATCATCCATATTGTCCATCACGCGTGGATTGAGGTTTGCACGTTTGACGTTTAAGGCATCCGTATCAGCATAGAAAGCTTTGATAAATTTTTCAGTAACTTCGGGGACGGTCAGACCCATTTCCTGACTGGCCTTGATGATCTTATCATCAACATCCGTGAAATTGGAAACATACTTGACTTGATACCCCCGGTACTCCAGATAACGGCGAACCGTGTCAAAAGCGATCGCACTACGCGCATTACCGATGTGAATATAATTGTAGACAGTCGGTCCACAGACATACATCCTAACTTTTCCCGGCTGCATCGGCACAAATTCTTCTTTTTTCTTAGTTAAAGTATTATAAAGCTGGATCATTTAAAAGCCTCCCTACGGACCCCAGTTAGAGTCGCTGATTTACCTTTCACTTAATATATACTGCAATCATACAGTATTTACACTTTTTTTACTGGAATTTTTTGTTGATTTAAAAAAAATACTGCTTCAGTGGTTGCTTACTTTGCTGAAGTTTGCGTCACATTTCCGCTTGTGAGACTTACTTTGCCAAAGTTTGCGTCGCATTTCTACTTGTGTGACTTACTTCACCGGACTTTGCGTTACATTCCCACTTGTGAGACTTACTTTCCTGAAGTTTGCGCCACATTTCTACTTGTAACACTTACTTCGCCAAAGTTTGCGTCACATTTCCTCTTGTGTTGCTTACTTCGCCGAAGTTTGCGTCACATTCCCACTTGTGTTGCTTACTTCGCAAAAGTTTGCATTACATTTCTACTTGTAACACTTACTTCGCCAAAGTTTGCGTCACATTTTCTCTTGTAACACTTACTTCGCCAGACTTGGTCTTTCAAGCGCCGCCTAAGAGGAAAGGAACAGCATCTCACTTACCCAATTTAACAAAAAAGTCCGGTGACAAAACAAACTCAGTTTTGCTTCCGAACTTTTCACTTATCAGTGTTTAAAACTAAATTCCTAATTCTGCAAAAGTCTTATCCAAGTGCGACAACACTTTTTCACGGCCAATCAATTCGATCGAAGGTGCCAGATCTGGTCCGTGCATTTCACGGGTCGTGGCGATCCGGATCGGCATATACAGCTTGCGGCCGCGAATACCCTTTTCCTTTTGGATCTGCATGATCACTGATTGGATCTCAAATGCATCGAAGACTGGTAATTCCTTGATCTTAGCAGCAAATTCCTGCAGAACTACCGGAGCAGTTTCCTGTGATAGTTCTTTCAAAGCATCTTCACTTAAAGACTCAGGTTCATCGAAGAAGACGGACGAAAGATCGATCATTTCAGCAGCGTAAGACATCTGTTGTTTGTAAAGGTTTGTCAACTGACGTGCCCATTCGATCTTCTCTTTCGATGGATTTTCTGGCAAACGGCCTGCCTTGATCAACTGTTTGATCGCTAATGAAGTGATCTGGTCGGCGTTACCGGCCTTGACGTACTGGTTGTTGACCCATTCCAATTTCTTGTTATCAAATGAAGCTGGCGATTTACTCAAACGTTTGGGATCAAACATCTTGATAAATTGCTTCTTCGTAAATATTTCGGATTCACCTACTGGTGACCAGCCTAATAATGTAATAAAGTTAAACATCGCATTTGGCAAATAACCTAGTGAACGGTACTGTTCGATAAACTGCAACACAGTTTCGTCACGTTTACTTAACTTCTTACCAGTAGCAGTGTTGATGATCAATGACATATGACCAAAAACAGGAGGTTCCCAACCAAATGCATCATAAACAGCCAACTGCTTAGGAGTATTAGCAACATGGTCATCACCACGTAAAACATGGGTAATCGCCATCAAATGGTCATCGACGACCACGGCGAAGTTATAGGTTGGCATGCCATCGCGCTTAGCAATGACAAAGTCGCCGCCGATCGTATCAGACTGAAAACTGATCTTGCCCTTAACGATGTCGTCCCATTCATATAAATGATCATGTGGTACACGCAAACGGATAACCGGCTTGATCCCCTTGGCTTTAGCAGCTTCTTGGGATGCCTTGATCTCGTCTTCACTCATACCTTCATATTCATAGATATAACGAGGAGCTTCACCGTTAGCCCGTTGTTCATCACGTTGAGCTGAAAGTTCTTCTTCAGTCATGTATGATTCATAAGCCAGATCTTTATCCATCAATTCTTGGATCAATGGAGCATAGATGTCACGTCTTTCTGACTGACGGTATGGCCCATATTCGCCAGGCTTGTCTGGACCTTCATCCCAATCAATGCCTAACCATTCCAAGTTTTCCATCTGGCTTTTTTCGCCATCTTCAACATTTCTTTTAGTATCAGTATCTTCGATCCGCAAAACAAATGTCCCATTGTTATGCCGTGCAAATAAGTAATTGAATAACGCTGTCCGAGCGTTTCCGATATGCAAATGTCCTGTTGGGCTTGGAGCATACCGTACCCGAATTTTATCACTAGCCATTAATAAATTACGCCTCTTTCATTGATATTCCTCTTCTGGGCCGTTAAAACAGCCACACCATTAAATTGTACTATGCTTACCAGCAAAAATAAACACTCTTAAGCAAACTAATTGGAGTTTTTCTCGTTAATGCCACGTTTAGAATGTGTCGGTTTAGCGAAGATCATCCGTCCGGCATCCGTTTGGAGCGCACTCGTAACTTCAACTTCGATCGATTTGTTCATATAATAGTGCCCATCTTCGACCACGATCATAGTGCCATCATCCAAGTATGCAACACCTTGCTGCCGTTCTGTTCCGTTTTTAATGATCATCACTTTCAGTGTTTCGCCGGGGATAACTCGCGGTTTGAGCGACTTAGCCAAAGCATTAACGTTTAAGACCTGAACATTTTGAAATTCAGCGACTTTGTTCAAATTATAGTCGTTAGTAACAACAACCGCATCGATCAGTTTAGCTAACTTCAACAATTTGCTGTCAACTTCTTGGATATCGTCAAAATCGCCATCATACATTTGGACCGGCATGATTTTTTCATCCCGGAGTTTGTTCAAAATATCAAGACCACGCCGTCCACGCACACGTTTGACACTATCAGCCGAATCAGCAATATACTGCAATTCATACAAGACGAAGTTCGGAACGACTAAGATCCCTTCCAAAAAACCAGTCTTGGCAAGATCGTAGATCCGGCCATCGATCAAGATGTTGGTGTCTAGCAACTTATACTTACGAAAATTGTCGCCTGCTTTACGCTCTAAAACATCACCAGAATGCTCGCTGTCCTCTAAACCCGTCTTCTTGCGGCGAACAAAGATCTTGCGAATATCATTAAAACGCGAGCGTCCTAAAATAAATCCCAGGTAAGCAAACAAAATCAATAAAACAATGGGTAAGATCGTGTTTAAGAAAAATAATTGCGAATTCGAGAATAATAAGGAAATCAAAACCGCGATCAATAACCCAATAACCGTCGAAATAACTTCAGTTACGATCATCTCCGGTTTTTCATTAGTTAAAAATTTTTCTATCCTTTGAACTAACTTTTCAACCGGTTCGATCAAAATAATACTTAAAACAACAAAAACGACTAAACCGATCACCATATCAATAAAAATATTGTTAAGCCATCGATTTTGCACGTTAAATCCCGCCCATACCATTGGCATGAATGAGTAGCCCGCGCCTATTCCTAAAAGTGCGAAAATTAACTGGATCATTCTTTTTCGCATCCTTATCACTTCACTTTCTCCTGATTTGATTTGTCACAGAATGTTTTACCATCCTTTAAATATTTTACCAAAAATAAATTAATTATGTGTCTTTTTTTACTTAATCGAAAGCGAAATGTAACGCTTGATTTAACGTTTTAACACCACGGACTTCGATATTCTCCGGCAGATCTGCTTCAGACAGGTTATTTTGCGGAATAATGATCTGCTTGAATCCCAGTTTTTGGGCTTCACGCACGCGAGTTTCAATATCAGAAACTCGTCTGATCTCACCTGTCAAACCAACTTCTCCAATAAAGCAATCTGTTGCGACTGTTTCTTTTTCACGGTAGCTTGACGCAATACTGATCGCTAATGCCAAGTCAATGGCGGGCTCGTCTAACTTAACTCCGCCTGCTGCTTTTAAATAAGCATCTTGATTTTGCAGCATCAAGCCGGCTCGTTTTTCCAAGACAGCCATGATCAATGACACCCGATTTTGGTTAAGACCTGAAGTGGTTCTTTTTGCATTGCCAAAGGCCGTCGGTGTCACCAAAGCTTGGATCTCGACCATGATCGGCCGTGTCCCTTCTAATGAAACGACCACCGCTGACCCTGTTGCTCCCTGCAAACGTTCCTCCAAGAAGATCCGGGATGGATTGCTAACTTCGTACAAGCCACCTTCGCGCATTTCAAACACCCCGATCTCGTTAGTTGAGCCAAAGCGATTTTTGACTGCTCGTAAAATACGATAGGAATGATGGAGGTCACCCTCAAAATACAAAACAGTATCCACCATATGTTCTAAGATCTTAGGTCCGGCGATGGCGCCCCCCTTAGTCACATGACCAACAACGAAGATCGTGATACCCTGTCCCTTAGCCAAGCGCATCAAGTCCGCGGTCACTTCACGGATCTGCGACACACTCCCAACAGCTGACGACATCTCGGGTTCTTGCATGGTTTGCACGGAATCGATCACCACGTAGTCTGGCTTCAAACTGTCAATATTAGCTCGGATCGCGCCCATGTCAGTTTCCGGATAGAGGTAAAAATCATCACTAGAGACTGACAAACGGTCAGCACGCATCTTGATCTGATTTGCACTTTCTTCTCCAGAAACATAAAGGACTTTGCCGCCCGTTTGTGCCAACTGTCCAGAAACTTGCAATAACAAAGTAGACTTACCGATCCCCGGATCACCACCGATCAAAACTAATGAGCCCGGTACGATCCCGCCACCGAGCACTCGATTTAACTCATCGATCTGCGTTTGCACCCGTGGCGCTTGTTTCAAGGAAACATCTTTTAATAGCTGCGGCTTGCTGGAAGTCGCTGTTCCGCCGGAAAATGAAGAAACAGACGCCTTAGGTTCTTTTCTTTCGACTTCTTCAACTAATGTATTCCACTGACCGCAATTCGGACATCTGCCCAAGTAGCGCGGTGAAGAATACCCGCAGTTCTGGCAGACATATTTGATTTTTGCTTTTGCCAATTGGCTGCCCCCTTTCTTTCTAAATAGATGGATCACAACATCAGCTTGCGACAAATGTAGTATCTTGTGCAAATTATAGCCGTTTCGGCGTTCAAGCCCAAGTTTTACGTCGTTATTCAATCAAAAACAATAGCGCGTTTTTCGGCGCTATAAATGTGTCAAAACATGACACACTTTTCAAATAAATTTGTTGACCTGATCAACGAACTGATTTTCTCGAACTACCAGCGTAAAATCTGCTTATTATTCTTTCAAAAAAACTTAGTCTTATCTGCCGGAAGAACCAAAACCGCCTGTCCGCTTGGTTTGCGGTCTTTCTTCACCATCAGCTGTTAAATACGGCATAAAGATCCCCTGGCCGAGTTTTTCACCTTGCTTGATCGTTTGATCAAAGAGAGAAAAGTTCAAAAGTTGAAAGAAAATTTCTCCCTCGTTGCTATCGTTATTATAATAATCAGCATCGATGATACCCACACCATTGGGTAAGACCAAGCCGCGTTTCAATGGCGCACTGGAACGATCAGCCAGTAATAAATATTCATCGTCACCCATATAGGCTTTGATACCCGTTGGCACTAAGTACGGTTTTAATATTTTTTGAGCATTTGCCATTTCATCCTCATTGATCGTTAGGCCTTTTCTAAGCGCAGCGAGAACTTTAATGAAGTTTTTCTTCCAAATACTTGGTAACACAAAATCTTTCGCAGCAAAAAAATCGTAGCCTGCAGCATTTTGTGTTGCTCTTTGTGGTAATTTTATGTCCTGTGCAGCATAACTGCTAACTTTTTCGAATCCTCTTTTCACTTTCGACCCTCATTTTCACATAAATTTTCATATATTTTCATGATAACATATTTCAATATCCGATTGACCCATTAGAACTTTTTTTTAATTAAATAAACCTTATGCTATAATATAGGAACTTAAAGAAATCAAGTTTAACAAATTTTTCCGCCGTTTACCGAAAAAAAACTTTGTTTAAACTTAAGGAAAATCACGAGGAGGAGACAGCTCGTCATGAAGCAGGATGAATTAAAGAAACTGGTTGGTGAAAAGTCCGTTGAATGGATCAAAGACGGTATGACAGTTGGTTTAGGGACCGGTTCGACCGTAAAATTTATGGTCGATGCCCTCGGACGTCGCGTCAAAACTGAAGGATTGAATATTACTGGAGTCACCACTTCCAAAGCCACTGCCAAACAAGCCGAAGATCTCGGGATCACTATCAAATCAGTTGATGCCGTTGACCATATCGACTTGACCATCGATGGTGCCGATGAGATCAGCGATGATTTTCAAGGTATCAAGGGTGGCGGTGCAGCCCTATTGTTTGAGAAAATCGTTGCAACTAACTCCGACAAGGTCATGTGGATCGTGGATGAAAGCAAGATGGTCAAAAACTTAGGTGCTTTCCCACTGCCGGTTGAGGTCATTCCTTACGGAAGTCAAAAAGTCTTCGAACGTTTTGAAAAGAAGGGTTACCAACCAACATTCCGCAAGAGTGCAGATGGTAACAGCCTACTCTTAACTGACTCAGAAAACTATATCATTGACCTGCACCTCCATGATATCTTGGATCCAGAAACCTTAGCTGCGGATTTGATCAAAGAAGTTGGTGTTGTTGAGCACGGCTTGTTCTTGAACATGGTCAACACCGTGATCGTTGGCCGCTCCGATGGTCCAGAAGTTTTAGATGCCCACCGTTAAATTAAAATATTTCCATATGATAAGAGAGACTGGTCAGCCTCTCTTATTTTTATTGAGAAAACTGCCAGCCTGTGCAAATTTCTCCAGGTGCCTTGCTGGCTACCATTGCTTTGAACCATCTGCTTATGTTTTGTAAAATATGTCTGAGCAAATTATATTTACTATTATTAAAAAATGACGTAATATATGAGTAGACTGTTAAAGGAGAGTGACTTTTTAATGACCAAAGCTATTACTGCTGATCAATTAAAAAATTATCAACAAGATCTTGATAAACATGAAGGCGCACAAGTTGCCGAACGTGCTGTAACGAAAAATGGTATCTTAGCTACAAGTATCGACTATCGTTCAAAAATCAATATGAATCCTGTTTTCTCAATTGATTTAGACACCGGTGAAGTAGCTAACCAAAAACAATCTGGCCGTTGCTGGATGTTTGCTGCATTGAACACGATGCGTCATGACATTCACAATAACTTCAAAGTTGCCGATGACTTCGAATTATCCCAAAGCTACACTTATTTCTGGGACAAACTTGAAAAAGCAAACTATTTCTATGAAAATGTTTTGAAAACGGCAGACCTTCCAACTAGCGACCGTAAAGTCAGCTGGTTGATGACAACGCCGCAACAAGATGGCGGCCAATGGGATATGGTCATCGCTTTGATTCAAAAATACGGTGTCGTTCCTCAATCAGTAATGCCTGAAACCAAGAGTTCATCAGCTTCTGGCGAATTCAACAGCACATTGAATCTTAAATTACGTAAAGATGCCGTTGAATTACGCGAATTAGTCGCAAGCAAGGCTAGCGATGAAGACATTCAAGCACGCAAAGACAAGATGTTGAATGAAGTTTACCGTATGTGTGCATACAGTTTCGGTGAACCAACACAAACATTTGACTTCGAATACCGTGACAAGGATAACAACTATCACATCGACCAAAACATCACACCAAGGGAATTCTTTGATAAGTATGTTGGCTGGAACTTGGATGACTACGTTTCGATCATCAACGGACCAACTGATGACAAACCATACAACCATATGTACACAGTTGAAATGCTGGGCAATGTCGTTGATGGCCGTCAGGTTCGCCATTTAAACGTTGACATGAACACCTTCCGTGATGTTGCTGTTAAACAATTAAAATCCGGCGAAAGTGTTTGGTTCGGCTGTGACGTTGGCCAATCATCTGACCGTCAGCAAGGTATCATGGATACTGAACTTTACAGCAACGATGAATTATTCGACATTGACTTTTCAATGTCTAAGGCAGAGCGTTTGGATTATGGCGAAAGCTTAATGACTCACGCTATGGTCTTGACTGGTGTTGATTTGGTAAATGATCAACCAACGAAGTGGAAAGTTGAAAACTCCTGGGGTAACAAAGTCGGAACAAAAGGTTTCTTCGTAATGAGTGACAGCTGGATGGACGAATACTGCTACCAAGTTGTTGTTAACAAGAAGTTCTTGCCAGCAGAATTGCAAGAAGCTTTGAAAGAAGAACCTAAAGTTCTTGCACCATGGGATCCAATGGGTTCATTAGCTTAATTTAATAGGATATTTGAAACACCACGTGCTGCTTGTAGTAGTATGTGGTGTTTTTTGTTTGTCTTTATCTCTTTGCTGACAAAACGGGCTGTTTCTCGTTTTGTTGTTGCCGCTTTTACAGTCTCTTGCAGCATTTGCGATTATTACTGCGCTGGAGTTTGCGTTACATTTTCACTTGTGAGACTTACTTCACCCGACTTTGCGTCACATTCCGACTTGTGACTCTTACTTCACCATAGTTTGCATCACATTCC
>OMJG01002116.1_pt1 | contig 10149 bp, 12 predicted proteins | sample 1646431 | NCBI WGS metagenome assembly OMJG01 (sample SAMN03771674, study PRJEB25209) | food metagenome | isolation source: Cotija cheese | place: Mexico:Jalisco,Michoacan | collected 2011-12-12 | reverse complement strand
GATTATGAAAATATTATTTTCCTAAGTCATGAAGATACGACCAAAGATGTGACGAAAAAAAGTGGGGATAAGATAACTGCTATTAAGCCAAATATTCAAGAGAAAGCCGCCAATAAAGTAGCCGGTATGGTTGATATTGTTGGACGAGTGGTAGCTGACGGTGATGACCGTAAGATTGAGTTTAAATCAAAGGACTATGTCTTTGCAGGTGGACGACTTCCAAAACTACCAGTCACAGAAATTGAACTTGATTATGACGCTTTGATTGATGTGTATGATGTAGCCAATAAGAATCTAAAGAGCGTTAAAAAGCCTAAGAAACAAGAACCACTAGATTTACCAGACGGTGAGACATTGCCAGATGATGCTAAGGAAGAACCAGTAGAAGAACCTAAACGTGCTAGACGGTCAAGAAAAAATACTGAGTCTACTGAAGAGCCTGTTACACCAGTGGAAGAACCTGTTACTGAAGAACCAAAACGTAAAAGACGTAGTCGTAAATCAGATGATAGTGACCAAACGCCACCAGGTGAAGAAGTAGAAGAAGCAGAAGAAGCACCACGTCGCAGACGTCGTAGAAGTAGAGATTAATTAAGGAGGAAAAGTAATTATGAAAAAACAACTAAACACTAGGGAACAATGGTTTGCGAACACAGAAGATGAAGCGAATCAAATCGTTGAAGATGCTAAAGAAGAGTTTGGAGAAGATGTTGTTGGTCAAAGTATTGAACTGAAATCAAATAAAAACGGTGAATATTACCTTGTGAAATTAACCATGAAGTATAACACACCTGCAGGAATCATGGAAAGTCAGCAAGAAGAGCTTGAAGAGAATGAAGAATAACTTAGTCTGTTACCAAAAAATTAAAAAATCAAAGGAGAATGATTAATTATGGTAGAACAAGAAAAGAAAACGTACGATTGGGCAAAATTTGACAAGACTGTAGATATTGATGGATTGAAGAAAGACATCGAAGAAGCAGAAACAAATGGTGATTACCCAGATGTTCCAGATGGTAAATTTGAAATATCTGTCAGTAATATGGAATTAGGCAAGTCCAAAATCAAAGACGATGGCTCTGGCGGTGACCCAATGCTCAAAATCCAATTTGAGATTTTAGCGGGTGAATATAAAGGTCAAAAGATTTTCTATAACGGAGTGATGCAACCTGGTAACGATAAAGCCTTTGGTTTCCAAGTCCACAAAAACAACGAGTTACTAAGATCCTTATGGGATGCTGAACATGACGAAGTAGATTTCAATGGGTTTAAAGATTATAACGACTTAGTTTTAGATATTGCTGAAGAAATTATCGAAGACAAATGGAACTATGTTCTTGAAAAAGGTAAGAACAAAGGCGGATATGACACCTATGAGATCGTTGAGATTTTAGACTAAAAAATAGGTGGGAGTAATTTCCCACCTTTTAAATTGTATTAAAGGCAGGTGATTAAGTAGATGCTTAATTTAATAGGTGAAAAGTTTGGTAGATTGACCGTTGTAGAACATGTTGGTAGTTTACGAGGACACAAATTATATAAATGTATATGTCAATGTGGTGTGGAAAAAGAAATTACATCTTCTGATTTAAAATCTGGACGTGTAAAAAGTTGTGGTTGTTTAAGGAAAGAAATAACCACTAGTCGCAATAAGACACATGATTTAAGGAATCATCGTCTTTATAGGATATGGGCAAATATGAAAAGTAGATGTTTTAATCCTAATAGTAGTCGTTACAACCGATATGGAGGTAGAAATATTAGTGTTTGTAAAGAATGGAGAAATGATTTTAAAACGTTCTATGACTGGGCAGTTTGTAATGGATACGATGATTCATTATCAATCGACCGTATTGACAACAATGGTAATTATGAACCTGATAACTGTAGATGGGAAACCAATAAAGCGCAAAGTAGAAATAAAAGTTCTAATAAAACGATTGTTCTAAATTGTGAAAGAAAAACTTTAATTGAATGGTCTGAAACATATAACATCAATGTTAAAACTATCCAAGACCGATTAAAACGAGGTTGGTCAATACAAGATGCGATAACAACACCATCTGAACACAAATACGCTAGTAGGTGACCATCATGATATTTTTTGATTTTGAAGTATATAAATATAATTGGTTGGTTGTATTAATTGACACGGATAACCACCAAGAAACAGTTATTCACAATGATAACAAAACCTTACTATCTTTTTACACCACTCACAAGAATGACATTTGGGTCGGTTACAACAGTAACAACTATGACCGATACATTCTGAAAGCAATTCTTTGTGGTTTTGACCCGAAAGTTGTCAATGACTTTATCATTGTTCAAAAAAACAAAGGTTGGGAATTTAGTAATGAGTTCAACAAAATACAACTTTTTAATTATGACGCTCAGTCAAATAAATTTCATAGTCTGAAACAATTAGAAGCGTTCATGGGTCATGACATCAGAGAAACAACTGTTCCGTTTGATATTGATAGACCGTTAACTGAATCAGAATTAGAAGAAGTTATCTTTTATTGCAGGCATGATGTTCATGAAACAATGGAAGTTTTCGCCCGGAACATCACAGAGTTTGAAGCACAGTTATCACTCATTAAAGAGTTCAATTTACCACTAAGACATATTAGCAAAACACAAGCACAATTGAGTGCGATTATTCTTGAAGCTAATAAAACAACTGAGTATGACGACCAGTATAATATTCAGTTACCAGATAATGTTGAAATCAATAAATATACATCAGTAGTAGAGTTCTTTAGAAACTTTAATGAAGAGAGTCAAGACTTAAATCTAACAGTTAGTAATGTGCCACATGTGTTTGCAGGTGGAGGTGTACATGGTGCCGTTAAAAATTATCATCATGATTGTGAAAAAGATGAATTAATTCTCGGTGCTGATGTAGACCAACTATATCCAACCATCATGATTGAGTATGATTTATTGAGTCGAAACGTGACTAAAAAAGATAAATTCAAGAATATTTTAAAAACCAGTTTAAAACTGAAAGCCGAACACAAAAAGAAAGAACGTGTGCCATACAAGCGTATTTGTAACATTACTTATGGTAGTGAGGGTGATAAATATAATCAGATTACTCGTTTGTCTTTACGGTCAGTTATTCTTACTGGATTTACTGGAAAAGTTAGAAGTCATACCAGAATATGAATTAATTCAAAGTAATACAGATGGAATATTTGTCAAAATCAAACGTAAAGACTTTGAACAATTTGACGATATTATCTATGACTGGGAATGTCGCACAAGATTACATATGAGTTTTGACTATGTTAAAAAGGTCCATCAAAAAGACGTTAATAATTACATTATGGTTATGACAAATGGTGAACTTAAATCTAAAGGTGCTTACGTCAAGGAATTAAGTGAATTAGATAATGACTTGCCGATTGTGAATAAAGCAGTTAAAGACTATTTCATCACTGGTACTCGACCAGAAGAAACAATACGTAATAGTAATAAACTTATCGACTTCCAAAAGATAGTCAAAATCAGTGGTAAATATGACTATGGTATCTATGGAAAGAGAAAGCAACACTTAAAAGTATTTAGAGTTTTTGCAAGTAAAGATGGTAAAGAGTTGAAGAAAGTTAAACAAGGGAGTGTACAAAAAATATCCTACACACCTGAGGTATGTAGGATTGTGAATGAAAATGTTGTGGGTAGAGAAGTGCCGGACTGGTTAGATAGAAGCTGGTATGAGAGGTTAGCTAATAAACGCATTAACGACTTTTTAGGTAAGGAGTGATGAGATGTGGGGAACCGAGTCAAAATAAAAGCAGAAGATTTAATCGGCAAGCGTTACGGTAATCGCATTGTGATATGTGAAATCGAACGTGGGCGCAACAAATACGGTGAGAAAGTCAGAATGTTCAGATGTAAAAATATATTTAATGGCACACTGCAAGAAGTGTCTTTTGCATCGCTTACACAATGTGGTGAGAAAAAGAAGAAACCAAAAGACTTAAAAGTTATTTCGAGTGGAGAGACCATTTCAGAAGTCAGAATCGGTCAGAAAGTTAAATGTAAATATGGTGTAGGTACGATAGTCAAAGAAAAGATGCACAGTTGCATTTTAGAAATGGCTGACGGTGTGGAAACATTTAGATGTGTGAGTAAGAAAGAATTGATGACAGTATGACAGTAGTAGCGATAATACTAGTGTTAGTGACATTAATAGTTTGGAATGCGGATGATAACGATAAATGGGGGAGATAGAGGAATGAGCGAAGTAATTAAAAAGATAACATCCACATACAACGATATGAGTGAGTCTAAAAAATATAATCAGTCTTATTTGGAAGGTTACAGACAGTGTGTGGTGGATGCACAAGAAAGCGAACCACAACTCAACGAAGACCAAAAAACAGTGTTTAGTGGATTAAAGTTTATCTGTGCTAATTATCAAAAGCAGTTTGGAAATCTCATGGCCTACAGGCATACCCTGCGCGATTTGTACTTTTACTTGGGCGCAGTTGACATCGGAACCCTTGAAAACAAAACGATTGAAAGCACCACAGAGTCTTATCAACGATTATCTGACACAGAAATTTCAGAAGTTATTCAAGCATTTACAGATTGGTGGTTGAGTGAAAATAACTAACCATACTCAAATCATATCACAAACAGGAGGTGAATAATTAATTGTATAAGGGATATTTAAAAGGCAGTGACAAAAAGACAGTTGAAAAATTTAAAGACCATCCTGAAAATTTAGTGAAGTGGGATACTGCTAGACGTTATAACTCGTTTGTCGGAGTGCTTGAAGATGATTATGTCATGTTAGATATTGATACACCTGAAGAGTCAGATTTACTCCTAGACATCATCGAAGGGCTAAAACTACAATGTAGCGTGCTTGAAACATCAAAAGGTATTCACGTTTACTTCAAAGGCCATGACTTAACTGCTAATAAAATAGGTTGGTACAGTCCCATTGGAATAAATGTCACTACTAAATTAGGTTCTAAGAATACCGTTGACCCACTTAAAATTGATGGTGAGTATCGGACATGGTTAAGACGTTGTAATAATCCGCAACCAATACCAAAGTGGCTCTACCCGATGGATAAACGTCGCAACTATATTCCAGAAATTGGGGAAGGGAGTCGTAATCAAGAACTCTTTAATTACATTCTCAAACTTCAATCAGTTGGTATGAGTAAAGCAGATATCAAAGAAACAATTAAAATCATTAATACTTATGTGTTAGATGAGCCACTCCCAAAAAGTGAGATTGACATTATCTTACGTGATGAAGCATTTATGAAAGAATCGTTCTTTAAGAATAACTCTTTTTTACATGACAAGTTCGGTGACTTTCTCATCAGTGAACATCATATCGTCAGAATTTATGATGTACTGCATATTTATATCGACGGTGTTTATAGTGATAACACACACGACATTGAGCGAGCAATGATTAAACATTTAAAGATGTTAACTAAAGCAAGACGTCAAGAAGTCTTAGCTTACCTGCAACTAGAAGCACCGGTTGTTATGACCTCAGATATCAAGTATGTGGCCGTTAACAATGGCATCTTAAATTTGGAAACTTGGCAACTACAAGAGTTTACACCAACTATCGTGATTAAGAATAAAATACCAGTGAACTATGTTTCAGATGCTTATTATGATGTGACTGATAACACACTTGATAAGTTAGCTTGTCATGAAAAATCATTACGGTACGTCATGGAAGAAATATTTGGTTACATCTTACTCAGACGAAATGAGATTGGTAAGATGTTCATCTTAACCGGTGATGGTTCAAATGGTAAGTCTAGTTTTCTAAACATGATACGACAATTTACTGGTGAGTCCAATACGTCTGCTTTAGATTTAAAGGAGTTAGACAAACAATTTAAGACTGCTGAACTATTTGGGAAACTTATGAACATTGGTGATGATATTAGTGGTGAGTACATTAAAGAAAACTCTGTGATGAAAAAACTAACGACTGGTGAACCTGTCAATGTGGAGCGTAAAGGTAAGGATCCATTTGATTTAAAGTCATATGCCAAGTTAATTTTCAGTGCGAATAAAGTACCACGTATTAATGATACGTCTGGAGCATTACGACGTCGATTACTCATCATTCCATTTAACGCTACCTTTAGTCCAACTGATTCTGATTTTGATCCATTCATTTCTGACAAACTAATGTCGCAACAATCAATGGAGTATTTACTTCAATTAGCCATTAATGGTTTGAAACGCATTCTGAAAAATAATAAGTTTTCGACTTCCAAAACAATTACAGCTGAACTATCGAAATACGAAGAAGAAAACAATCCGATTATTACATTTCTCAAAGATGATGACCTTAAAATTGAAAACGAATCAACTGGAGATGTCTATCGAATCTATCAAGTGTGGTGTGTTGATAACGGTTATAAGTCACTTGGGAATATTCAATTTAGTCGTGAAGTGTGCAGGCAAACAGGTTTAACAACTGAAAGACAAAGAGTAGAAGGTAAAAGAAAATATTTTTTTGTAAAAGAATAAGGAGTGACTTATTACACGTTTTAAGTGTAAACATAATCAATAAGTGATAATTTTTGGCATGAGTCATACCACTACTGTTTTTAAAACGTTGTTATATCAAGGTTTTCAATTTTAGGGTGGTAAGGTTCATGACAGCGTTTTTCACTGTTTTACACGTAAAAGGTTATAAAAAGTGTCGATTGTCCTAGATACATCTGGGACAAAACAGGTATCTAGGACAGACATCTAGGACAGTAGTTTTCGTTGATATAACAACAAAAATCAGACATCTGTCCTAGATGTCCTAGATGTTTTCAAGTTCTTTTATATATTAGCAACTAAAAAAATTTCTATTTATATATAGAAAAGAAATATTACTATTTATCTAGGACAAAACGTCATTTCAAGTGCTATAAACGTTGATATGACAACAAAAACAAGGTGTCCTAGATGTGTCCTAGATGTCCTAGATGTACTCCGATTTGAGGTGAAAAGTTATTGAATCAAGATAATTTCAAAAAAAATAAAAGTTTTTTAATTCGTTATCGATATTCTAAAAAGAAATTAAAACGATTAGAAGATAAACTAATTGATTTGAATGAACGATTAATTAGTCTGCAAAGTCCTGTTATTTCTGATATGCCAAGAGGACATACACCAGGTCTTACGTTAGATGATTTACTCGTACGAAAAGAAGAACTTGAAGAACGAATTAAACACGAACGAGATAAAGGAATTCAGTTAAGAAAAGAAGTTGATTATGCGATTGATCAATTAGATGACACAAAGTTGTGTGATATTCTTGAAGAGTTTTTCATTAATGATTTAACGCTTGAAGAAATAGGAGAGAAGTATTGTTATTCTGTCAGACATACGATTCGATTGTATAGTGAAGCAATACGACAATTAAAAATACAATGACAGGAACCTGTCAGTTTTATGACATCTTTCTGTCATACTGTTGTCGGTCTACTTGTTCTATTATAGGTACTGTAGAAAACTATCTAAGTATTACTAATTATTATTATTGATTTGAGGCTAGGACTTTGTCCCAGCTTCTTTTTTGTTTTTACTATTTTGTGAGGTGCTTTATGTATCCTGAAATCTTATCGTGTGATGATGTCTTAGCTGAGTTGATATCTCTTGCATCACTAACATCTGATAACACTTACTATGATGATCGTTCAACACGAAATTATTTTTATCAGTCACAATCTTGGAGAGTAAAGCGTGCAGTTATCTTGGAACGCGATCATCATGAGTGTGTGGTGTGTCGAATGTTAGGACTAGTCACACTAGATCAGTTGATTGTGCATCATATCAAGGTGCTAGAGTACTTTCCTGACTATCGTTTTATAGATTCTAATTTAATCACAGTGTGTCAGATGCATCATAATAGAATTCATGGACTAACTGCTAAACGATGGAATGATGAATGGTGGTAAATAAATTGTATTTAAATATACAATATAATACCCCATGTGAAACTTTCACGAAATTTTATTTCTCTATTCAGCGGGTGGGCAGTCTGGAAATAAGTTCGAACGAAAAAAATTGCGACTAAAGGGGGTGTTTTTGGTGAAGGCTATTCCAATTTCAAAATTAGAAAAGTTCATGATGAGTCAAATTGACGAAACAAATTTAGTGGATGTCAACAAGGTTTATCGCTATTTACAGCTCACAAAGAACTATCGAAAGTTACAAACACTAGTTAATAAAGCAGGTGTAGCTGATGTGGTGGAAAACAAACATCAAAAATATGCAAAACCACACTTTGCTTTGGAAGAAATGCGGAAAATTGAAAAAGAATTACAAACGATTGAGAAATCACTACTGGACAAAACACCAAAACAAACAACACCTCAAAAAGTTAGAAAGCCTCTTATAAATGCTTAAACAAAAGTACGTTAACGCGTACATTAAACTTTATAGAAGTGGTGCGATTAAACTCAATCGTGATCGCATAGATTTGTTGGACTGGGTTCAGCGTGTTGTTTTAGTTCAACCTCATTTTTATTTTGATGAAACGCAAATCGAAAATTGCATTGCTTTTATTGAGCAATACTTTTTTAAGTTAGAGCCATTTCAAAAATTCTTAATTGCTTTTGTTTTTTTATTCGATAGTGAGTTAGATGATGTGGTGTTTGATGAACACTTTTGGACGATGGCTCGTGGGGCTGGTAAGAATGGTTTGATATCTGGATTATCTGCTTATTTCATCAGTGAAGCTCATGGAGTACCTGAATACAATGTGGCCATAACGGCTAATAGTGGTAACCAAGCACAGAAATCATTCAAAGAAGTATTTAACATGGTCAAGAAAAACCCAGAATTAACTGAAGAGGGTTATTTCAAAGCGAACAACGAAGAGATTATTGGATTAGATACACTGAGTACATTAACCACTCGAACGAGTAATGCTGAAACCAAAGATTCGTTTGCAGACGGTGCTTTATTTTTTGATGAAGTACATGGTTATGAAAGTAATGACATTATTGAAGTTCAGACTAGCGGGTTAGGTAAAGTAGACTATGGTAGGACATTTTTCGTTGGGACAAATGGTTTTGTACGTGAAGGTGTTTATGATAGTTTGATTGAACGTGGACGTGTGATTTTAATGAGTGATGAACTCAATGACACCATGTTTCCATTCATGTGTACATTGGATAGTCCTGGTGAAGTTGAAGATAGTAGTAATTGGGAAAAAGCTAACCCAATGTTCAGTCAACCAATGAGTGATTATGCTAAGAAGCTATTTAATCGTGTGTCTAAACAATGGAATCGATTAAAAAGTGGTGTTGGTGATAAACCTAAGTGGCTAATTAAACGGATGAATCTCTTAGATATTAAGACTGTTACATCGGTGGCCAGTCGTGAAGAAATCATTGCTGCTAATCGTGATTATGGTGATTTAACTGATTTACCGTGTATTGGAAGTGTTGATTTTTCAAGTGTGAAGGACTTTACTGCCGTTGGACTATTATTTAAAAGGGGAGACGAGTACATATGGAAATCACATACGTTTGTATTGAAGAAGTTCCTTGAAACGGAAGCTATTCATGCTCCGATTGTTGAGTGGGAGAGTCAAGGTTTATTAACAATATTACCAGGTAACTACATTTCTGAAAAAGACGTCTTAGAGTGGTTCATTGAACAACGAAAAGAATATTTTTTCGATACGATTGTGATTGATAATTACCGTGAGTCAGTTATTAGACCGGTGTTGGAAGATGCCGGATTTGAAGTAATTACCATTAGGCGATCACCAGGTGTTCAAGCCAAAATTGGTACAACATTAGAATCACTGTTCGCAAAACGACAATTAGTATTTGGAAAACCAACTATGATGCGCTGGTACACTAGCAACGTTTATGTGACTCGTGATAAAGATGGTAATATGCAATTTAAGAAAAAAGAAGAGGTAAAACGTAAGACAGATGGTTTCATGGCATTTATTCATGCCTTGTATGTCGGACTTGAAAAACTAAATACGGTCACTGTTGGTGATTTTCCATTTGAAAATTGGACGTTTTAGAACAAAAAAGAAGTGGTTGGGTTAGAACCACTTCCATGATGAAGATATTATTGTTTTTCAATAATTTTAAATCCAACTACATCTAACTTACTTTCTTCAGATAGGTC
>OMJG01002115.1_pt1 | contig 10151 bp, 11 predicted proteins | sample 1646431 | NCBI WGS metagenome assembly OMJG01 (sample SAMN03771674, study PRJEB25209) | food metagenome | isolation source: Cotija cheese | place: Mexico:Jalisco,Michoacan | collected 2011-12-12 | reverse complement strand
ACGTTTTGACCGGGTTTTCCAGGGGGATTGGGGGAGCAGCGCGTCCCCCAACAAGGTCGTTTGCGCCACGAAGTGGCTAGCAAACATAAAGCTTGCCAAACCTCCAAGACCGAGCATAATACTAGAAACCGAAAGCGTTTCAGTGTTATGCTCGTTTCTGACCGCTAGGGAAGAAAAACAAGGAGGTGGGACTGTGAGCGAACGAGAGATTTTTGAGGCCACTTTTGCGGAGGCCAAACCGAAGCGAAAAGAGCCGAAACAAATCAGCTTTCGAGTGAGCGAATCCGAATTTGAAAAGTTGAAGCGCTCCGCTGAAACTTTTCAAATGAGTGTGCCGGCTTTTGTAAAAAGCAAGGCACAAGGCACTAAGCTCGTGACGCCAAAAATTGACAGATCAGGAGCGATTGAAATTGCCAAACAATTACGCGCGATTGGGAATAATGTCAATCAGATGGCACGAGCAACGAATGCTGCCGAATTGGATCCGAGTTCAGCCGCCAATCTAGCGGCTGAACTGCAAAAGGTACGAAAGGAGTTAAATAAGATATGGGAAAACTTAAGGTAATCAATAAAAGGTCCATTTTAGAGATTTTGTCATTTGGATTGATTTTTTTCTTTTAACCATCGGAATAGACTATTTTTCTGATCAACCGATTGAACTAGGTAAACTGGCAAAAAATGCCATTGTCACGATGGTCGTGTATGGACTTTTGATAACGATCTTTAATTTCTTTTCAAAAAAAAAACGAAGGAAGGAAAAGAACGATGGCAACAATTAAATTAGCGCGCAGCACCAGTTGTTCGCGCTGCATTAACTACGCTGAACCGCGGGCAACGGTCAAAAGCGGCTTCAATTGTGACGTGAATTACGCGAAAACCCAAATGAAGGCTACCCGCATGATTTATGGCAAAGATGATAAAGTTCAAGCACATACCTTGATTCAGTCTTTTAAGCCGGGTGAAGTCACCCCGGAGCAAGCCAATGCATTAGGCTATCAATTAGCCGAAAAAGTCGCTGACGGTCACCAAGTAGCGATTTATACGCATACCGATAAAGATCACATTCATAATCATTTAGTGATTAATAGCGTGAATATGGATACGGGGTTGAAATTTCAAGCCCATGGACAAAAAGCGATTCAAGAAGTGAAAGACGCGAACGATCAAATTTGTCTGGAGCATGGCTTAACGATTCCCGAAGAACCGGCTAAAGTCCGCTATACCACAGCTGAAAAATCATTATTGGAAAAAGGCAAAAACAGTTGGAAAGACGAAATCAGAGAAGTAGTGGATCAGGCGAAGGGTCGTACAAGCGATTTTAAGGACTTTACAGCGCTTTTAAACGAAAATGGGGTAGATGTTAAACTGAGAGGTAAAACGATCACCTACACCCATTTAAATGCCAATAAAAAGGTGAGGGCGAGCAAGTTAGGCAGTGATTATGAAAAGGAGACGATTTTTAATGGCTTTGAAAGACACCTTGAACCAACAAAAGACAGAGATTCCGCAACCGGACAATCCGGAAGCAACGAGCCAAGACCTGCAGCAGTTGATCCAAGTCTTGACCGAAATTCGGAATTACAGCGGAGCGACGCTCCAACAGAAAAGCTTGGAGAAAGCCAATTTGGAACACAATTTACAAGAGATTCAACAAGTGACGACTACAGTCCTGAACAGCTTCAACAGCAGCTTAAAAAACTTAGAGACCACACAAACCAGCTTCAACGAGACAGCTCAAAAGCAATCAACAGAATCCTTGAAACAACTGAAAACGATCCTAAACGATCTTTTAGACCAAAACAAAGCCGAAATCGCGAAGATTCAACGCGAAATGAACCAGAACAACCACCAATTAAGCGAGATCAATCAGACCATAACCGAGACCATGGACCAAGTCTTTAAGCAGTTAAACGCTGAAATCAAGCGGACCAATCAAAAATTAACCTTTCGAACCGTTTTAACCAATTTATACGCCAGTGTGCCTACCGGTATTGTTGTGGTGGCGCTCATGTGGCTGCTGAATTACTTTAATCTCTGGTAAAAAAGAGGTTTTCGATTACGTAAGGGACGAACTCAATTGAAATGACTTGTTTATATGTGATAGGGATTTAAAATCCATTTAAAACTACTAAAAAAGACCATAGAGACACTTCAATTTGTTTAAGGGTCCTATTCTTATAAGCTTGTACGCTAAAATTGAAAATAGAGCTGGTTATTTAGCTTCCAGCTCATGCAATGGTTCGATCAGTCGAGCGTAAGTCGAGGCACAGACCTTTGCGAACGTTTTTGATTTTTTTAAAATTCTTTATAAACTTGTGAAGCAAGCTATCCTTATAAATTATTTAATAACTTTTTAGAGGTCTTTTTGTCTGACTAAGGACGACACTTTGTCTGTTGAGAAATCACGAGGAATTTACGTATCGTTTATTTTGTTTTTTAGTGAAATAAAGAAGGGGTATTTATATTTATCTTAAATACTTTGTCTTTTAAACCTTTTGGGAAAAAAAAAAACCAGTAATATCAAGGGACACAGCGATTAAGAGACGAGGAAAAACTGTCCATTAGACGAGGAAAAACTGTCCATTAGACGAGGAAAAACTGTCTATTAGACGAATTATTTTTATTTTTTTCGTCCTTTGGTGTATACTAAAAACATAGAGAAATCTTACTCCCCGTCCGGATACCTTTTCTCTAAAAAAAGAAAGGTGGCTCTCTCTATGCGAAATTTTAATAGCAATATACCACATAAGGTGGTTCGGATGGAAGATTTGTATCAACAGAAGACAGTAGAACACAACGATTTGATTACAAGTGTTGCCAAAATGGATAAAATTCCATTGAAGTTTTTTGAATTGGCAGTTTCATGTTTAGATACCGAAAATCCTCCTGAAGACAACACTGTCCATTTATCAAAAAAAACGCTCTTTTCTTTCTTTAAAGCAACGGACAAGGATAGGCATGCACGTTTCAAAAATGCTCTTACTACTCTCCATCAACAATCTATTTTTGAAGTACGAGATGAAAATAAAAAAGGTAAGTGGAATTTCAAAATAATTTCTCCTATATCGAGCAGTGAATGGAACGATTACAATGATACTGTGGCTATTAAATTTACAGACGATATCATGCCTTACTTAATTGATCTAAAACGGAATTTTACCCAGTATCTAATTACTGATATCATAGAGTTGAACAGTAAATACAGTATTATTTTATATAAATGGTTTTCCATGAACTTCAATCAATATGAAACATATAAAGATTCAGCAAACCGCACGAAAAAACAGATAGAACAAATGAAAAATCCCTATATTGATATTCAGGAATTACGCAGGATGACAAGTACGTTAAATGACTATAAAAGAATGTTTGATTTTGAAAAAAATGTATTGAAATCATCTTTAGAAGAAATAAACGAGTATACACATTTCGTCATTACTTATAGCAAAATTAAAAAAGGTCGTTCAATTGCTGGAGTTCAATTTCATATAGAAAAGAAAAAAAACAAGTCTCCACTGCCTTATAAGGAGAACGATCCGGAATATCAAAAGGATAAGGCTCAACAAGAGCAAGAACGGCAAAATTTATTTAACAAAGCAGTCCAAAGCAAGTATACGACCTTGTTGGGAGAAAACTTCTTAATTGGATTTAGAGATATGCAAGACGTTTCTAGAATGGCTGATTTACAAAAACAGGTTTATCCCCTGTATGATGAATTAAAAGACTTACGAGGGCTGAACGGAGTGAAAGATCATATCAGTTATGTAGCTGCACATAAAGATGGTGCTAGCATTCAGTTGCGAAATGTTGTGAAGTATCTAAAACGCTCAATTGAGCAATATTTACAAACCGTTAAAATACAAGATTTAGATGGGTAGGGATTCCGATGGCGGAAAAAACAATTAAAGAACTTGCTGATGAAATAGGCGTTAGTAAAACCGCCATTCATAAAAAAGTAACTCCTGATATGCGAAAAAGTTTTTTCTCCAAAGTAGGGAATAAATTTGTAATTAGCGAAGAAGGGCAGGAAGTTATAAAATCAACATTTATCATCCCATTTTCAGAAATCGGAAACCGAAAACCAGAAACCGCTAATTTGAAAACTAAAGAAACTACATCAGAAAATACGCAAACTAAACCGATAACTTCAGCAACTAAATCGAAAACTACGACAACCAGCACAGTTCCCGAAAATAATCTATCAGAGACGGCTATAAAAATAATAGAAGGTTATCAAAAACAACTTGAACAGAAAGATTTACAGTTATCCGAATTACATAAACTTTTAAATCAACAACAACAGCTCACTCTGCACTCTAATCAGCAAAATGAACGTTTACAGCTTCAGTTAGAGTCCTACGAAAACATGCAAAGCAATCCCTCTGACTCTGAAATAGAACCCGACCAATCCAAACAAAAGAAGTGGTGGAAATTTTGGAAATAATCAAAGTATCTAAGATATCTATGCTATCTTAGATACTTTTTTCGTGAATTTATCTAGATATCAAAAAACAATGAATTCTTGAAAATATTGTCTTAAAGTTAGAAACCTAAACGGAAGTTCAACAATATTTCGCTAATCTCGTCTTCATTAATTCCGATATAGCGTTTAGTAATTTTCTCACTGCTATGACCAAATATTTCCATTAACGTGGCCACATCTTTGGTCTTTTTGTAATAATGATACCCAAACGTTTTCCGCAGCGTGTGCGTGCCGATATCGTCTCTTCCTAGTAGGGAAGCGACCTTTTGAAACATCTGATAGACCGTATTGACTTCTAAATGACCGCCTTTGGTGCTGGGAAACAAATAATCCTCTGGCTCCAAGTCTTTCGTGTAGTCCTGGATCAAGTCCTGCAGGCTGCTTAAATATAAAATGCGTGTTTTCCCGGTTTTTTGCTCCACAATACGTGGGTTTTTCGAGGAAATCACGTCTTTTTTCTTTAATTTCACGATATCAGACATACGCAAACTGCTGTTAATGCCGATCAAAAACAAAAAACGTTGCGTTCGACATTTTTGTTGCGTCTCAAACAGAATAAAAAGTCGTTGATTTCTTGCTGCGTTCGTAATGGTTGTACATTATAACTCATTGAAATGGTCTCTCCTCTCACAAAACATATACATGATTTCATTCATTATACCACGAAATCATGTATTGGACACCGGTATAAAAAAAGAACCCTATAGGTATAGGATTCTGGATACACGATTTTATCCAATTTCATGTATCTCTTATTATTACTTTAATAATAAATATTTTATCACTAGTATTAAAAAAGGATGTTATTTGATACTATGATTATATAAAAAAATATTTTAGAGGAGTTTATTTATGATATTAAATACAAAAAAAATAAGTATATTATTATCGGTATTAGCTATAACAACCTTAACAGCATGTAGTCAAAATACAGAAAATGTAAACGAAGATAGTACAAATGATACTATCCATAAAGTTAAGGAATCTACTGAGCAACAATCAGAAAAGGATAGTCCTTTGGATTTGTTAAATCAGTTAGCTACTTTTTCTAAATCTACCGAAGAGATTTATGTTACAGGTGATTTAAATATCGGAGAAGATCAAGATATTAATCCCGGTATTTACGATTTAGAAATTACTGGTGGTTCAGGTAACATATTTGGTGAGCGTACTGCTGTGCCTTCTTTATTTATTAACTGGGTTGGAGCGGCTAAAGGGGATGGAGATTACCCTTCAAAAATTAGAATTCTTCTTTTTGAAGGAGATGTATTAACCTTAGACAATATATCTAAAGTTAAATTTAATGCTGTTCCTGAGAAAGTAGAGCCTTCAAATGAATTAGGAATAGGAGAATTTATCGTTGGTAGAGATATACCTGCTGGAGACTATAAATTGTCAACAAATGTGAAACTAAATCCTGAGTATGACAATCTAGGTTGGAGTACTAGCATATATAACGACACTGACGGACAATCTAGAGAGCAACAGTTGACTGGAACACATAATGATGTTGCTGTTAGCTTAAAGGATGGAGAAGTTATATCAATAAGTTACGATAATACTGATTATGGTTCATCATCAGATGATGCGAAACTAATTTTCTCTAAGTTTTAATTTTCAAAAAATAACCTTAAAGTAATAAGGTTATTGATACATTACTTTAAGCAATTTCATGTATATGTAAATATAAAAGGAATGGAGAGTTGAAAAATATGTTCCAAAAATTAACTTATTCTACTAAAAAATTAATTGGATCTATATTTGATTTAATTTCTAGTATAGTAATTGTTCTATTACCTTAAAAAATTTACCAAAAGAGAGATTAATAGACATTGAATTCATGCGTTTTATTAGTTATAAAAAGGTAAAATAACTATTGATTTAACAATGTTTTACATACATGACTTTATCTAATTTCATGTCTTCACTAAAAATTAGTACTTATTATAAGCACGATTATGTAGAGTAGATAATTATACTTTTCTTAAAGGTTTAAAAAATTTAGTGTTATTTCTAAAATCTAAATATTATATTGCAAAATTAGTTTATATATAGGAAAATAATAAAGTTATTGATTATTTTATCACATGTTGACACGTTGTGACATAGTGTGTATTATATATATATATATATATATATATCACATGTTAGGAGTAATAAGTAAATGAATGAAATAATTCTTGGAAATGGTTTAAATTTAATAAAAGACCTACCTGATAACAGCGTTCATCTAATATTGTCAGATATTCCTTATGGGATTAGTTTTGCAGACTGGGATGTCTTACATAGTAATACGAATTCTGCACTAGGAGGTAACAGCCCTGCCCAAGATAAAGCTGGGTCAGTTTTCAAAACTCGTGGAAAACCTATAAATGGCTGGAGCGAAGCCGATAAAAAAATACCAAAAGAATATCAAGAATGGTGTTCTACTTGGGCACCTGATTGGTATAGAGTACTGAAACCTGGCGCAAATGTTTTCATTTTTGCAGGTAGAAGATATGCTCATAGAGCAATTGTTGCAATGGAAGATGCGGGATTTAGCTTTAGAGATATGATTGCTTGGAAAAAAGAAAAAGCTACTTACCGAGCACAAAGAATCAGTAAAGTTTATGAAAGAAGAACTGATTTTGATAATGCTGAAAAACTAAAAGATTGGAGAGTAGGAAATTTAAAACCTATATTCGAACCTATCTTATGGTTTACTAAACCTTATAAGCAAGGTGGGACAATCGCTGATAATATGTTGGTAAATGGTGTAGGAGCTTATAATGGCGAAAAATGGAAGATGTACACAGAAGACTGTAGTAATACAATAGAAATTAAGAGTGACAAGTATGATAGAGGTTCTCACCCTACACAGAAACCATTAGAATTAATGCGGGCTTTAATTGAACTAACTACTCAAGAAAATCAAATAGTCTTAGATCCCTTTGCTGGCAGTGGCAGTACTTTGGTGGCCGCGAAAGAATTAAATAGACAATATCTAGGATATGAAATATCAGTAGAATATTATGAAAATGCAATAGATAGGCTGACAATGACATTATAAAATAAATAAAAAAACAGCACTCCATATTTTTCGGAATATTATTCCTTAAACAAAGGGAGCGCTGTTTAATTTAAAGAAATAAAATATAAAATCAGAAAGTTGAAAAATATTTTTATCGTCTCATATAATTGTAACCTACATTATAGCCTGAATTTCTTTATTCTATCTATTTTAATAGTTAAATCTTTTGTATTTTGTTCAATAGAATTTTCTATCAAAATTTTTCTTAATTGATCGTCTGGCATATTATTAATATCATCTTGGATAGATTTAATAATATCTAATTTTTCTCCCTCTAATTCTTCTATCTTAGTCACTATATATGAATCAATTAGTTTATCTGCTGAATTTAAAAATTTGTAAAAATCAACTGGGTTATCATTGGTTAGTTCAATTATTTTTGCATTTATTGATTCCCAATAATGTTTTTTATTTCCACCTTTTATACTTTTATCTAAGATTTCCGGAAAAATTCTTTCATAATCCCAAATATTTACTAATACATTAGGATCAAAATTAATATCAGTAATTTTTTTTTGTAAAAAATAAGCTAAATATTGATAAGGAAGAATAACTATGGGATTATTTTTATCAGAACAGTATTGATAAGTATCACTTGAAGAACTCCAATCATGTCTACTTGGATATACTATCAGTCCTCCTAGTCTAGAATCTTCGTTATGTCTTTCTAACCATTTCCTATAATCTTCAGGTTTAACAAAATCTTTAACGTTGGGTGCTTTTTGACTTCTACTCAATCTGAAGCTTTTAGTATCGCAAACGATTATTTTGTTTTTTATAATGATATCTACATCTTGATATGAAGATTTTTGAACTATGTATTCACTTACAAATCCCATTCTATTAGCCCAAGATGATACGATAACTTCACATAATTTAGTATAAAGAGTTTCTTCTGTAGAATCTGGTTTATAAGTATCTGGAATAAACCCAGTATAAATTAAAGTATTTATTAACTCTTGGTCACTTTTTTCCTCTATAAATTCCTCAAATAATTTTGAAACTTTTGTATGATCAATTAGTTCTTCTTTTTCTAAATTAGCATAAGCTGCGTCAACGAAATGTTCTATTTCAAAAAAAACTTTATTCATATTTTTTTCATTCCTTTTCATTTTTATAATATTCTGCAATCACTTGTTCTACTAATCTACTAATACTTACATCTTTTTTTGCGGCTTCTATTTTAAGCATTCTAATATACTCATGTTTTATAGTTACATGCAATGAATCTCTGTTTTTTATAACACCTCTAACATCATACCCTTCTTCTTTTAATAAATTAATAAATAAAGGATCTGATATAACTATTTCTTTATAATTAGTTGTCTCCTTTAACTGTTTGTGCGCATGGAATAATTCTTGATTAAATTCTATTATAATTTTTCCATGGTCATTTATTACATATCCTCTTCTTTTATTAAATTCATCTATGATAATATCAATCCTTTTTTTCATTCTCTCATCTCCTTTTATAGTATTGTTATAGGAAATCGTAACATGACATCATGTGTATTAAAACTAATTTATTAAAATTTTCAAAAAAGAATAATTAGTTTACATTCTTCTTTAAATAATGATTCTCTTTAAATCTACTGGTTATTTATTCTAAATCTCTTTATTTTTCAAAAAAACAATTATACTATTAGGTGCAGATCTAAATGTAAAGAAAAGAGAAATTTAATTGATCACATTAAAATCACAACGCGAAATCAATGCAATGGACGAATCTGGTACATTATTAGCGAATATGCATATTGCTTTACGCGATTTTATTAAACCGGGTATAACTAGTTGGGATATTGAAGAATTCTCTCATAAATTTATTTTAGATAATGACGCAATACCCGAACAAATTGGCTTTGAAGAATACAAATATGCAACGTGCGTTAGTATAAATGATGAAATCTGTCATGGTTTTCCAAGAAAAAAATCCTGAAAAATGGCGATTTAATCAAAGTTGATACTGTTATTAACTTTAAGGGTGCTTTATCGGACTCCTGTTGGAGTTATGTGGTTGGAGAATCAACCCCTGAAAAAGATCATTTAATGGAGGTTACTCTGAAAGCTGTATATAAAGGTATTGAACAGGCACAAATTGGAAATCGTATAGGCGATATCGGCTATGCTATTCAATCTTACGTTGAAAGCGAAAACTTGTCTGTTTTCCGGGAATTCTTAGGACATGGAATTGGCCCAACCTTACATGAAGATCCAGCAGTTCCTCATTATGGAGAGTTAGGTAAAGGTCTACGCTTAAAAGAAGGCATGGTTATTACTATTGAGCCAATGGTAAACACAGGGTCATGGAAAGCAAAAATGGACGATAATGGTTGGACAGCTCGAACAAAAGACGGGGGTTTAAGTTGTCAATTCGAACATACGCTAGCGATTACGAAAGATGGTCCACGTATTTTAACTTCTCAAGGAGATCAATAAAAGGCCATTTTTTTCGACGCCAACGACGAAAAAAAGCGGCTTGATCTTGCCAAAAAAAGAGACCGAAATGGACACATTTCAGGTCTCTTTTTTTGCTCAAAACGGATACGTTTTGACCGGGTTTTCCAGGGGGATTGGGGGAGCAGCGCGTCCCCCAACAAG
>OMJG01002113.1_pt1 | contig 10168 bp, 7 predicted proteins | sample 1646431 | NCBI WGS metagenome assembly OMJG01 (sample SAMN03771674, study PRJEB25209) | food metagenome | isolation source: Cotija cheese | place: Mexico:Jalisco,Michoacan | collected 2011-12-12 | reverse complement strand
GACCTGAATCTGCCCGGGCCGCGTGCCGCGCGGCGGCATCTCGATGCCTCGGCCGCTGGGGACGCCGAGGCGCTCCTGGCCGCCGGTCTGGAACTGCGGTCCGTCGGCTACCGGGGTGCTGCCCGCCACGCCTTCGCCGAGTCTAGGGCTCTGTTCCTCGCTCAACGTCTCAGTTCCCGCGCACGCGTGGCCGGCGAAGCACTCGATGCGCTGCGTCAGCGCGCAGCTACGCCTCCGGAACATCCGCAGCCACGTGAAGACACCGCGATCTCCGATGCTGCGGCTCCGGCCGTCACCCTGACTGAACGGGAGCTCGAGGTGTGCCGACTCGTCGCCGAGGGACTGACGAATGTGCAAATCAGTCAACGTCTGGTCCTGTCGGTGCGCACTGTCGAGTCACATGTGCTGCAGGCTCGAGCGAAGCTCGGTGCCGAACGTCGCCGGGACATCCCGAAGCTCATGCTCGCACTTCGCGATACCGGCAGACTCAGTGCCGTGGGCCGGACGGGGGCTTAGCCGTCTTCGTGAACTGAGCTGCCGCCTCGGCGGGGATATCGGTCACCGGCTTCCCACCTTTCGGTCGCACGGGTCGACCTGACCACCAGACGTAGATTCCGGCGGCCACGAGGCCTGCGGCCATGATGACGATCCACCAGGGGAACCCGGGCAGATCGGATTCCGCGAGCCCTGATTCCTGGTCGGCGGCGGGGGTCGGGTAGACACGTTCCGCGGTGACGAGGATCCGCTGGGAGTTGATGCCCAGGGGCGTGCACGTGACGAGGGTGACGAGGTCACGGTCGGAGATCGTGCCCAGGGATTCGGTCTCATCGGGGTCGACGACCTGAGTCCTGATGACCTGGTAGCTGAGCACCTGCCCGAAGGTCGTGAGCGTGAATCGGTCGCCCTTGCCGACCTTGTCGAGGTTCGTGAACATCGTCGCCTCGGCGAGTCCCCGGTGGCCGGTGATGACCGAATGGGTGCCTTCTCCGCCCACGGGCAGGCTGGTGCCTTCAAGGTGACCGAGTCCTTTGAGCAGGGTCGCGTCGTCGGTGCCGTGGTAGACGGGCAGGTCGACGTCGATGGAGGGAATCCGCAGCCGGGTCATCACTCCGGGTCCGCCGTCAACGAGCACATCCTCATACGCCGGAGCACCAGCGGCCGAGATGCCTTTCCCGGACGGCAGACGGTGGTTCGATTCCAGCTGCGCACCCGATTCGAGCGCCTCGTTGTACTTGTGGGCGAGCGCGATCTGCCGAGCGTTCTCAGCCTTGTCACCTTCGGTCACCCCAGCTGCGTTGTCGACGATCTTCGACTGGTCGAGCTGGGAGAACCACGCCGCCGCACTCGGGTAGATCCAGATGCCCAGACCGGTCAGGGCGATGAGCGCGATGACGAGGGAGAGAACAGGCACGCGCCAGCGGCGCCCGTCGGTGGACGGACGCCGCGTGGACGTGCCCGGCACGGCAATCTGGGTGGACTGCCTGCCGACAGGTGAATGGGTCACACCTGGTTCTTGCGGCGGTTGGCTGCGACGATGCCTGCACCACCGGCGATGAGCATGAGGCCGATTCCGGCGATCATCGCGAGCAGTTTGCCGTCAGCACCGGTAAGCGGCAGGTCGGGGTGACCCTGCTGGGTGTTGGCGAATTCGTACTTGACTGCGGCAGCGGTCTCGCCGGCCTTCACGGTGACTTCATTGATGCTCTCGTCGAGGATGTAACCGGTCGGAGCCTTCGTCTCCTTGACCCAGTACTTCTTCTCGGTGACATCGTTGTTGCCGACCCACAGGGTGATCGAAACAGTGCCGTCAGCTGCGGTCGTCACCGAGGCGACCTTGTTCTGTCCGTCCTTGTCGGAGAAGATGTCGAACTCGGCACCAGCCAGGGTGCGCGCTTTGTCGCCGGCGACGTGCTTGATGATCTGCAGCGAGCCCCAGTTGGTGCTCACGGCCGGGGTTTCGACGGACGAGTCGTTGGTGTTGACCAGCGCGGTGTTTTCGATGGTGCCGTCGCCCTGCGAGGTGACCTTCGTCGTGACGGTTGCAACGACCTTCTGCCCGGTCTCGAGCTTGCCGATGCCGGCTGCGGTGAAGTTGATGGTGATCTTCTGACCAGCTTCATCGATCGTGTAGTCGGTGCCTGCGGTGAAGCCGGCAACCTTGGCTGAGACGAAGCTCAGACGTGGGTCGAGCTGGTCGACGATCGAGAACTTCTTGATGCCGTTGTTCGCAGCCGGAATCGGTGCGGTGATCGTCCAGTCGACGGTCTCACCGAGGACGGGCGCCGAGGGGTTCGAGACCTCCTTGGTCGGTTCCGTGTTGTTCACCGAGTTCTTCGGGTAGACGTTGACGTCGTAAAGCCACTTGCCGTTCGACTGTGCAAACGGCAGGGTGACGAGGAACGGGTCGGTCGTCGACGTCGCGTTCGTCGGAGCCTTGGTCTCTTCCACGAGGTAGAGGCCCAGCGGCAGTCCGCCGAAGGTCGCAAGTCCGCCGTTCGCGGTGGTCTTCGAAACACCGTTGCCCAGCGAGAATCCTCCGCCCTTGACATCGGAGGCCTTGAGACCGCTGATGAGGTCCCAGCCTTCGGGGGTCTTGAGGTCGATGGTCTGGCCGTCCTTGGCCGTGACCTGCTTGACCGTGAACTCAGCACCGTCGAGTGGCTTGCCGAGGTTCGAGGTGTCGGTCTTCACCGATCCGTCACCGCCGTCGGTGCCATAGGCACCGTCGTACTTGTGGACGATGATCGAGCCGGTCTTTCCGGTGTCGATGTTGCCCACGTTGCTGTCGGCCTGCGCCGTGCCGGCCAGGCCGAGCACGCTCAGCGAGGCGATCGCGGCCACCGCGGTCAGACGCCGCAGAAGACCCATTTTCTTAACTTTCATTGTTTCCCTTTCAGTGCTTCCGGTTCCTGCGGCGCAGGCCCTTGAGAAGTGCGATGGCACCGGCGGCTGCGAGCAGTGCTGCTCCGCCGATGAGGTAGATCTGGCTTCCGGTTCCACCCGTGAGTGGCAGCGCCACCTGGGGCTTCTGCTCGTTGGTGTACGACCCGAGCTTCTTGTCGAGCTCGGATCCGGAGACCGTGAACGTGTGTGGGGTGTCGTCGAGGATGTATCCGGCCGGGGCCTTCTTCTCCGTCAGCGTGTAGTCGCCCCATTTGAGGCCGGTGACCGAGAATTTCCCTGCCACCGGGTCCTTGTCCTGACCGTTGCATTCACTCGCCGAGGCGGCTGCGCAGTCCTCGATGGTCAGTTCGGATCCGTCGGGTCCGGTGAGGGTCCACACCGAACCCTTGAGGGCATTGCCGGACTCGTCGGTCTTGCCCCAGGTCACGGCGCCGGTCTTCGCGGTGTTCGTGATGGTGCAGGTGACGTCGTCACCGGACTTCAGGGTCACGGAGCTCTTGTCAGAGGTGACGACTCCGGAGCCGGAGGTCGGCTTGCACACCCAGTCGGAGGCCTCGTAGCCCTTCGGAGTACCCGCCTCGGACAGTGAGTACTTGCCGGCCTTGACCTTAGCCTTCGTGACTTCGGTCGATCCGGTCTTGCCTTCGATCGTCTTGTTTCCTGAGGCGGTGTCACCGGCTGCCTTGAGTGTCCAGTCGGTGTCCTTGGCGGTGCCGGCGGCGGCCTTGTTGTCGACCTTCTTCACCAGGGTCAGCGCGGTGTCGCTGACCTTGTTGACGTAGGCGCAGTCGACGTTGTCGCCCGGCTTGATTCCGGTGAGATCGGTGCTCTTGTCGCTGGTGAGCTTCTTCGTGTCCTTCGACCCGTCGAGATGGGTGATCTCGCAGGAGCCGCTCTTGAACTCGAAGCCGTCCTGCTGGGTTTCGGAGATCGCAACCGTGGCCCGGCCGGTGGTCTTCGAGAACTTCAGTCCCCACTTCGCGTCGCCGTTAGAGTTGGTCTTATGTGTGGCAGCGGTGGGGTTTGAGGTCACCGAGTCAGTGGTGGCCGTCGCTTTCGCACCGACCGTCCAACCCTGGCCCGGCTTCTTGTTCGCACCGTTCTCGTCGACAACGTCCTTATGGATCGAGACATTCGCCGTCAGCGGAGCGTTCGTAATCGTGCAGACGACGGCTTCGCCGGTATTGGGAATGGTCACCGTGCCCGAGGTTCCAGTGCCCGAAGATTCGGCGAGTTCCTTACCGTCGACGGTGCACGAGTAGGTTCTGGCGTAGTCGCCCAGGTCGGCGCCTGTGGCTGCGGATTCGGAGAAAGTGATTTCGGCGCCGCGCTTGGCTGGCAGTGGTCCGACGATCTCGTCCTGGATTCCGGTCGCCGTCCCGGTGGTCGTTGTGGCTCCGAGTTCTGTGTCGCCCTGTTTGAGGGAGAGGCCGAACTGATCGCTCGATTTCGCGCGGCCACCCTGCACGTCCTTCTGGAGAGTGATAGTCGCCGGGGAGGAGCACGAGGCGAGGTCAGTGCTCGACCATGATCCGCTGGCGAACGACTGTTTGTTCGACCAGTTGGGCATGTCGTAGCTCGTAATGGTGTCACCGGTGCCGAGATAGGCCTTGCCGGCGGCGTCGAATGACACACCGTTGACGTTGGAGTTCGTCGTGAAGCCGGCGGAGTTCGACGAGGCAATGGTCCCGCCGTTCGCCTTCGCCAAGCTGGCCGCGGTGACGGAGAAGACGGTCGTCGTGGTCTCGGATCCCCTGACGATGAAGAGGTTGCCGTTAGTATCGAAGGCGATGTCACCGTTGGCCGCGCCACCGGAGCCGGCGCTCGTATCGATGGTGCCTTTGTACGCGATGGCATTGGTCGAGGCGTCGTAGACATAGAGCCTGAATGACGTGCCGCTTCTGGTGTAGCCGCCGAAGTAGTACCGTCCAGTGGAGAGATCAACCGCCCCGCCGATGAACCCGATTCCGCTTACGGTCACTGATTTGCCCGTAGACGCCCACTTGCCCGTGCTCGAGTTGAACCTGAAGACGGTAAGACCTGTTTCCGAACCCCACCAGTTGAAGTTGCGCTCATAGGCATAGGTTGCAGAGCCGTCCGGTCCAATGCCCAGTCCGTTGAAGTTGCTGACGCGACTTGCAGCATCGCCAACATTCTTTGGCGATCCGCCAGAGATCTCACGTATCTGCCCCGACTGCGACACCGAATAGACGACGCCGGGCTCGCAGGTGATCGACACCGGGGCCGCCTGGACAGGAGCGGCTGGCAGCACGATGGCACCGCCGGCGGCAACCAGGAGCACAGCAGTGAGTGCAGCCCACCAGGCGCGCACGCGCAGACCTAACCGGGTCATACATTCCTCATTTCGAAGTCGAGCAAGGTGTTTCAGCTCGCTTCGGGTCCCTGAGCGCGCACGACGAAGTGCGATCGATTTCGGGGATGGGGAGAGACGAGCTGGTCGAGCGCCTCCAAGCTATGGAATCGCAGGCTCAACTTCATTGCTCAGACCCTGCCCTTCAGCAGTATTCGAGTAGTCCGCGACCATCTGAGTAGTTTCGGTTTCGACTACTCAGTAGTTTGACTTTCAATCACTGAAATATCTGTCGAGTGCTTCTCCACCGCAGGCAGGGCCGCAAATTCACCCTCAAGACTGATCCGCTCACGCCGGTCTCCGCATAGCGTTGAGACATGATCACCTTGGAGAACATCAACCGCAGCTTCGGCGACAAGCAGGTGCTGCACGACCTCAGCTTCGACATCGGCGACGGCCGGATGACCGGCTTCGTCGGCTCGAACGGCTCCGGCAAGACCACAACCATGCGGATCCTCCTCGGGGTGCTGGCCGCAGACTCCGGCCGCGTCCTCGTCGACGGCACCCCGATCACCGCAAGCCACCGCAGTGCGATCGGCTACATGCCCGAAGAACGCGGCCTCTATCCGAAGATGCCGATCATCGACCAGCTCATCTACTTAGCCCGCTTCCACGGGCTGTCCCGCCAGGCAGCGAAGAAGCGCGGACTCGATCGCCTCGAGCAGCTCGACCTCAAGGGCGAACCCACCGACGCCCTCGAATCGGTCAGCCTCGGCAACCAGCAGAAGGTTCAGATCGCTGCGGCTCTCATCCATGACCCGCAGGCCCTCGTCCTCGATGAACCGTTCTCCGGTCTCGACCCCGCCGCCGTCGAGCGCACCCTCGGCGTCCTCACTTCGTTCGCCTCCTCCGGTGCTCCGGTGCTCTTCTCCAGTCACCAGCTCGACCTCGTCGAACGCCTCGTCGACGATCTCGTCATCATCAACGAGGGCCGCCTCGTCGCAGCCGGAACCACCACGGAACTGCGCCGCCAACGCAGCCTGCCCGAATGGACGCTGCAGACCGATGCCGACCTCGGGTGGGTGCGTGGCCTACCCGACATCTCCGTCGTCGAACTCGACGGCAATTGGGCCCGGTTCACAGCCCCGACTGCCGATGCCGCCGAGGCGGTTCTGCGCCAAGCGCTGACCGTGTCCTCGGTGACGTCGTTCGGCCCGCACGACGTTGCCCTCAACCGTCTCTTCCAGGAGGTCACGCAGTCATGAGCACCACCGATACGACCACCGCAGCCGACGACACCCACACAGCCCGCACCGCCACGAACCGTGCCGGCTTCACCACCGCCATGGGACTCGTCATCGAACGCGAGATCATGGTCCGTCTCAAGTCGAAGGCCTTCATGGTCTCGACGATCCTGTCCATCGTCCTCTTCGGCGTCCTCGTCGGCGTGTCCGGTTCGCTGCCCTCGCTCTTCTCCTCCACGGACAAGGTGGCGGTCACCTCGGCGGGGGCGAAGGCAGTCGAGGGGATCGACGACATCGACACGGTCGCCGTCAATGACGCGGATGAGGCGAAGTCCCTGGTCACCTCCGAGGAGGTCGACGCGGCCGTCGTCGAATCCCAGGATTCGCCGACCGGGGTCGCCGTCTACTCACTGCGTTCGGCCCCCGAGTCGCTCATCGGGGCACTCAGCCTCACCCCCGAGGTCGAACTCCTCGACCCCGACGCACCGGATCCCGCGCTCACCTATTTCATCGGACTCGGGCTCGGTCTGGTGTTCTTCATGGCCGCGATGACATTCGGGAACACGATCGCCTCGTCCGTGGTGGAGGAGAAGCAGTCGCGGATCGTGGAGATCCTGCTCGCGTCCACCTCGGCGCGGGTGCTCATGTTCGGCAAGGTCATCGCGTGCACGATCCTCGCCTTCGCACAGATCGGACTCACCGCGATCGCGGTCCTCGCCGGGGCCGCCATCAGCGGAAACGACATGGTGTTGGGCAAGGTCGCCGAACCGATCGCCTGGTTCGTCCCGCTCTTCATCGTCGGCTTCGTCATGGTCGCCGCCCTCTATGCGGCCGCCGCCTCTATGGTCTCGCGCACCGAGGACCTGCCATCGACGAGCACGCCGATCATGATGCTCATCTTCCTGCCCTATATGGGCGTCATCATCTTCTCGTCGAACGAAACGGTCATGGCAGTGCTGTCCTACATTCCGTTCTCGGCGGCGGTGGCGGTGCCGATGCGCGTCTTCCTCGGCACCATCGCCTGGTGGGAGCCGCTGGTGTCCCTGCTCATCCTCGCCGTCACCACTCTGTTGGCACTGCTGCTGGCGACGCGGATCTTCGAGCGCTCGATCCTCAAGTCGGGACCGAAGCTGACGTGGGGGCAGGCGCTACTACGTTCACGGGGCTGAAGTTCACCGTTGAATGAATAGTGATTTTCGTCGCTCGGCCAGTCACTCACAAGCAGGCACGTGGGGTCACTCACCCGACAATGATATACTTGCACTAATCGTTCGGCCCGCCCCAGACTTGCTTCTGGAGGTGGGCCGGATTTATTTCCGACAGAGAAGCGGACATGGTGCACGACCTGAAGCCGTGGCTTTCGATCCACGACCAAGTCATACTGTTGCGAAGCCGTGGCATGGAGCTCCCACACCTCGATCTGGCCAGTCACGCACTGAAGACCATCGGCTACTACCGTCTCAGCGGATACTGGTTCCCCTATCGTCAACCACATCCGAGTCAAGGGCACCAAAGACTCGATACTTTCCTCCCTGGAACGCAATTCACGGAAGTTCTCGCTCTATATCACTTTGACAGTGCGCTGAGGGGCCTAGTCTGGAGCGGTATTGAACGCGTTGAAATCGCCTTCCGCAGTCAGATCGGCCACCTTCTCGGCAAAGCGGGTCCTCTCACTCACTCAGACCCAAGAAATTTCCGGTCGAGATTCGACCACGCCAAGTGGTGGAAAACTGCCAACAGCCGTATCGAACGAGCGCGCGGCCGCGATGCGGCGGTGGACCATCACTACAACAATTACGGCGGACAGATACCGCTCTGGGTCCTCACCGACCTGCTCGATTTCTCAGATGTCTCAAAGCTTTACGCAGGGATGACCTCGCCAGACCAGAGAGACATCGCCGAATGGTTCGGTATCACGATGGCGGACGACATTTCGAAGAGCTCACGGACGAGCTGGAACAGGCACCCTCCGTTAACGAACTGGCTGGAGCATCTCACCACGGTACGGAATATCTGCGCACATCACGGACGCCTTTGGAACCGCCAGTTGGTCCCGATCGGCCTAGCTCCTCGCGTCCAGCATCTACCTGCGTTTGCGGAGCTAGCTCCAACGCTCCAACCCTCACGGCCCGACACGTGGCAGATCGAGCGAGTGTACGGAACAGTCTGCATTCTCTCGCAGCTCTTAGACCAGATAGACCCACGGAACACTTGGCGAACAGACGTGGATGCTCTCGTCACTGCTGCGTTCCCCGCAAGCAAGTATCGCAACATCGGCGAAATGGACTTTCCGACAACTGACTGAGGCCTACAGCCACCCGTTCTCCGCGGCGATCCGTGCGGCATCGGCGCGGTTGCGGGCGTTCGTCTTCCCGATCGCCGAGGACAGTCGATTCCGCACGGTTCCTGCGGACAGAAACAGCTGGGCGGCCACCTCATCGACGCTCGCCCCGTCGGCGGCTGCACGGAGGACATCGGTTTCCCGGGCGGTCAGTGGGGAGGCCCCGTGCACCGTCGATTCGACGACGAGTTCGGGGTCGATGACCGACATTCCGGCCATGACCCGGCGGATACCCTCGGCGAGGTGGTCGACCGGGGCGTCCTTGACCATGAACCCGCTGACCCCGGCGTCCAGCGCCCTCTTCACCCAACCCGGCCGCCCATAGGTCGTGACGATGATGACCTTGACCTCGGCAAACTCATCCCTCAAGGTGGCCGCGACGGTGAGCCCATCGGGTTCGGGCATGTCCACGTCGAGCAGTGCCACATCCGGCCGGGTCGCGGTGACCGCCGGCACGACCTCGGAACCGCGGGCACACTGGGCGACGACCTCGAAGTCGGATTCCATGCCGAACAGGGCGGCGAGCGCCTCACGGACCATGGTCTGGTCGTCAGCGATGAGCAGCGTCGTCACCGGTCTCACCTCCCTGTGCGTCGAGTTCGGCATCGCCCGCGTCGAGTCCGTCGACGTTTGCGTCCCCGCGGGGACGCGCGAGGTCCGCATCCGGACCTTCGACGATGAGTTCGAAACCAGCGTCGGTCTGCTGCGTACGCAGGCTCCCGCCGAGTGCGCGGGCCCGACTCCGCAGTCCCTGCAGTCCCGATCCGGCACCCACCTCGCCGAGGTTGAGCTCCGTGACCGGGTGCGCGGGGTCATCGCTGCGATCGTTGTCGTTGCTGATGGTCAATCTATTCCTCTCGAGAACGATGGTGGCCCGTCGGGCTCGGGCATGCCGGAGGATGTTCGTGCTGCCTTCGCGCAGGCTCCAGGCGAAGAGCTCTCGCAGCCGCGGGTCGACAACATCGACCGAGGTGGGGGCCTCGACCGTGATGTCGGCGGCGCGCAGCGCACGAGTCGCCTCGACGAGCTCCTCGGCCAGGGAGATCGTCCGTGTCCCCTGCACCGTGGTCCGGACATCGGCCAGCGCTCCACGGGCGAGTTCTTCGATTTCGGCGATATGCCGAGCCACATCCGGTGACCCGGCCGCTTCGAGCTTCGCCGCCAACTGCGCCTTGAGTGCGATGACGGTCAGGGAGTGTCCGAGCACGTCATGGACGACCTGAGACACTCGCAGCCGCTCGGCCTCTCGTTCGAGTCTGCGGTTCTCCTCTTCTGCCGCCCGTGCCGCGCGGGCTCGGTCGCCTGCCATGAGCGCCATGACCATGGCGAACCCGGAGATCGAGATCCCGAAGGTCGACGACCAATCGT
>OMJG01002112.1_pt1 | contig 10170 bp, 7 predicted proteins | sample 1646431 | NCBI WGS metagenome assembly OMJG01 (sample SAMN03771674, study PRJEB25209) | food metagenome | isolation source: Cotija cheese | place: Mexico:Jalisco,Michoacan | collected 2011-12-12 | reverse complement strand
TGAAGAACCCGATCAGCCGGGCCCAGAAGCCCTTCTTGCGCGGAGCCGGCGATTCCTCTTCTAACCCGAGGGAGGAGATACCCGAGCATTCCGTTTGCTGCTGGTGTTCATGCTGCAGCCCTGGCGCTGCGGCGTCATGAGCCACGTCCCCGAGCGCCGAACCCGGCACCGCGCCCGGGATCGCCTGATCACGAGCAACAGCATCGGGCTGCACCTGCTGGCCCGCGCCCAGCTCATCAGGGAACGGCAGCGGCGCTTCCACGGTCCCATCATCCTTCAGGCGGGATCGGTCCACCAGTGGGATATCCTCCTCATCGTCCTCGGGTTCGCCCACCACGAGTAGATCGATGTGCAGGGCTAAGGTGTTGCCCTCGCTGTCCTTGGCGGCGAGCACCGGATAGAAGCCGTCTCCCCAGCCCGAATGGCTAAGCACAACATTCTCTCCCTCAACGGCCAGCGGCATAACGATGTTGGCAACCCCAGAACGGATGTGATCGGGCGAGTCCATGAGAGCAAACCATGAATCATCGCGCTCCGAATCAAACACCACCTCATACCACGGGGCATCCTCAGTCTCCTCGGGCATGCAGTCAGCAACGGCCTCGTGATCGCAGAACGCCACGGTTCCGGCATCTACCCCGACGCCCCAGTACTTACCGGTTTCGGGTTCTCCGCGCACAGAGGCGGCGGCCCCAACAGAAGCTAGGATTCCTTCGCGCAGGACCACCGAGAGGTAGGCCTCTCGCTCGTGGGAGCCGTCCTGTTCCAAGCTGATATCCGCGAGCGTTACATATGCCTCGTAATCGCCGGGTTCAACCTCGAACACCGTCCCGTTACCAAGGGTCACGAACGGGTCACTAGCTTCCAGTAAACCGGACGGTACGCGTACCTTCCCGAGCGGGACCACAGTGAGGCGCGCGGGCATGCCGTCAATCTGCGTGGCCTCGCCATCCCGCATAGCGTAGAAACTCTCTAGCTCCATGCCGCGAGCATACATTTTCCGCGGCCCACAGGGCCACTAAACGCGCCAGAATACAAGAAAAGAGCCGGATCACTCCGGCCCTTTTCATGTATGCTCAATCAGCTCAGCGTGCTGCCGAACCCTCGGTGTAATCGGTATCGAGGTTCTCAGTGTTCCACGCGAACATCTTGCGGATCTCCTGACCAACCTTCTCGATTGGTGCGGCTGCGTGCTCATCGCGCAGGCGATGGAACTCGGGGCCGCCCTGGTCCTGATCCTCGATGAAGCGCTTGGCGAAGGCTCCGGACTGGATATCGTCCAGAACGCCCTTCATGTTGTCCTTCACGTTCGGTGTGATGACGCGAGGGCCAGAGACGTAATCGCCGTATTCGGCGGTGTCGGAGATGGACCAGCGCTGCTTGGTGAGGCCACCTTCGTTGATCAGATCAACGATCAGCTTCATCTCGTGCAGCACCTCGAAGTAGGCCATCTCGGGCTGGTAGCCAGCCTCGGTCAGGGTCTCAAAGCCGTATTCGATCAGCTGGGTCACGCCACCGCATAGGACGGCCTGCTCGCCGAACAGATCGGTCTCAGTTTCCTCGCGGAAAGACGTCTTGATCGCGCCTGCACGCGCACCACCGATGGCGGCCGCATAGGAAAGCGCCAGATCTAAGGCCTGACCGGAAGCGTCCTGCTCAACGCACACGAGCACGGGAACGCCACGGCCCTCTTCGTAGGTGCGGCGCACGGTGTGGCCGGGGCCCTTCGGGGCAACCATACAGATGTCATGGCCAGCGGCAGGCTTGATGTAGCCGAAGTGAATGTTGAAGCCGTGGGCGAAGAAGATCGCTGCGTCTTCCTTAATGTTCGGCTCAATATCCTCGGTCCAGATGGTCCGCTGGTACTGATCCGGGGCCAGAATCATGACAACGTCCGCGTCCTTGACGGAATCCGGAACGCTGGCAACCTTGATGCCTGCCTCCTCGGCCTTCGCGATGGACTTGGAGCCGGGGCGCAGTCCAACAACAACGTCAACGCCCGAATCGCGAAGGTTCAGCGCGTGAGCGTGGCCCTGCGAGCCGTAGCCGATGATCGCAACCTTCTTCGACTGGATGATCGAGAGGTTCGCATCTTCATCATGGTAAATTTCTGCCACTGTTCTTCTCCTTATACGGAATGGCTAACACTTCTAGTTTAGGTTGTTTGATTTGTGTGAGCGCACGTGTTCACTATGCGCACGGTGGGCGGAAGGATTCGTCGTCGCCTGCAAAAACTACGCGCGACGCAACTGCATCTCTGCGGAGACTCGCTCGGAAAGCGACCGGTTTCCACGGCCAATGGCCACCGATCCGGACTGGACAAGCTCCTTAATACCGTAGGGCTCCAAGGCGGTGAGGAAGGCCTTGACCTTGTTGTCCCCACCGGTGGCCTCGATTGTGACCGCGTCCGGAACCATATCCACAACGTGGGCGCGGAAAAGATCCACAACCTGAAGCACGTTCGCACGGGTTTCGTCCGTGGCCGCAACCTTGACCAGCAGAAGCTGGCGGTGAACGGCAGAATCATCCTCCAACTCAACGATCTTAATGATGTTGACCAGCTTGTTGAGCTGCTTGGTTACCTGTTCCAGCGGGAGCTCGGCCGCGTCCACCACAACGGTGATGCGGGAGAGATCCGGATCCTCAGTCTCCCCCACAGCGAGGGAATGGATGTTGAAGGAACGGCGGGCGAAAAGCCCGGAAACGCGAGTCAAAACGCCCGGCTTGTTCTCCACAAGAACGGACAGTGTGTGGCGGGTACTCATAGCTAGTTCTCCTCTCCCGCCTAGTTCATCTCAGAATCGAATTCGGGCTGAAGGCCCTTTGCGTAGAGGATTTCGTCATTGGACACCCCTGCTGGCACCATCGGCCACACCTCGGAATTGGGCGAGGTCACGAAATCTACAACCACAGGGCGATCGTTGATGCTCATCGCCTTCTCAATTGCAGCGTCCACATCCTCGGCCCTCTCCACGCGGAACGCCGCACAATCGTAGGCTTCCCCGAGCTTGACGAAATCAGGCACGTGCGCCGTGCCGTCGCCGGTCTCCAAATCGGTGTTGGAGTAACGCTGGCCGTAGAACAGGGTCTGCCACTGGCGCACCATGCCCAGCGAGGAGTTGTTGATGATGGCCACCTTGACGTTGATGCCGTTCAGGCGGCACGTGGCCAGTTCCTGATTGGTCATCTGGAAGGAGCCGTCCCCATCAATTAGCCACACGGTCTTCTCGGGCATGCCAGCCTTCGCCCCCATGGTGGCGGGAACGCCGAATCCCATGGTGCCAGCCCCACCGGAACTGATCCACTGGTTCGGATGCTCGAACTTGAGGAAGTGGGAGGCCCACATCTGGTGCTGGCCCACACCCGTGACCCAGATAGAATCCTCGGATCCCACGATCTCGCCAAGGCGGGAGATCACGTACTGGGGGCTCATGAGGCCATCGTCCGGTTCGGTCCAGCCCAGCGGGTAGGTGTCACGCAGCCGGTTCAGCTGCCTCCACCAGGCAGTCAGATCGGCCTCGCCATACTGTTCGTGGGCAGCACCAAGCTCCTCCACCAGATCGGCAGCTGTCATCTTCAAGTCCCCCACGATCGGCACATCGGCCTCGCGGTTCTTAGAGATCTCGGCCGGATCAATATCAACATGGACCACCTTGGCGTCCGGAGCAAAGGCATCGAGTTTGCCCGTCACGCGGTCGTCAAAGCGCGCACCCAACGCCACGATAAGGTCGGCTTGCTGGAGGGCGGCCACGGCAGGGACAGCGCCGTGCATGCCGGGCATCCCGAGGTTATTCGGGTGGGAATCTGGGACGGCACCGCGGGCCGTCAGTGTGGTCACCACCGGAGCGCCGGACAGATCGGTCAGCGCGCAGATCTCTTCGCTGGCATTCGCGCGAATCGCGCCACCACCCACGTACAGGACGGGGCGCTCAGCCGTGGCGATGAGGCGAGCCGCCTCACGAACTTGGCGCGCGTTGGGCTTGGAGCTGGGCCGGTAGCCGGGCAGATCTAGGATGGGCGGCCACACAAAGTCTGCTTCTTCGGTCTGCGCTGACTTCGTAATGTCCACCAGTACCGGGCCGGGACGGCCGGTTGAGGCGATGTAGAAGGCCTCGGCAATGCGCGCCGGGATTTCGTCCGCGGAGGTGATAAGGAACGAATGCTTTGTCACGGGCATCGTCGCACCCACGATATCCGCCTCTTGGAAAGCGTCCGTGCCAATGAAGCTCGCGCCCACCTGCCCGGTAATCGCCACCATCGGGATCGAATCGAGGTTCGCGTCCATCAGTGCCGTGACGAGGTTCGTGGCGCCAGGACCGGAGGTGGCGATACACACGCCAACGCGTCCAGTTGCCACCGCATATCCCTCGGCCGCATGCCCAGCGCCCTGCTCGTGACGTACCAGTACGTGGCGTAGCTTGGAGGAATCGAAAAGGGGATCGTAGGTTGGCAGGATCGCTCCGCCCGGCAGGCCGAACACAACATCTACGTCAAGTTCTTCCAGCGATCGAATGATCGAACGCGCGCCCGTGGATTTCTCCCGGATCGTGCGCTCTGCAGGAGGTTCCGCTTTGCTCGCAGAACCAGGGATGGCCACATCGGCACGCTGACGAGTCTTTGCCATGTGATCCTCCTTCGTCTTCCATAGTGTTCACGAACTCCTTCGCGAACGGGATAAAAAAAGCCCCCCGAGCTTTCGAGGGGCGCGCAGCACCAAACCAGCAGGCCGGGCGGCGCGCTAGCTAAGTACTACAAAAATCATCATGGTTCGAGAGTAGACGGGCGGGCGGGTCTCGCGCCACTTGAGACTGCTTTTGTCTCACATGGTGGATCACGTTCTCACGCAGCGGCTCATTTCGGGCTAGCAACCGGCACCTTAGTCCCGCCTTCGAAGTCCCGTGGTGCCGCCTTTTGCACGCAGCTTCTAGACTAAGGGAATGAACCGAACTGAAACCCGCTGGGAACTCTTCGAAACTCCGGAAGTCGCCTCACTCGATAGCACTGCGGCCGAACCCATCGGCCTCCTGTATCGACGCTGGAATGAGACCGAGCTTGTGACTGAGGTGATCTTCGCACACCCGGAGCCTCACCGAATCTCGAGCGTGATCACGCTGGAAGGCAAGCGTTGGACCACGTCACGTTTTGTTGAAGACGGCACCGATCCCGTGATCATTAACGCCGAGGATCTCATCGAGGAGGAAGATGCCATCCCCGCCTACATGGAGTTCTTCCTACTCCAGGACGCCGCCCAGCTCGAAGATTCTGACCACACGATCAGCTACCACGTGATTACCCCGTCCGATCCGCACGGCATTGCCGAAGACGCCTCCATGTGGCAGCCCGAGGCGGGAACTTGGGAGATAGAAACGAACGGAGATCTGGCCTCTACCCACTGGGTTGAAGAGGGCCAGATCGTCCGTTCAGATTGGCAAGGAGTAGTTTCCCGTCCCGTCTCCCCCGATGAGGCGGTACGTACGTTGAAGGGGATTATCGACGACGACGAACTCTCCTCCCTCCTCGCACACGAAACCGCGGGCGATTAACCCGTCACATAGTGGCCAAGATATAGCCCGCGATAATCTTCCCGATCATTGCCACCGGATAGACCAACGCATAACCCATCGCCACGCGAGGATCGGAGTTGGTCTGCCCATTGGCAAACGCGAGGATGGCGGGCTGTGTCTGAGCTCCAGCAATGAGGCCCGAGAGCTTCGTTCCGCCCATCTTGAACATCTTGCGCATGGTCCAGTACAGGCCCACCGCCATGACGGAGGTAATGACGAATCCCAGCACGAGGATCTTCCACCATTCCCCTGAGGTGAAGGCGGCGCTAATCTGACCGCCCGCATTCGAGCCCGCTTGAGCGAGGAACACGAGGAGCCCGAGTTCTCCAAGAACCAGATTTGCGGTATTGGGCAGCGCGGTAATGACCGGGCCGATGCGCCCAATACGGCCCATAATCAGACCAATGATGAGTACGCCAGCTGCCGCACCGATTGAGAAATCTGCGCCGCCGGGAAGCGGGATCGGCAGCTCTCCAATGAAGATGCCGAGCGCCAGCCCGAGGCCGAGGGCGATCGGATTGATCTCGGTGAGCCCCTTGGCCGAATCCCCCATCCATTTGGAGATCTTCGGCATTTCGAGGGTCGGGCCAACCACGCGGACGCGGTCACCCAACTCCAACATGATGTCTGGGGAGGCTAAGCGATCGTCGTCGCCCCTACGAACCCGCGAAAGGCGTGCGTTCCAGCGCTTCTCCAACTCCTCGTCAACTTGCCCAACCGTCATCCCAGCAAGCTTGTGGTTTGAAATCGTGATGCGGCGGAAGTCCATCAAGCGGCGGTCCGCACGCAGGGAGTGGGACGAACGGTGGCCCACCTCGCGCTCCACACTCGGCAGGTGAGAGACCGGCCCAACCACGGTCAGGAGGTCATCCTTCTCGATGGTGTCCATCAGCGAGGGTACCCAGATCGGGCCTTCCTCACCACGGCGCAGGCGCGAAAACTGGACCGGCCCATCCAGGTGGCTTGCGATCACACGGAGTGTGGGCGTATCGGACCGCTCCACTCGGTACGTCACGTGAGTAACGGGCTCCGGAGCATCCGTATCGTTCGGGGCTTGACGCAGCGCGAACTGGGCGGCGATCAGCATGCCCAACACACCGAACAGGTAGGCCACTGCGTATCCCACCGTCGCAGCTCCGATATCTCCGGAGGCCTCGCCTACCGTTGCCAGAGTTGGAGTGTTGGTCAGCGCGCCAGCGAAGGTTCCTGCGATCACCGTAGTGTCCATACCAAGAAGCTGTGTGCCCACGAGGTAGGCGGCACCGCCCGATACAACAAACAGCACCACCATCATGAGGATGGGGCCGGCTCCCTGCTTGAGTCCGGAGAAAAAGTTGGCACCCGCGTTATTGCCGATGGAGAAGGCGAAGAGGACTAGACCGAACGTACCCAGTTCCGCTGGAACGCGGATCTCGTATCCTGCCGATTCGCCCAACGCCGAAACGAAGATGGCCGTAAAGAGCACCATCGCCGCGCCGAAGCCGACTCCCTTAATCTTTAGCGCACCGAGTGCCATTCCAACACCCACCATAAGGAAGGTAAAAAGAATGGGTTCTTCGGCTAGGTAGCTTAACGCCGTTGACATCAGCCGCACTCACACTCCTGACAAAGCAATCTTGAGGGTTCACCCTGTTGGCTCGCCCGCACTGTTCAAGTATGGGCGTGCCGATCAGCCAAGGAGTGGGGCGGTAGTCCCGGTGAGTGGTCTTTAGTCCACGTGACGGACGGCACCCATAGACGCCGATGTTGCCATCGAGGCGTAGGCGCGCAGCGCTTTGGAGACCTGCCGGTCGCGGCTCACGGGCTTCCATGGAGTTGGTCCTGCTGCCTCACGGCGTGCCGCCAGCTCCTCATCGGAAACGTCGATCTTCAGGGTTCGGCTCGGGATGTCGATCACCACGTTATCGCCTTCTTCGACCAGCCCGATGGCGCCGCCCGCGGCGGCCTCTGGTGAAATGTGGCCGATCGAAAGACCGGAGGTGCCTCCGGAGAAGCGGCCGTCCGTGATAAGGCCACACACCTTGCCTAGGCCGCGCCCCTTCAAGAAGGACGTCGGATAGAGCATCTCTTGCATGCCCGGGCCGCCCCTCGGACCCTCATAGCGGATAACCACCACGTCTCCGGGTTCAACCTGCTTGGAGAGGATGAGGTTAATAGCCTCTTCCTGCGATTCGACCACCCGGGCGGGGCCCTCGAAGTGGAACAGCGATTCGTCCACACCGGCGGTCTTCACCACAGCGCCCTCGAGCGAGATGTTGCCGTAGAGGATGCATAGGCCGCCGTCCTTCGTGTAAGCGTGCTCCACGCTGCGGATACAGCCCTCTTCCGAATCCAGATCGAGGCTCTCCCACTTGGCGTCCTGAGAGAACGGCTGTGTGGTGCGCACGCCGCCGGGGGCCGCGTGGAACAGATCTTGAGCTTCCTGCGAAGGTGATTCCGAGCGGATGTCCCATGCACCCAGCCAAGATTCGACATCCGGGGCGTGGACTGCGTGTACGGTTTCGCGTAGAAGGCCAGCGCGGCGCATTTCGCCAAGAATCGCGGGGATCCCGCCGGCGCGATGGAAGTCCTCCATGTGGAAGCGCGTTGAGTTGGGCGCCACCTTGGACAGGCAGGGAACGTGGCGTGACAGCTCATCGATATCCGAAAGCCCGAAGTCCACCTCTCCTTCCTGCGCGGCAGCCAAGATGTGCAGCACCGTGTTCGTGGAGCCGCCCATCGCGATGTCCATCGACATAGCGTTGAGAAAGGCATCCCGCGTGGCGATATTGCGAGGAAGGACTGATTCGTCGTCGTCCTGATAATAACGCTTCGCCAAACCCACGATCCGGCGCCCAGCCTCTAGGAACAGACTCTTGCGCCGCGCGGCCGTGGCCAGCGTAGAGCCATTGCCGGGCAGCGATAGGCCGAGCGCCTCGGTCAGGCAGTTCATGGAGTTCGCCGTGAACATGCCAGAACACGAGCCACAAGTGGGGCAGGCGCTAGCCTCCACGAGGCCAAGCTGCTCGTCACTCACGTTATCGTCCGCCGACACGGAGATCGCATCGATGAGGTCCGTGCGGTGATCCACCACGCCTTCGACGGCCGCGCCCGATTCCATCGGGCCGCCAGAGACGAAGATCGTCGGGATATTCAGGCGCAGCGCTGCCATCAGCATGCCGGGCGTGATCTTGTCGCAATTCGAAATACAGACGAGCGCGTCAGCGGTGTGGGCGTTCACCATATACTCCACCGAATCAGCGATGATCTCGCGCGACGGGAGCGAATACAACATACCGGCGTGCCCCATGGCGATGCCGTCATCCACTGCAATCGTGTTGAACTCGCGGCCGATACCGCCTGCTTCCTCAATCGATCTGCGAACGAGCTGCCCCATGTCTTTGAGGTGTACGTGTCCCGGCACGAACTGCGTGAAGGAGTTGGCGATCGCAATGATCGGCTTTCCGAAATCTTCACTTCCCATGCCAGTTGCCCGCCAAAGAGCGCGAGCACCAGCCATGTTTCGTCCGGTTGTAGACGTTGCCGAGCGTAACTGTGGCATCTGATCCCCCTCTAAAACTGTACAGACCAGCATAACCGGGTAACGCGCGGAAGCGCCGTAACGATCACCACGTGACCGGGACCTTTGGCCCTAAGTTGGTAAGGCCTCGCACGGATGACCTCGCGGACAAGCGCCGAATGGCAAGGAACGGTGCGACATCGTGGCTCCGTCGGGCCGCTCACACATCACCCAGCTCAGCCCACTTCAATTTCCAGACAATTCCAAGTTCGTTAAGGGTGTTGCACAGAACACATTGAGGCGTAGCGTCATGACATGGCCACAACAATGATCAACCAGAAGTTCAAGACATTCGGCCAGCTAGCCGGAATGGTACTGGCCGCCGGAGCACTCAGCGGACTCAGCGCGTGTACTTCCGCGACTAACGATGATGCAGGCGGGACGGCGCCGGCTTCGGCACCAATTACCTCGGCAAGCACCGAGGCAGATACATCATCACCAGCATCGAGTTCGCCCGCTGGCACCACATCCGAGCCCACAGGCGAACCCAGCAACGGCGATACCCAAATGCCTCAATGCGCATCTTCGGACCTTCAGGCCTCTCTAGGCGAGGGCGATGGCGGCGGCGCCGGCCACATGTACCCAACCATCGTGCTCACAAACGATGGCGACGAATCTTGCGCCCTCAAGGGCTACCCCGGAGTCTCCCTCGTCACTGGTGATGACGGCACGCAGCTGGGGCCTCCCGCCGAAGAGGACTCCAGCGGACCAGATCGGATCTGGGTCACGATGGAGCCCGGCGAATCGGTCCAGGCCCAGATGGATATCGTCCAAGCAGCCAATTACGACGAGGATGAATGCAAACCCGAGGACGCCGATGGCTTCCGCATCTACCCGCCCGGTGAAACTGAGTCCATCTTTCTCGCAGCGGACGATTTCACCGGCTGCGCTAACGAGGATGTCTCCCTCATGACGGTGCGGGCCCTCGAGCCCGTGAGCTGATTGGGCATCTAAGAAAGGGCCCCTGGTGGTGTTCCGGGGGCCCTTCTCAAGGGGGTGACGGCGGTGTCTTACTCTCCCACACCCTGGCGAGTGCAGTACCATCAG
>OMJG01002111.1_pt1 | contig 10173 bp, 18 predicted proteins | sample 1646431 | NCBI WGS metagenome assembly OMJG01 (sample SAMN03771674, study PRJEB25209) | food metagenome | isolation source: Cotija cheese | place: Mexico:Jalisco,Michoacan | collected 2011-12-12 | reverse complement strand
GTTGACTGGAAGAAATTATATTATTTCTTCCGTCAACCTCTAGGGGAGTATAGCAGTTTGTCTCGGCCTTTTTGTATTAAAAATTTAGGATTTATGCATAACGCGATAGCGAACACGTCTAAAAATGGCCTCCGCAATCGCAAAGCCAATATCAATGGCAAATGCAATGACGAGCGTCCTAATTAAATTACGCCCAGCGTTAATATAATTACCCAACGTAAATTCCTTGAGACTCGTATAAATCACAATTCCAGGCACAAGTGATACCAAGCCAGGCACATACAACATGTTGACCGGTGCTTTAATCCGAACAGCAACAATATTCGCTAACAAACCAATAGTTAAAGCACCAAAAAAGTTTTGCAGGATAATATTACTAGTCACCTGCGCCGTTAATAGGTAGACAGTCCAACCGCAAGCACCCGTCAATCCCGCCAAAAACAACACGCGACGGGGCACATTAGTAATAATGCCGAAGCCAATCGTTGATAAAAAGCTAACAATAAATTGTAATGCAAGTTCCATCTAGATGCCTCCTATTAATATGTGCGCCATAAAACTACCCACAATAGTGCCAATACCAATTGAACCAGCAATCATAATAGCATCTATGCCTCGAACAAGACCAGATAAAATATCACGGTCAATAATTTCTCGTAACGAATTTGTCAGTGGCACCCCGGGTACTAAGGGCATCAAGGAACCAATGATAATATTAGCAGCACTATCTGCAATGCCAACATACTGTAATAAATTAGCTAATAAGCCAATGACTAAACTACCCACAATAACACTTAAATATGGCGATTTTGAATGTTTGCTGCCCCATTGTGAAGCGAGGTAACCAACAATCCCAACGAAAAACGCTAATGCAAGGTCAGACCAAGTCGCTTTAAATAACAACATCGGAGCCACTGAAACTAAACCAGCACCGATAATCTTCTGTAACCAGGTAAAATCAATGACCTGGTGATCAACATTACGCACGCTACGTTCCAATTCATCAAAATCAATTTCATGAGCAGAAAACTGACGGGAAAGTGAATTGATTTCATCTACTTTTTGCAAGTTAAATATCGACACATTAGGTTTAACCAAGTGTGTTGTCGCACCACTTTTGGTACTGATAAATATTGCCGTCATGGTTGCATGACAATTAAGATCAATGCCTGCCGCTTGACCAATATACGCAATGGTCGACTCGACACGGGTTGTTTCGGCACCACTTTCAAGCAATATTTTTGCAATCAGACCGCAAACACCCATGATATTTTCCAAACGCTTTTCAACCATATCTGCTTCCCCACAAACTCATTTAGTAAATAAATCATATCATACAGCAATAGTATTTTATACAAAGCTCATGTAACAAAAAGAGCATAAAAAAGCTGGTACATTCTCTGTGCCAGCTTTTCTGCTATAAACTTTTAATTAATATAAATGATGGACTCTTAAAAAATTAGTCACCGTCGAAAGGACCCTTCTCTAGGTATGCAGATAACATCCATATCTTCTTATCAATATCAATTTTGAAACCGTTAATCATATCCTGCGTTGGTTGATCGTTTTCATCATCGGTCACATCAATTGCTTGTTGGAATTGATCTCTCAGATATCTGAATTGGTCAACCAGACGTTGCATTAAATCTGGCAAATCATACTGTCCAAAATCAATATGTTCGTCCGGTAGTCCTGTGTGTTCGATAAATTCATGCGTTGTTGCAAATGGTGCTCCGTTCAAGGCAATCAAGCGCTCTGCAACTTGATCAAGCTCATCAGCAAAATCTGCATTAAATTCATCCATCTGTGGGTGTAAATTAAAGAACTGTTTTCCCCGCATATACCAGTGAGTTTGATGAACGTTGGTCTGTATTTGAGACAAGTCAGCAACCAATTGATTCAACTGAGCACGTGTTCTAAGATAATCATACTTCTGATTCATAATATCTCCCCTCACATTATTCATATGTTCACGGCAAGTGTAAGCCCTTTCAAACTATAAATCAAACATTAACCATCATTAAGCTGATTACCCTTTCAATAACACTATAAAAACGTTTATCCACCTATCCTTTTGTTAAGTATTGTACAATGGACTTGCGAATATCCATATGGTAGTAGGTATTGTGTAACAAAATTTGAATGATTAAATAACGTAAAAATTACGGGGGAATTTAAATATGGCAAATTTTTATATAGATACAATCACAGTCGCGCATGAATTACCAAACAACGATCGACCAAAATTTTATATGTTCGGTGTGCCCAGCTACACGAATATGGGAGATCAAGCAGTCGCACTAGCCGAAAGAAAGTACATTGAGAACGAGTTTCCTGAATACCAATACATCGAAATTATTGAAGAGGATGATGATGCCGCAATTCCAGTGGTACAAAAAAATCTGCAACCAAAGGACATCATTGCCTTCACTGGTGGTGGTAATATGGGAAACTTATATCATAATCATGAAGAAGCCAGAAGAAAAGTCTTCTCAACCTTCATCGATAATCTAACAATTTCATTTCCACAGTCAATCCACTTTGAAGACAATGAAGACGGTGCCGCTGAAAAGAAGAAAAGCCAAGAGGCCTACAGTAAAAATCCTAACCTTGTGCTAGTCGCTCGCGATGCACAAAGCTTTCATCGTATGCAGCGGACCTTTCGTAATCCCGTTATTTTCACACCCGACATGGTACTATACATGAATTCAGTCGATTGGAAATTTAAACGTAATGGTGCTTTGTTTGTATTGCGTCACGATACTGAAAAAGTGGTCAAACAATCCACAATTGATAATGTGAAGAACCTCTTAGATGAGACACTTCCTGTCGAACGTGTTGATACGGTCCTAGATGACCCATCAACAATAACACCGATTACACGTGAAACATTATATGAAGCAGAGTTAGAACTATTTTCACACCAAAACATTATCATTACTGACCGGTGGCACGCGATGGTATTTTCAGTACTAACTGATACCCCTTGCCTACTATTTGGTAATAGCTACGGTAAAGGTAAGCATGCCTATATGGACTGGTTAGAATATGTTAATTGGATTGATTACACTGATGAGGAAGATACTGAGCGTATTAAGAAACTGATGCAAAGTCTAATCGTCCAAAAACGGCATAGTTATGATGTTAAAAGGAGCTTCCAGCAATTGCATGACACCATTTCTCGTTATGTTACAAAGTAAGCGCAGAGTAAATCAATAAAGATGAACCTCCTGAAATAGGCTTTCAGGAGGCTTTTTTGTGTAGTATATATTTTGATAACCAATTAATCATATTCTGTTTACTAACCACGTTAATCAGCAGATATTAAATATATTTTTTACATCAATTTAACGGCAATTCACTTGTGTCACTTTTGGAAAACGTATACACTTTTTACATAGGCGGTAGGTATACTAGTGAATATCTAATACATTAAAGTGGGGAGATATATGATGGAAAAAAATAAAGACAATAAAAACGAAAAACATTACAAAATATTTAATGGTACTTTAGGTCTAGTAATCGGCTTATGGTTGGCAATTCCTTCACTTTTTTCTCTTTTTGACCATTCAACAGGTTCTGTAATTTTTTGGATAGATTTTATCGCCATTATTGTGGGGGTAATTAGCGTTATAAGTGGCATCAACGAGTTTAGGCACATTAAAAAGTAGTATGAACGATAGTATTTTAATGACCTTATAAAAATCATTGTACTTAATACGATAACGAGGTACTAAAATATGCATGATTCAGAAAAAGAAAAATTAAATAAAGAATTAGACGCAGCCACACGATCAATACCAAGAAAAGAAGTTAGCCAAGAAGATATGGCGGAGATGATTAGAAATGGTGAATGGTAAAAAGGATGTCGTTGAAGAGGCAAAGCGTAGAATACAGAAAAACGCCCAATTAACTCCAAGGGTCAAATTAGAGACGAAAAAAGAAATTATAGATTGGTGGAACGAATATGACAAATAAGTCAGCTAGTTCATGATTATAGCTGTTCTTATATGTATAACAACAGCTATAATCATCCAATAAAATAAATAAAAAGCAACTCGAATTAATACAATAAGCTGCTTTTATATCAATAATTTAGCTCCTATTAGCAAGTCATGGACTATTAATTATTCAAAAGGCCACACTTTTTATTCTAAGTGTGGCTTTTTGAATCTAGCCAAATTGATATTGTTGAATTTGGCTGTACTCATTTTCTTTTTCTTCTTCAAGATTACGAATATCTATATCATTCTGTAAGTTTAAAAAATAACGATCAGAAACTCCAAAAAGCCTACCTAACCTTACGGAAGTATCAGGTGTTATTTGTCGTCGTTCATGTAAAATATCCTGTATCCTAGATGTTGGCACATTAATTTCCTTTGCTAATGCATAGGCAGAAAAATTCAATGGTTCCATAAACTCTTCTCTCAATATTTCACTAATTTTTGGTGTCGGAATTTTATTCATGATACTTACTCCTTTCAGCGATGATAATCAACTATTTCAACATTAATAAAATCGTTCTGTCCTTTAACTGAAAAGCATATTCGATACTGTGCATTAATCTTAATACTATATTGACCTGCACGATCTCCTACTAATTGTTCCAAATGGTTAGCAGGAGGAACTCTCAAATCGTTAATACTTTCAGCGCTGTCTAACATAATTAGCTTCCGTAAAGCCACTTTTTGAATCAATTGGGGTATTTTTTGAGAAAATTTTTGATTATATATTTTCTTAGTTTCCTTATCCGCAAAATTTTTTATCATGACTTATCCTCTAATTTAATCTAACCATATTATACATGAAACACGTGTATACGGAAAGAAGATATATACAAGAAATAATCCATTAAATTAGAATGTAGACCTTTTATGATATCCACGATTTCTTAGTAAACCTTCACTGTTGTTACAAGTATGATACTATTTCAGTAGCCTTTTAGATATCTAATTATACTTAATAAATAGAATAAATAATGAAGAATCAGAACCGAACACAAGATGGACACCAAAAAAGTCAATCAAGAAGGTATGGTAGAGTTGATTAAAAATGATGAATGGTAAAGAGGATGCCGTTGAAGAGGCGAAGCGTAGAATACGGAGGAACGCCCAATTAACTCCAAGAATCAGATTAGAGACGAAAGAAGAAATTATAAATTGGTGGAACGAATATGACAAATAAGTCAGCTAATTCATGATAGCCCCCGTTCTGATATGTATAAAAACAGCTATAGTCATTCAATAAAATAAATACTAAGCAACTCGGTAAAAGCAGCATCGAGTTGTTTTTTATTTAATTTATTTTCATTATAGTTTTAATTATGTTTAAATTTAATCAATAAAGTTAAAAAGGAGATAAAAATGAATTGGTTTCTTTCTTTAGAAAAAGAAGATCAGGAATTTATTAAACAACTTGTTCTTTCTTCTGGATCACTAAAGCAATTAGCACATGTTTATAAGGTTAGTTATCCGACTGTCCGTACTCGTCTAAATAAAATCATAGACAAACTAAAATTACTTGAAGACCAGGATAAAAATCACTTTGAGACAAAAATCATGCAATTAGTAATTGATGAAAAGGTCTCTTTAGACGTGGCAAAAGATTTAATCAAAGATTATAAGGAGGCTAAAAATGGATAGTTTAATTTCAGTAGCAGAAGGTATGTTAGTTGTGTTTGTTATATACTGGACAAATAGGCTCTTTCCAAAATGGTTCGGCGGTATCTATAATCTAGCATTTTTACTTTTTATGGTTTATACCATAATTACCAGAGGACAAGGTCAACTTATTAGCATGCTTATAGTACTAATTCTAGGAGAAGTTATTTTAGGTGGAATTTGGATCAGTGCTCGCGAAGATAAAAAAAGAAATCGAAAAAATGAAGGCAACGGATATTTCACACAACAACTAAGTTAAATCAATTTCTACTAGCCAAGTATAGATTCTAAAATTTCACATTTCTTTTAGGGAACAGGTTATCTTGATAATTTGAGATGTTTCTACCCTTTCTGGAAACATTTTAAACCCCCGTGAGTTGGAATTTACTCCAACTTACGGGGGTTTGGTTCACTTCTTTCATTAAACGTCATAAATTAATGCCAGCACTCATAATTTAAGGTAACAATATCATCACCTGGCAGTATATGCCGTTGAATTAATCGATTACATACAATAACATACTAATTAATAACGAGTATAAATAATAAGGAGTATAAAATATGTTCGGTGTTTATAATAAAAAAGACGTTCTAGATATATTATCTAATTTATACAATAATTTACCATCTGACGATTATTCAATACTAAGGAAAGATGTTTTACGTTCAGCTAATAAAATTATAAAAGGTGCAAACCCTCTGCCAATCATTGATACACTAATTACTGAATTAACAGATATTATTATCAGTAACCTTAATAACAACGTCCCTTCTATTATCGAAACTAGTAACATATCTCTTAAAAAGTTAATAAAAAAATCTAATAATGGTATGTGGACAAATGATTACGCCAACTTATTTGGAGAAAATTTCTTTTAAATAATCAGGATACAAGCAAAGCAATGATTCAAATATTTAATCCAAATCCATAAACCATAACAAATATTCCCCCATAAAACCGAAAGTCATCTTACCAATCAGCTAAAAAGTTAGTCTGAAAAAAGTATCCTTAATATAATAGGTATTGCTACTAATAGTATTTATACATAATGCGAATAATCGAAACACGTTCAACGTTAATAAGATAATCCCCACCAATGTGGCATTAATGCTTCTAAAGTTGTCGTCTTTTTGTCTTCGTAATCTACTAAGATCTCTGTATCTTTATTTTTGATATCCAGCTGCATTAAAAACTCTCGGCAAGCACCACAGGGCAAACTATTATTTTCACCTGCAACAGGCGCTTTATCTCGAAAAGCTATTATTCGTTTAATATGCGTTTGTCCACTATTAACATACATATTGAGCGCCGCTACTCATTCCGCACACAAATTACAAACACCACTACAACTTTCAATACAAAAGCCAGTAAATATTTCCCCATTCTCCGCTTCAATAGCACTAACAACATTATGTGCGTAAATAAATGGCGTGACATCGCCCGGATAATATTCTTTCTTTGCTTTTAAGTACATTTGTTCCCATTTATCCATAATATTTACCCCTCTAAATAAAATTAATTCCAGCATTAGTTGATTAAGATTTTATCACATTAAAAAACAAAAGCCGTTTAGTTTCTGCAAATCCGCAGTGACTAAACGACTTTTTCTTTATGTTCATTGATTAGTTGTGACCACAATTTTTCCATGAGTATGCCCATTTTCACTAAGTTCGTGGGCAGCCTGCAGTCCCGCAGCAGTCAACGGAAAGCTGCTGTCAATCACGACTCTAAGCTCACCAGATTCGACTAGAGCTGCCAACTGCTTTAGTTGTGTCCCGTTAGGTTGTAGCCACCAGCTTAAAGCTGAAGGATGGGCGACCTGTTGTGCTTCAGTCGGTTGTCCGGCAATCGTTACTAACCGGCCTGTTGGTTTCAAAATCGCTAACCCCGCCGGAATCTGATCAATCGTATCAAAAACCGCATCGTAGTCATGTAAAACAGCGGTAATTTCCTGCTGATGGTAATCAATCACCTCATCCGCACCCAACTGACGCAGCATTTCCGTGTTTTCTGAGCTGGCTGTTGTTGCTACATACGCGCCTAAATGTTTAGCAATCTGAATAGCAAACATCCCAACTCCACCAGCACCAGCCTGAACTAAGACTTTATCGCCTGCTTGAACATGCAAGCGATCTACTAGAACCTGCCAGGCAGTCAGTCCAGCCAGTGGAATTGCCGCCGCTTCGGCAAAAGATAATCGCGCTGGTTTCAAGACTAGCTGGTTTTCCTTAACTACGGCATATTCTGCGTAAGTTCCACGTGTCCCGTCTCCCTTTAGATCAGGACCATCAGGGCGCGCAAAAACTTCATCACCAACCTGAAAGTCATGGACATTATCCCCAACTTTAGCAATTATTCCAGCAAGATCCCAGCCTAACACCACTGGAAACTCCCAAGAAGACCGACTTTTCATGTATCCACGCCTAACCTTCCAGTCAATTGGGTTGACGCTAGTAGCTTTAATTTGAACCAATACTTCGTTTGCTGCCGGTTCAGGTACCGGTAAATCTTTTTCAACCAATTCAGTTGGTTCACCATAATTCTCAATCACAATTGCTTTCATTATTGAATCTCGCCTCCGTTATGTGTAATTGACGATAACATTGTCACTTGTTTTGAGGCAAACATTTTGCTCACTGTAAAAATGCCATGATTTGCCCCAAATCAGAAAAAACCATACCGATCCAATCGCTGATTTCCTGTTATAGTCCCCTAAAAGTTGCTGGAAAAATTTTATATCATTTCTTCTGTCAGCTTTTATGGGACTCTATAGTTGTTTCTTAGAGATCACATGACTCTTACTTTATTTCTATTTTTTATTGAAATAATTATCAATTTTCTTTAATACAAAAACAGGTGCTGTTAATAGAAAAATTATCCATACTGCGGATAATCTATCATAAAATATGACTAATAGCATAAATATAATCCATATTCCTAATAAGGCAACAAACTTAGTAACTTTTTTATTATTGTGCATAGTTTACAACCTTTGCTTTTAAATACAGTTCTTTCTATCTATCAATTAGGACTTACCTTTTAAATAAATTTATTTCTGGTGATTATAAGTAAAAATAATCAGCATCTATTTCTCAAAAATGAATCCTAAAAAAATACAATTTAAATTAGTTATTTCAACGGTAACACAAATATTAGTTGCCATCCGACTTCTCCTAAGTATTTACGGCCAGTATCTTGAAAGCCACATTTTTTATACAACTTGATAGCAGGCAAATTATTTTGGTTAACTCCTAGTACAACTGACTCTGTTTTAGGGAAAATATTTTTAATAAAATCGGGCAGTACTTGCAATGTTTGAGATGCAAAGCCATGCCCAACATATCTTGAATCTGTTGAAAAACTTTTAAGCAAAATCGTATTGTTTTCCATTGTGTAATTAGTTTTCTCGATGCCATTATCTAAAACAAAGAAACTAACCAACGTGTCACTGTTAAACGCGAGTATGGGCAGACTATTGTTATGTTGGATAGCTTGCTCCACAGCTATTTTAGGCTGTTTAGAATAATAAACATAGTCATTTATCTGTTGGGTATATTGTTCAGAGTATGGGATTAATTTCATATGTACTCCTTCAAATTTATTTTCGAAAGCAACTGTAATTACCGCTATAACTATAATTGAAATTATAGCCATTTCCAGCCAGTGTTGCTGGGTACCAACATTAATAAGTTAGGGTCTTGATTTTTTAAATTAATCCTCTAAAAATTCTTTTATACCCTGCAAGGCTCTTTTTTAGCCGAAAATAGATATAAGTGTCGCCCGTTATTAATTAGCTGTAGTACTGAATTTCTATATATTTTATACGCCTTAATTGCATAATTAACGTCTACGATTGAATCTTTATCTCCATGCGAAATAAGTACTGATCCAGTATAGTCTTTAAGCTGTTCCCAAGGGTCTAATGATAACGCATCGTTCACATATTTCATTCCTAATTTAACATAGATTGTTCTGAAAGAAGTAGGTATACTATTCAAATCAATTTTTTTACCTAATATACTACCTCGCTTAGTATCATCTGGAATAGAAAAGGCAGGATATAGTAAAAATATTTTTTCAATAGACTCTTTTAAATCAGAGGTGACCAATGCTGTGACTAGACCATCTTGTGAACAACCACCTAATATGATTTTATCGTTGTCCACTATTTCTAATGACTTGACATAATTTATGACAGCAAGTAAATCATCTTTTTCGGTCAATACAGACATCTCTGTTGATTTTCTGTCCTTACTGAATCCTGAGACAGAACCTGAAAAATCAAAGATAAATACATGATACCCAAGTTTATATAGATATCTAGCTGTTGAAAACATATTAGTACCAAATTCATGACTAATAATTATTGCCGGTCTCTTTTTGTTAGTTGATATATTTGAAAAATAATACCTAGCCTTAAGTTCGATATTATTATATCTAATAACTAATTTCTTAATGGCGAATTTACACTTGAAGTGGAACACAAAGATAAATAAAAACTGATTCATTGCG
>OMJG01002110.1_pt1 | contig 10177 bp, 7 predicted proteins | sample 1646431 | NCBI WGS metagenome assembly OMJG01 (sample SAMN03771674, study PRJEB25209) | food metagenome | isolation source: Cotija cheese | place: Mexico:Jalisco,Michoacan | collected 2011-12-12 | reverse complement strand
TATTCATACTTATCAATTTGATTCCAATCGACGATTTTGTGTAGTTTATTTTTCTTTTTTTAGAATTTTTAACCATAGTGCATCATCATTCCTTTTACGTATATTTGGCGTATATATTTTTCCTAAATTTTTACAATTATAGATAACTGTAGAATTACCTACCGGGCAAGATAAAAGAACACCTTCATAATCCACTCTATTATTAGGTATAAACTTCCTACCTTTACCACTTATATCTATCTGTTGATAACCCGTACAAGTAATATTATAGTTATTATCAGACATAAATTTCAATTGTAAACTTAATTTATCACTAGTCCATATATCATCACTATCTAAAAAAGCTATATATTCTCCTCTAGCAACTTCTACAGCTTTATTTCTACATAATGCAGCTCCGGAATTTTCAAGCATTTCAAATAATTGAATTCTGGAATCATTTTTCATATATTGCTTTATAATATCTATAGTACTATCTGTTGATACATCATCTACAATCAATAGTTCCCAATTTTCATACGTCTGATTTAGTACACTGTCTATTGACTTACCTATGTATTTTTCACAATTATAAGATGGCATTATTATTGATACTTTTTTCATTTAGCACTCTCTTCCTGTTTACTTTCTATTATTATCCTATATTGTTTTAAACAAATTTTTTTAGTTCTCAAAAGATAGTCTCCGTAATTCTCAGCTGTTTCAAATCCTTCTGAAGAAATATCTGATTTCGTAAAGACTTTTCCAACTGTTTTCAATATTATTTTTACATCCAGAAGAAAACTAATATTCTGAATATAATATAAATCATACTCAAATTTTTTTTCCCAGCTTATAGCATTTCTTCCATTTACCTGCGCCCAACCAGTCAAACCTGGAAGAACTAAGTGACGTTTTTTTTCAGTATCAGACATAAACCATTCGTCTTTTACTAATTGTGGTCTTGGTCCAACTATTGACATATCGCCTTTAAATATATTCCATAACTCTGGTAACTCATCTAAACTAGTGGAACGAAGTATTTTTCCAAATGACGTTAGCCTTTCATCATCTGGCAATAAATTTCCCTGTCCATCTCTTTTATCTGTCATTGTTCGAAACTTATACATATTAAAAATTTTGTTATCTTTACCTGGTCTTTTTTGTATAAAGATAACTGGTGAACCAAGTTTTATTCTAACCAAAATAGCGGCTACCAAATAAACTGGTGATAAAACAATCAATGCTAACCCTGAAAGGATTATATCTAAAAATCGTTTCATATACTTAACATAGAATGTTTCCTTTATCATAAATCTTTCTCTCCAAATACTTCTTTTATAATGTTGATTACTCTCATTTGTTGTTCTACACTCATTTTTGTATCACTCGGTAGACATATTCCTTGATTGAATAATTCTTCTGATACATTGCCACCAATATAATCATACGAAGAAAAAACTGGTTGTAGGTGCATTGGTTTCCATATTGGTCTGCTCTCAATATTTTCTTTTTCCAAAGCTTCCATAATCTCAATTGGTGTCACATGTTTTGTAACTAACATTGGTGATAACCAATGATTTGAATACTCAAACTCATTTTCATTTGGAAAGATAACACCATCTAACTCTCCTAAATGCTCTTTATATAATGAGAATATTTGTCTTTTCTTTTCAACTCTGTCATCTAGTACTTTTAATTGCCCTCGACCAATACCTGCGACTATATTACTCATACGATAGTTATAACCAATCTCTGAATGTTGATAGTGTCTTGCTTGGTCTCTACTTTGTGTAGCCCAAAAACGTGTTTTCTTTATTTTTTCTTCATTGTTTGAAACAAGCATACCACCACCTGATGTAGTGATAATTTTATTCCCATTAAAAGAGAAGATACCATAATCGCCTATAGTTCCTGTATGTTTTCCCTTATAAAGAGTACCTAGACTCTCTGCAGCATCTTCAATCAACGCTACATTGTGTTCATCACATAATGCTTTTATTTCATCTAAATCAGCTGATTGACCATAAAGATGAACAACTAAAACTGCTTTAGGCGTATATTTTTCAAAGGCTTTCTTTAGTGCTTGTGGATCCATGTTCCAAGTTCTTCTGTCACTATCTATAAAAACAGGCGTAGCTCCTACATAAATAATCGGATTAGCAGTTGCTGAAAAAGTTAAACTTTGGCAAAAAACGATGTCACCCTCTGTTACGCCAACAGCTTTTAACGCTAGGTGGATAGCAGATGTTCCTGAACTTAAGGCAGCTGCATGATCGATTCCTACATAGTCAGCTAATTCTTGTTCAAAACCATCAACATTTTTCCCAAGTGGGGCAACCCAGTTTGTATCAAAAGCTTCTTTCACATATTCTTGCTCATAGCCTTCATCACTCATATGGGGTGATGATAGATAAATTCTCTCAAACTCTTTCATTTTATTACTCCTCACTTGATTGATTAGCAAATAGTACCAACTCTTTTGCTAGCTCTGTATAATCTTCTGGTAACTCTTTCAATTTTTTCATGACTTCATCATAGGTAAAGCCATTGACATTTCCTACAAATATTTTTTCGTGGACTTGTTCTTTCGAGCGTTCTTTATCGACTAGTAACTCTTCGTAGAGTTTTTCTCCAGGTCTAATCCCACTTTCGATAATTTGTATCTCGTTTTCTGTATAGCCACTTAGTTTGATGACTTTTTTAGCTAAATCAACTATCTTCACTGGCTCTCCCATGTCTAAGATAAAGATTTCGCCACCTTTTGCCAGTGTTCCTGATTGGATAACCAAGCGACTAGCTTCTGGTATGGTCATGAAGTAGCGTGTCATACGAAAATCTGTGACAGTTACTGGTCCGCCTTTTGCGACTTGTTCTTTAAAGAGTGGCACAACGCTTCCTCTGCTTCCAAGCACATTACCAAATCGCACGGCTGAAAATTTGGTTGTCCCTTTGCCATTTAATCCCGTCACGATCATCTCTGCGATACGTTTGGTGGCCCCCATAACATTAGGTGGTTTCACTGCTTTATCTGTTGAGACCATAACAAAACTGGTGACATCATTGGCTAAAGCAGCTTCTGCTACGTGTTTTGTTCCATAAATATTATTTTTTAATGCTTCTACTGGATTATACTCCATCAAAGGTACATGCTTATGTGCAGCAGCATGATACACAATAAAAGGTTTATGAGTGCTCATGACTTCAAAAATCCGTTTAGCATCTCTCACATCAGCAATCACTGGAACGATTTCTGTGTTTTTATCTGCGTAATGTTGTCTTAATTCTTTTTCAATCAAATAAATAGAGTTTTCACCATGACCTAATAACACGATTTTTTTTGGCGAAAAAGCCATGACTTGTCGACAAATCTCTGAACCAATCGATCCGCCAGCACCTGTTACTAAGACAGTTTTATTGGCTAATTGATTCTTGATAGAATCCATGTCTAATTTGACTTCATCTCTTCCTAATAAATCAACCACATCAATGTCACGTAACTTAGTCACAGAGACTTCTCCCATAGCCAACTCTTCAATAGAAGGAATGGCGTTGATAGTCACCTCTAAATCTCGTGTCACATCTAGTAAATGCTCATATTGTGTTGCAGTCATAGAAGGAATCGCGACGGTTAAAACTTTTACGTCATATTCTTTTACAAGCATAGGTAACTCATCAATGGAACCCACCACTTTTAATCCAGATAAGTAAGTATTTTTTTTATTGACGTCATCATCAATGAATCCTTTGAAGTTTAATCCTAACTGAGAGGATTTATAGCGTACAGTATTGTATAATAGCTCGCCACCATCTCCCGCACCAATAATAAAGGCATTATCACATTTTTTAACACCTTTATAATGATACATGTTTAAATAATCCACGATTAATCGCCAAGCGACCCTTGAACTGGTGATAGCTAGTAGCACAATAAAATAAGCTAATAATATTTGTAAATGCTCGATAGAAGACGATGGAACAACACTTAAAATGATATACTCCAACATACTTGAAGCACTAACAGCGAAAAAGATGGATAGAATAGCGTTAATGCTTGTGTATCTGGTTAGTCGATTAAACACCTTAAACACCGACCCTAATAATAAGTACAAGACAAGATGTAATCCTATAACCCTTAGTGGGACAGGATCATTTGTTTGATATAAAAAATTGGTATAAAAACTAACAACTATATTAGCTAAAATAATGATACTTGCGTCCACACCAATCAGTATAGACATTTTGACTTTTCGACTCACAACAACGACCACCCTAACCTTTTTAAGAAAATCCCCAATGTTTTTTTGTTGATACAATGGGTGCTACCTCTACCTGTTCTCCATTAACAATATCTTTGGTTATTTGTACAAATGCGTTTCTTTTTTCTTTACCAAATTCTTTCTCTAGTAAATCATAAGCCGCTTTTGTATAAAAACCACGTGTTGATACATTATGTGCATCTGATGACAACATATGAGCATAATTTTGTTTAATCATTTGTTTTGTCACGCGTTGAATTTTTTTCCCAAACTGACCAATATAACTACCATTTGTCACTTGTGACAAGCACCCCATATCAATAAATGGTTGCAATCTTTTAGGTTGTTCTAAAAAGATATTATTTCTCTCTGGGTGCACAATAATTGGTCGATAACCTTGCTGGCATAAATCAGATAAAACTGATTCACTATAATCTGGGACAGTTGAAAACGGGAACTCTATCAACAAATACTGATCATTTAAGTCAGCAAATAAGATATCATCTTTCACTATTCGACGGGATAAATCAGGTGAAATACGCACTTCCTGACCTTCAAATAATGTTAATGGTATCCCTTGCTCATCAAGTATTTTCTGACACGCGGCAACCTGCTCGATGATATCAGCCTTTTTATTAAGATAATGACCATTATTGTAGTGTGGTGTACAAAGGATATGAGAGATACCTTCAGACACAGCAGCTCGTGCCATGAATAAAGAATCTTCCATCGATTGTGCCCCATCATCTATGCCTGGTAATATGTGACAATGTAAATCAACAACCATAATCCTTTTCCTTCCTTTTTAACTATAATAGTAGTTTGCATAGTTGACTTCTACTTTATCCAGATAAACACACCCTAAAATGGTTGTATCAACTTTATCCAGTAGATAAATGGATCGATTTAGTGCTTTTTTATCGGTTACTTCTTTTCTTACTACAACCACGACACCATCTAAGTGTGGAGATACTAATTGAACGTCTGTCACAGTTGAGGCAGGTGGCATATCAAAAATAACAAAATCATATAACTCATCTAATACACTGATGAGTTTTTTCATTCGAGGACTAGCTAATAATTCAGATGGGTTAGGTACTCTAATCCCACTTGTCATCACGTCAAGATAAGGAATGTTTGTCTCTTGTACCACTTCACTAACAGATAATTGTGTTAAACTTAATAAATTGCTAAGCCCCGTACCATTGTCCAGTTCAAACGTTAAATGAGATGTTGGGCGTCTCATATCTGCATCAACTAATAATGTCTTTAATCCAAGTTTAGCAAACATAACAGCTAAATTGGCTGCTGTTGTTGACTTTCCTTCACTAGGTCCAGCAGATGTAATAGCCACACTTTTTGTTTGTTTTCCTAATTGTGAGTATTGGATATTAGTTCGAATGGTTCTAAATTGCTCAGAAATAGAGGAGTTTGGCTCAATTAATGTAAACAAGGTTGAAGGCTGAGGTGATTCCATTTTTCCTGATTTTTTTCGATTTGTTCTTTTCTTTTGACTCATTATGTTCTCCTTTTCACTCATTAATCAGATATTTCATCGTTTGATTCAAAGCGTGCCCTATATAGATCAGCATCTAATCCATCAACTTCTGTATTTAATGATTCTTTATACAAATCATTTACTTCAAAAAACATTTCTTCATTTACAAAGGCATTACTTTGTAATTTACGGATTTCATTCATCTCACGATCACTCATCAACGGGATAATCCCCAAGACTGGTAATCCTAGTTTCTCTGATAAATAGTCCTCTGTTTTTACTGTACGATTAAATAATTCTGATAATAAAGCTAACATCACCCCTACAATTAAACCTAGAACAGCGCCAATTGCTATATTCACTTTTTTATTTGGTGAAATAGGCTGGTTATTCGGGATGGCTTTTGATGCAATGGATACTTTATCTGTATCAGTCATCACAACAGCTTCTTGTTGAAAGATTTCTGAAACAGTATTGGCAATCGTGGCAGATTTAATAGGATCAGTCGTCACAGCTTTAATTGAAAAGAGCTGTGAATTTTGATTTTGCTCAACAGAAATAGCATGTGATAAGAAATCTTCTGAAATACCAGTCATCCCATCTTTAACTAGCTGATCCTTCGTTTTTTCTGTAACAACTTTACTTTTCACCAAATCCTTATAGGTGTTGATAAGTAGTAAATTGGAATTAATCTTATCCGTATTTATATTTGAGTCGGATCCTTTAGTTTGCACCACTAATTGGGTGGTAGCACTATACTTAGGGGTAATAACAAATAATGTCACGACTGTCGATATAATTGTTCCTAAGATTAACATACTAACAATCAACGCCAATTTTTTCTTTAAAAGTTGAAAAATCTCATCTAAACTCACTGTTTCTTCCATTGTTTCCTCCAATTTATTTGCTTTTCATTTTTTCTAATTATTTTCATAACCACATTATATCACAAGGAATGGATTTTAATTATAAAAATTTCGACTTAACTATTATATTTATACCAAACTATGTTAGTTTATTCAGATTTCTTGTTAATAATATCATAAAAAGCCAACATTGCTTTTTTATTATAGTGACTCGGATTAAATGATTTAAAGCGTTTCTTCTTCATAAGAGTGGCTTCCATCGCATTAAATACACCTTCAGCATCATTCTGTTTTGCTAACATACCATATTTACCATTCCCTAATACTTGTCTACAAGCCGGTATGTCAGTTGACACCACGTTCATTTTTAATGTCAGTGCCTCAAGTAATACAATGGATTGCCCTTCATAAGAAGACGTTAAAACGAATACATCACAATGGGTCATAAAAAGATAAGGTTGATTTAATTGTCCCATCATAGTTATAACTTTTTCTAAATGATATTGTTTAATTTGATTCATTAAATTTTCTCGTTCAGGACCATCTCCAATTAGATAAAGATGCCCTTTTTTATATGTCTCATAATATAATTTAAATGACTCAATGAGGAGAGCTTGATTTTTTTCTTGTGATAGTCGTCCGACCGTCACAAAGCTTGGCTCGTTGACGGTATTAGGGTATTCAAAAAAAGTCCCTTCATTATTCATCACGCCTTTTGATAGATTGTAAGTTACATGATCTTTCCTTATCCAAACTTGTTTATTTTTAAGTTGAATTTGGTAAAACGTGTTGGATTGATTGGTTTGTGCTCGTTGAATCACACGTACTTCTTTTGGCACGCGTGAGAGCAAGCCTTTATGTGTCAATACGTCATCAAGTGAGGCATAAATAACCACTTCTGATGTCTGAACGATTGCTGGAAAACATTGTGGCTCTTTTAACAAAATAAACGGATCGTGAGACACTCTAACAGATAACTCGGCTTCTTTTATAAAATAAGACAGACCATTTTCTAATTTAACTTTCACCCAGCCAGTTTGACTATTTTTTGATTGTAAAATCACTGATGTGCCAATGTCTAATTGAATTGTTTGACTAGCACTATCTGGCTGTTCATATGCTGTTGTCACGTTGGTTAACTGAGCTAATTCGTTAATCGGGTACTGTCTTGATAACGAAGTCAAATCATCAAGTCGCTTTCTATTAACCGTTGAAAACAAGGTATTTAACCATTTTTTAGTTAGTTGACGTTGAAACATCGCCACTGAACTCATCTCTCTAATGGCGGATGGACTCACCCATCCAAGTGGTTCTTTCCCGTTGGATAATTCATAACTGGTCCCGGTATGAGTGATCACTTTTTTTGTTACCAATACATATAAACGATCAAAATGATTCAATGAACAAATTATCTTACTGTCACTTAATCCTAAAGGATGCGTATATAACTTATGATGCTCCCCACCTTGTAACTTAGAGAGTTTATAAAGGATGTGTTCTGATTGGATACTATCAGCTAACAACGTCACATGACTTTCTTTAATCCAACCTATGTAACGATCACCTTGACTAATTTTCACATAACTTTCTTCTTGATACACAAATCTACCCAATACTGTTAATTCAGCTTTTGATAATACCCTTGTTGTATTATTATCATATTGACTATCAGGTCTGGTATCAAAAATCACCAATGGTTCTGATGGATTGTTTAAATATGCCTCTCTAAATAATCGTTGTGTCGGTTTTGAGTGAGTTGACACTCGTTCTGGCTCTGTTGATAAAATATGTGGAATATTTAATAGATTTTCTGCATACACAAATTTCGATTCATCAGCATAGCTGGACAAGTTTTGCTTATTAATATCACGAATGATACTAGACACGGATACTAACTTGTCATAAAAATCATACACACTAATAATCCCTTTAACATTGATATAGTGAATTTTTTTACCATTTACCTCGCGATTCATATCAGCCAACATATCACTATGTAAGTAACAGACTTTCATTGCTGAGTCAACTGCTAGGATATTTTTTGTCCAATGCAAGCTATAGCCACTAAAATCAATACTCACATCAAATTTATTTTTTCCTAGTAATCTCTTGATATTCCGTTGATAAATATGTAATGGAAATTTTTCTTTTTTCTTTGGATTGACACCACGCATGCGATAATACAAATCTTGGTAGCTTTCCCCCATCGTATAACTAGGTTCACCAAAATTAAATAGTAACGATACCTCTTTTGGAATACGTTGAATAGACTCTATTTGATCTTGTATGGTTGGATTACCCAATAAACACGTCACAGCATATTTTTCATAATCAATGGTTGATAAAAGGTTTAAAAAACTTGTCGTAATCCCATTTTTTCGTAGGCCTCCAGGATAAATAAGCAATTTTTGCTTATCTGGATTCTGGCGAATTTCTTTGATTTTTTCTGATAGTGGTTGGTTAAATAATAAATAATCAACATAACGTTGTGTTGCGTTTCCATCATCATAAGATACATATAATCGTTTAAATCGCTCATAGTTCCAACGAGTGTCTTCGATTCTTTTTTCTAAATGATTCAAAATATTGATTAATCCATCCAAGTTAAAGGCAACAGGACCAGGTAATTCATCATAATCAAAGTATTTACCGCGTTCATGACTGTATAAGTCGTCATCCCAACAATAAAAAATAATTGGCTTATCAGTTACTAAGAAATCAAAAAAGATACTTGAATAATCTGTTACTAACACATCTACTAGTGATAGTAATTCATTTGTGTCAATTCCATCAGGGATTAAATAAGCACTTAACGCTTTTTCCTTTTTGGCTTTGTCATAAATAAATGGGTGAACTTTAATTAAAATGTTATAGGTTTCACCAAATTGATCTCGCAAAATAGTTGTCTCACTAATCATCTGACGAATTTCTTGTTCGGTGTAAGACACTTCCCCACTTTTACATGTTGGTGTATAGAGTAATAGTTTTTTACTTAAATCCAGGTTCACACCTCTTTCGTGTAATGACCGAATTAAATGATCATGGTCATGACTAAAGGTTGCATCCATCCTTGGATACCCACCTTCTAAAATCACACCTTGATAGTTATTTCTTAATCTAAAACTATCTAAAAACATATTAGTTGTATGAGCATTTGGACTAAGCAAAACATCGGCCATGAAAAAATTGCGAACCACATTTCTAGCACCACTGGGGTTTCCCGGTATATCAAACCCCATTGTTTTTAATGGTGTTCCATGCCATGTGTTGATATAAGTCTGTTCTTCTTTAATCGTCACAAATGACTGAAAGGTGGCATTATTGATTAATACCTCTGCTTTCGTCAACCACTTTAAATACTCATCAGAATTTCTTTCAACAAACAACACATTATCATATTCTTTAAAACGATTCATAAAATAAGACATCTCTTCAGATGACTGAATACTCCATATATGGGTATATTGTTTTTCCACATCTTTTTTTAATATATACAGACATATAGCAAGTGGAGAATCTGTTAGAGATTTTCCATCACGACTTTCATAAAAAATCGTCTTTTTATCGACTGATTC
>OMJG01002109.1_pt1 | contig 10179 bp, 8 predicted proteins | sample 1646431 | NCBI WGS metagenome assembly OMJG01 (sample SAMN03771674, study PRJEB25209) | food metagenome | isolation source: Cotija cheese | place: Mexico:Jalisco,Michoacan | collected 2011-12-12 | reverse complement strand
AGATCAGCAAGTATCAAGAATCAGATTGACATTGCTTGAACCAAAAGAAGGTTCTGATGAAAATAAAGATTTTGGTGAATCTGACAAAGTCTTGCAAATGTATGAAATTAAAAGCGAACAAGTCGTTGAAAAAGCGCAATCTGTTGAGAAACCATTCGAATTCCAACTCGCTAATTTCACATTAGACAAAGAAACAAATGCCTTAGTATTACGTACACATATTACGATTGAAGACGGTGCAGACTCTGAAGACGAAGCCGAAATCCGCATTCAATAATTTTCGATAAAGCAATACCGCATGAATCTATCGCGTCGCGCAAACGCAAGTTGAGGGAGGGCGCAACGGTTAGAATTATGCGGTATTTTTTAATCTTAAATTTCATTTTCAGTGACGCGAATAATCACTTTACCTCGTGCATGTCCTTCTTGAATATACGCCAATGCCTCTTTAGTCTCAGACAAATCGAAGATCTTATCGATGACTGGGCGAATGCGCTCAGCTTCTACCCATTTTCTAATTTTATTCAATGCCTTGCGACTATCATGTGTGAAAATAAAACGATAATAAACTTGACGTTCATTGGCTGCTTTATTGATTTTTCGGGCCGCGAATCTCAACAGATATTTCTTCCATAACGGCAAATCCATTTCTACAGCCGTACGTGCATCCGGAATGCCATTAATCGACACGACCGTTCCATGCGGCTTGAGAATTTTAAAGGCTTTCATTAAATTATCGCCGCCTAAAGTATCGAACACACCATCATAGTGCTTTAACACCTCCGCAAAATTCTGCTCATGATAATCAATCACCTTATCTGCACCTAAATCTTCTACAAATTCGCGATTACGTGCACTTGTCGTTGTTGCTACCTCAGCACCCAGTACTTTTGCTAGTTGAATTGCAAATGAGCCGACACCGCCAGAACCTGCTTGAATCAAGACCTTCTGACCCGCACTCAAATGCATATAATCATGCAGCGCTTGATAAGCAGTCAAACCCGCCATCGGTAACGCAGCCGCTTCCTCATAACTCAAATTCGCCGGCATCGTCGCCAATTGATTTTCCGTGACCGCAATATACTCCGCAAATGCGCCGATGCTCATCCCGTAAACCGCTTCACCGACATGAAACTTCGTCACACATTTGCCCGTCTGGACCACTTCACCCGCGAAATCATGCCTCATCACATAAGGCGTCTTTTCATTAAAGAACAAACGCATGATACCCCCTTGCGCCGCCTTGAAATCAATCGGATTCACACTCGCCGCATGAATCTTGACCAGCACCTCATTCTCCTGCACCTCAGGCACAGCTACCTCATCTAATTGAGGACGAATACTTTTACTATACTTGTGGATACGCACCGCTTCCATCACAACACTTCCTCACATCATTTCTCTAATTATACACCTCCATTCCCATAACACTTGCAGCTTAACCCTGACACTGTTCTTTTTAGAAGGGTAAAAGGTTGCGGTAAACTGGTAGGGACGTGGTAAAATAAGAGTGAATTACAGTCACATTGGACAGTCTATAGAGAATACTTTGAGGAGTGATTGGAATATGAGAATGGTGGATTTGATTGATAAGAAGCGTGATGGCGAATCGTTGTCAGCAGAAGAAATCAAATGGATGATTGCGGAATATACAAATGGCAATATTCCGGATTATCAAATGTCGAGTATGGCAATGGCAATTTATTTCCAAGACATGAATAATGATGAGCGTGCTGAGTTGACGATGGCAATGGTGCATTCTGGCGATGAAATTGATTTGTCAGCGATTGAGGGTACGAAGGTGGATAAGCATTCGACTGGCGGTGTCGGGGATACGACGACGTTAGTGTTGGCGCCTTTAGTAGCTGCAGTCGGTGTGCCGGTTGCGAAGATGAGCGGCCGCGGTTTAGGTCACACAGGCGGTACGATTGACAAGTTGGAATCTGTCGACGGGTTCCATGTGGAAATTTCGGAAGATGATTTTATCCGTTTAGTGAATGAGGATAAATTGGCAGTTATCGGTCAATCGGGTAATTTAACGCCGGCGGACAAGAAATTGTATGCGTTGCGTGATGTAACAGGTACGGTCAATTCTATTCCTTTGATTGCGTCTTCTATTATGAGTAAGAAGATTGCGGCAGGTGCAGATGCGATTGTTTTAGATGTAAAAACAGGCAACGGTGCATTTATGAAAACATTAGCAGATGCAGAAGCCTTAGCGCATGCCATGGTGAAGATCGGCAATAATGTCGGTCGTCAAACGATGGCGATTATTTCAGATATGAGCCAGCCTTTAGGATATGCTATCGGGAATGCTTTAGAGTTGAAAGAAGCGATGGATACGTTACGCGGCGAAGGACCGGATGATTTAACGGAACTTGTCATGACGTTAGGTTCGCAAATGGTAGTGCTTGGAGGCAAAGCGGAAACCTTAGAAGAAGCACGTGACTTATTGCAACAAGCGATTGACAGCGGAGCAGCTTTAGATAAATTCCGTACCTTCTTGAAGAACCAAGGGGGTAATCCTGAAGTAGTGGATCATCCTGAATTGTTGCCGCAAGCGCAGTACCAAAGTGAATTGCCGGCTAAAGAAAGCGGCGTAGTGACAGAAATTGTCGCTAATGAAATGGGCATTGCTTCCATGATGCTTGGCGCCGGCCGTCAAACGAAAGAAGACGATATTGATTTAAGTGTCGGCTTAGTCTTGCATAAGAAAGTCGGCGATTCAGTCAAAGCGGGCGAAAGCTTAATGACGATTTACAGCAACACGGAAGATATTGATGATGTCAAAGCGAAGATTTATGACAATATCACCATTTCAAAATCTGGCACAGCGCCGACATTAATTCACACAGTCATTACAGAATAATTATTTTTCAAAATCAGAAAGAGATAGGAGAGAGTGATTATGAAAACTCCCTTTAAACGTGTACATTTAATCGTAATGGATTCAGTAGGTATCGGAGAGGGACCCGATACGGCAGCGTTCAATGATGAAGGCAGCCACACTTTGAAACACACTTTAGAAGGATTCGAGCAAGATTTGCCGAATTTAGAACGCTTAGGACTCGGCAACATTGCGCCATTACCTGTGGTAGACAAGGTTGAGCATCCAGAAGCTTTCTATACTAAATTGAGTGAAGCTTCTGTCGGTAAAGATACAATGACAGGCCACTGGGAAATTATGGGCTTGAATATTATGCAACCGTTCAAAGTGTATCCTGATGGATTCCCTGACGAATTAGTAAAAGAAATTGAAGACATGACAGGCCGTAAAGTTGTGGCGAACCGTTCTGCTTCTGGTACTCAAATCATTGACGAGTGGGGCGAACATCAAATGAAGACGGGCGACTTGATTGTCTATACTTCAGCAGATCCGGTCTTACAAATTGCGGCACACGAAGATGTGATTCCATTGGAAGAATTGTATGACATCTGTGAGAAAGTGCGTGAGTTGACGAAAGATCCGAAATACTTAATCGGTCGTATTATTGCACGCCCTTATGTCGGCGAACCAGGTAATTTCACACGTACTTCTAATCGACACGATTATGCGTTGAAACCTTTCGGCCGCACAGTAATGAACGAATTGAAAGACCATGATTACGATGTCATCGCGATTGGTAAAATCAATGATATTTATGATGGTGAAGGTGTGACTGAAGCGATTCGTACGAAGAATAATATGGACGGCATGGATCAATTGGTTAAAGTAGTGAAAAAAGACTTCACGGGTATCAGCTTCTTAAACTTAGTCGATTTCGATGCCTTGTATGGCCACCGTCGTGATAAAGAAGGTTATGCTCAAGCTATCAAAGATTTCGATGAACGTTTGCCGGAACTGATTGATAACTTGCAAGAAGACGATTTAGTGATTATTACAGCCGATCACGGTAACGACCCGATTGCGCCAGGCACTGACCATACACGCGAGTATATTCCGGTCTTGCTGTATAGTCCTAAATTGAAATCAGAAGCACATGAATTGAGCGGTGATACAACTTTCAGTTCAATCGGTGCGACGATTGCAGACAACTTTGATGTGCCATTGCCAGAATATGGTCGCAGCTTCTTGTCAGAAATGAATGTTGAAAAATAAAAGCTTGAATATAGAAACACCCGAGCTGAGCAAGCTCGGGTGTTTTCATATTAATCAGCCGCTTTTTTGTTGCCGATATTGATTTTTTGATCGCCGTCTTTAATCCAGCCAGCATTTTTACATACACGATAGAGCAGATAGCTGACTACAGCGGGTAAAATAATTTGGAACACAGCAATGAGTATCCAGGTTTTGGCCGAAGCACCCATCGTATGGATGGTCATAATCTGTCCGATAAATCCACTCGTACCCATACCTGCACCCGCCGCATTATTCATCATCGGGAACAATGTCGTCATAATCGGTGCAATAATTGCACTTGCAACAGTAGGTGGAATCAGAATGGCCGGATTCATCAAGATATTCGGAACTTGCAGCATACTCGTTCCGATGCCGACAGAAATCAAGCCGCCGACACCATTATCTTTATAACTAGTTACCGCAAAGCCGACCATTTGCGCACAACAGCCGATTGTTGCAGCACCAGCCGCCAACCCAGATAAATCCAGCATTAAAGCGAGGGCTGCACTAGAAATCGGTGCTGTTAAAGCCAAGCCGAAGATGACAGCGACCAAAATGCCCATAATTAAAGGACGTTGATCCGTTGCCAACATAATCATTTTACCTAGCGACACCATAAAGTCATTTAAGAACGGTCCGATAAACTTAGCTACCGCACCACCGATAATCAAAGTCAGTAAAGGTGAAATAATAATATCGACCTTCGTTTTCGCCGCATAGAAACGACTTAATTCCGTCGCCACTAAAGTTGCTACAAACGCTCCGACTGCACCCCCGCCGAATTTATCGTAACCTAGCGACCCGACAATAATACATGAGAATACCACTAAAGGTTGTGCGCCTAAACCATACGCAATTGCCCCGCCAATCGCAGCACCCGTCAAGCCCATGGCCACTGTGCCGATTTCAGCTAAGAAATGTAAATTTAAAGCAGGAATCAGCGTCTGTTTGCCGATTGTCTGCATAATTAAACCAATAATTAAAGAGCCGAAGAGCCCTAAAGTCATATAACTTAAACCTTGAATAAACCAACGATGTAATAATTTTTTCATAATGAAATATATAAGACCTCCAGTTATTTGCCATAAGTATAGCATAGAACTTCTAACCTATTGCTTAAATATTTCGAATAACTTGCTATTTGAAAAGAAAAACCTTAGAGAGAAGGATTTTTCCATGAGAGTGCGCCTCTTCAAAGGTTTCTTTTCCGCCAGGAAGTTAGAGAGAGCGTGAAAGTGGTATATGTATAGAGTGAAGAATATGATGAACGGGGGATACAGACATGGATAAATTATGGCAACAAAATCTACCAATTTCAGGGATTAAGGATATCGTGCCGGTGTCAGGCGGAGATGTGAATGATGCGTATCGTATTGATACGGAGGATGGGCAGTATTTCTTGTTAGTGCAGCCGAATAGTTCTTATGATTTCTATTCTGCTGAAGCGGAAGGTCTGAATGATTTCGAGTATGCGGAGGTGACGGCGCCTCGAGTGGTCGCGAAAGGTGAAATTGCGGGCGATGCTTATATGATTCTGACGTGGTTGGATGAAGGTACAACGGGTAGCCAAGAAGCGTTAGGCAAGTTGGTTGCGAAGTTGCATGATTTCCATAATCCGGATAAGAAATTCGGATTCGATTATCCTGATAATGGTCCGGATGTCGCGTTTGACAACAGTTGGACGGATTCTTGGAAAGAAATCTTCGTGCATCGCCGTTTGGATCACTTGCGTGAAAAAATTGTGGAGAAAGACTTATGGGACGTGGATCAACTCAACAAGTTTGATAATGTCCGAGAAGTGATTGTAGATGCGCTAGATAATCATAAAAGTAAAGCGTCGTTATTGCACGGTGATTTGTGGAGCGGCAATTATATGTTCTTGAAAAATGGCGAACCGGCGTTGTTTGATCCGATGCCGTTGTATGGTGACCGTGAATTCGACTTAGGTGCAACACGTGTCTTCGGCGGTTTCTCTGAAGAATTCTATGAAGCGTATGACAAAGCTTATCCGTTACCGGATGGAGCAGAGCGCCGTATTGAATTCTACAAACTCTACTTGCTGCTGGTGCATTTAGTGAAATTTGGTTCTATGTATGAAGGCAGTGTAGAACAATCGATGGATAAAATTTTAGCTGAGGCAAAACAGCAGTAATTGAATGTGAAAAGAACGTTGAACTTCCGTTTCGGCGGAAGTTTTTTTATATATTAGAATATATCTAAAGTGGAATTTTACTCATTCACGCATTTTTTCATAAAAAAGTGTTAATTTAGAGATAAGTTAAAAAATGGGGTGAGAATATGTCAACTAAGATTAAAGAATTAGAGTTAGAAGCATCAAGGTTAACAAGAGAAACGCATAAATTAGGAATTCCGGTGATGATTGTATTCGAGGGAGTGCCTGCAGCGGGTAAAACGCGCTTATCAAATGAACTCTTACTAACATTAGATGCTAAGTATTCTAGCTTTATTGCTACAGCATCGCCGACACCTGAAAATCTGCGTTATCAATTCTTGCAGAAATATTGGAATACACTGCCAGGAAAAGGGGACATCAATATTTATTTCCGCAGCTGGTATGCGCACTATATTGATTACAAAGTCAATGGTATCAAGCATCTGCAGTATAAGGATTATCATGTATTGCGTGATCAGATTGATGGGTTTGAAGAAATGTTGGAAAATGATCATTACGAAATCATTAAATTCTATATTGAAATTGATGAGAAGAAGCGCCAAGATCATATTCGCCAAACTAAGGAAAACCCACTCACACGCTGGAAAGCGCAAGAATATGAAAATGTTATTCCGGATGATATTTATTTAGAAGAAATGCACAAAATCTTGAACGATCCAAACCAGAAAGATTGGAAAGTGATTGATTATACGGAGCGCGAACAAGCTACTGTCAATATGTACGAACATATTATCAAGCGCTTGAAGAAAGCAATCAAAGCTTATCGTGAACGTGTAGTGGAAAGAGATGGCTTATTTACTAAAGACTATAAGACAGATTTGTTTGAGAATCGCTTAACGAAAGTGAAAAAAGATGAATATAATGCACAAATTGAAAAATTGCAGCAACGTATGCTGGAAATCCAATTTGCCTTATATGAACGCAAGATTCCGCTCATCTTGGTCTTTGAAGGGATGGACGCTGCAGGTAAAGGCGGCAATATCAAACGTATTCGTGAGAAATTGGATCCTACCGGTTATGAAGTCAACGCGATCAGTGCTCCGACAGATGTAGAATTAGCGCATCAATATTTGTGGCGCTTTGCGAGAGATATGCCGCGTACCGGCCATATTGAAATGTTCGACCGCAGCTGGTATGGCCGCGTTCTTGTGGAACGTGTTGAAGGATTTGCGACGGTTGATGAATGGCAGCGTGCCTATCATGAAATTAATGATTTTGAAAAAATGTGGACTGATGAAGGTGCCATCATTTTGAAATTCTTCTTAAGTTTGGATAAAGATATCCAACTTGAACGTTTTAAAGCCAGAGAAGTCAAGCCAGATAAGCAATGGAAGATTACTGATGAAGATTGGCGCAATCGTGATAAATGGGACTTATACCTTGAAGCAAGTGCAGATATGATTCAAAAAACAGACTCATCACACGCACCTTGGTATATCGTACCGGCTGACCATAAGAAATCAGCACGTATTGCAGTCTTGAAACGTATTATTAAAACTTGTGAAACAGCGCTGTGGGGCGTGAATCACGATTAACTAGAGCTTGAAAGCGTTTGTGTTCACCGTGGGGGAGAGCACAAACGTTGTATTACATAATGAATATATAAAAGGGAGGGAAAATGATGGTTAGAAATTATTCTCGAAACTATTATTTTCATCATGTTGAACATCGTAAAGTTCAGCAAAGTTCGAAGCGGACACTATGGGCCTCATTAATCATTACTTTGATTTTTACCATCGTAGAATTTGTTGGCGGTTTAGTTTCGAATTCTTTAGCGTTACTATCAGACTCATTCCATATGTTGAGTGACGTTTTAGCGCTAAGTTTATCCATGATTGCTATTTATTTTGCGAGTAAAGCACCGACAGACCGCTTTACATATGGATACTTGCGGTTAGAAGTCATCGCAGCATTTTTAAACGGCTTAGCACTGGTTGTCATTTCACTATGGATATTGTATGAAGCGGTAATGCGCATCATTTATCCTAAACCGATTGAAGACGGCATTATGCTGGTAGTGGCAATCATTGGTTTGATTGTCAATATTGTACTGACGTGGCTGTTGTACAATTCTTTGAAATCCGAGGACAATATTAACATCCAAAGTGCTTTATGGCACTTCTTCGGTGATTTATTGAATTCAGTCGGCGTCATTGTCGCAGTCGTCTTAATTAAATTGACTGGCATTCAAATCATCGACCCGATTTTGAGTATTGTGATTTCAGCTATTTTATTGAACGGCGGCTATAAAATCTTGAAGAATGCTTGGCTGATATTGATGGCCTCTGTTCCAGAAGGACTCGATGTCGATCAAATCATTGGCGATATGAAAAAAGCAGACCGTGTCATAGATGTGCATGAGTTCCACCTGTGGAGTGTAACGTCTGACCAATACTCCCTTTCTGCCCATGTCGTTTTAGATAGTACAAGCAGTCAAGACGCATACCAAATCATCAATCAACTAGAGCGATTGTTGAAAACGAAGTACGGCTTACATCATACTACCTTGCAAATCGAACATTTAGATTTGAACCATTTAGATGAAAATTATTTCGAACAATTTGAACATGAGCAATAAAAAACGTCCAGAGCGCTGTTATAGTGTATTCCTGAAGTTGAATTATAGAGATCGACTTTGGAGGCACTACATATTGTCAGCATTCTGGACGTTTTGTTTGAATAGGTTCGTTGGATGAGTGGGGATAGGGGCAAACAGTATAGGCAGCGGCGGCGAGCCTCGACACTTTGACCCTCACCAACCTCCACCCTCAGCTTAACCCGCCATCCACCAGCGCCCCCTAACTAAACCCCCACAAACATTCATCCATAAAAAAAGAACCAGGATTTTAACTTATCCTAGTCCTTACTAGAGCGGTACAAAGAAATAATTTCATTCCCGCGCTCACTTATTAAAATTCTTTTGCAAAAGACTCCGCTTGTTGAATCGCATTCAATTTAATCTCTTCAGCTTTTTCAGGAATTTTATTATGTCCTTCAACAGCAATTAAACGATACTTCGGAACGCCCATGAAAGTGAAAATCGTACGAATATAACGATCGCCCATTTCCATTTCCGCAGCAGGCCCTTCACTATAGAAGCCACCGCGGGATTGAATGTGCAATGCAGTTTTATCAGTCAATAAACCTTGAGGTCCCTCAGAAGTATATTTAAACGATTTGCCAGCGATTGAAACCGCATCAAAATAACGTTTTACAGCAGGAGGGAACGATAAATTCCACATTGGAGACACGATCACATACTTATCCGCAGCCACAAACTGATCAACCAATTCAGCTAAACGGCTGACCTTATGTTGCTCAACCTCAGACAAAGCTTCCCCAGACTGCAATTTGCCCCATCCAGAGAACACATCCGCGTCAATTTCCGGCACCTCATCTTTAAATAAATCAATATGCACCACTTCATCATCAGGATGCGCTTCTTCATAACTTTCGATAAACGCCTTGCCCACCGCCATCGAATTAGAAACCATTTCATTGAGCGGGTGCGCAGTAATATAAAGTACTTGAGACATGTTAAAAATCCTTCTTTCTCTTTCTGTTTTTAAGATATATTAATTATACTCGATACATAAAGTATATGTAAAGTATTACTTTTACACTTCGTGAAGGAAAGACTTGGAAATCGCAACGTTTCGTGAACAGTGCCTCTAAAGACTAGGATGACGGGGAAATGAGCGTATAATACAAGGGAATATATGAAACCGAGGTGTTTTTCAACATGAAGAATTTAATCATTGGGTTGTTGCTCGTTATGCTGATTATGGGTTCTGGCTATAATATGATTAAAGCAGAAATGCATCATGACTCCGATGCGATTGCTGCCCAAAAGCAAAAGATGAAA
>OMJG01002107.1_pt1 | contig 10180 bp, 10 predicted proteins | sample 1646431 | NCBI WGS metagenome assembly OMJG01 (sample SAMN03771674, study PRJEB25209) | food metagenome | isolation source: Cotija cheese | place: Mexico:Jalisco,Michoacan | collected 2011-12-12 | reverse complement strand
CTGATGCAAAAGCTAGTGCGACGATTGCTAATCAAATTGCTCGTAGTTTTAAGAATCAAGTACAAAAGATTATTAAGGTCAACAACGTCACGATTGTTGCTCCGGCCGAAACGCCAAATGGCGCAGTATCGCCGAAGAAGCCGCTGAATATGTTGATTGGGCTAGTTGTTGGCTTGCTATTAGGATTTGTTTATGCAGCGATTCGGATGCTCACTGATCGCCGCGTTCACGACGCTGATTTCTTAACTGATGAATTAGGATTGACTAGTTTAGGCTTGGTTAACCATCAACATCACCATTCAATGAAGAAACAGGCCTTGAATCTGAATGGCGGCTATCATACGCATAACGATCGAACATCGTCACAAGCGATGAAACGAGTTTAGGAGGGTGCTAGATGTTTAAACGTAAAGAAAAGAATATAGCGACTACGGCCCCAATTAATCTCACCACGATTAATGAACCCATGTCGGTCATTACTGAGCAGATTAAAACAATTCGAACCAATATCAATTTTGCGGCTACTGACCATAAGTTACGAACTTTGATGGTGACTTCAGCCATGCTTGGCGAGGGCAAATCGACAGTAAGTGGCAACTTAGCAGTGGAGTATGCCAAGGAAGGCATGCAAGTCTTACTGGTCGATGCTGACTTGCGACGACCAACGATTCATAAGACATTTGGTCTTAAAAACCATAAGGGATTAAGTTCATGGTTAGCCAATCAGATGGACGATGTGAATGATGCAATTCATCCCGTCATTGGCAATCTATTTGTGATGACGAGTGGTCCTAAGCCACCTAATCCTGCCGAACTATTGGGTAGTAATAAAATGACCGAATTTTTGACTTCGGCAACGCGTAACTTAGATTTGGTGATTGTTGATGCACCACCAATTTTGCCGGTGACTGACTCACAACTGTTAGCAAATAAAGTAGACGGCACAGTTTTAGTTGTTCGCCAAGGTGTAGCCCAAAAAGCAGCGGTTCGCGACGCTGTGAATTCGTTGAAAAAATCGCAAGCTAATATTTTGGGTGCCGTCTTGAACGATGTCCGTGATGGTTCTCATCATGGTTACTATGGTTACAACAGTGGCTACGGGTACTACAGCGATGAAGATAAATAATTTAGTTGACTTACATTGCCACATCTTACCGGCTATTGATGATGGTTCACCTTCCTTAGAAGCGTCATTGGAATTAGCACGGCAGGCGGTTGCTGACGGGATTCGCTATATTTTAGCGACACCACATCATATGGATCGGCACTATCTCAATCATGCCGGTGATGTGGCAGCGGCGGTTAAGGCATTTCAAGCAGAGCTAGATGCAAATGATATTCCGTTAACCATTTTTCCTGGTCAAGAGGTACATCTAAATGGTCAGTTGATGGAAAATGTTGATGATTTGTTGGGCATAGATGCCAGTAGACACTATTTACTGTTGGAACTTCCCCACGAGATGGTACCAAGTTACTTGGATGAGATGATTTTTCAATTGTCTTGTGAGGGGATGACCCCGGTCATTGCACACCCTGAACGGAATGCTCAAATTATTGCCGAACCGCAACGATTATACAAGTTGGCCGAGGATGGGGTCTTGGCACAGGTTACGGCAACGAGTTTAGTTGGTACTTTTGGAGAACAGGTCCAACGAACCGCAAAAGAATTTGTTAAGTGTGGTTTGGTTCAAGTGGTCGCATCAGATGCGCATACGCTTAAAAATCGGGGCTTTGCTATGACTAAGGCCTATCAAGTCTTAAATGATATGGATTCTCAATATCCTGAACGTTTTGCAGCCAATGCTCGGGATTTGTTGAATGGTGAACAGATCGATACTGGTGAGATTGTGATGCCCAGAAAACAGCGAAAACACTGGTTGTTTTAGACCTAGCAAAAGATAGAAAAGTCATTTAATTTACGAGGAGCTCAGAGCTATGGAAATTTCTAAAAAAAAGGGTAGTATGCGTCAAAGTATGCGAGTCTATATGGTGTCAAAGCGTATTTTGGATATTGTGATTTCTTTATGTGCATTGTTAATTCTAAGTCCAATTTTTTTGGCTGTTTTCATGATTGATTGTTTTGGGGAGAACAAAGGGCCCATTTTTTACAAACAGGTCCGAATTGGTCTCCATGGAAAACCATTTAAAATTATCAAGTTTCGCTCAATGATTATTGACGCTGATAAAAAATTGCGTAAAGATCCAAAACTTTACCATGAGTACAAAAAGAATAATTATAAACTTCCTGAGGGTAAAGATCCACGTGTTACAAAGGTCGGTAGCTTGCTGCGGAAATCATCTTTGGATGAAATTCCTCAATTTATAAATGTACTAAAGGGTGAAATGGCACTAATTGGACCACGACCGGTTGTCAGTGAAGAATTGTCCGAATATGGTAAGCGCACATCTGAACTTTTATCAGTCAAGCCTGGAGCAATGGGTTATTGGCAAGCGATAGGCCGCTCTAATATCGGTTATCCAGAGCGGTGTGATATTGAACTTTATTATGTGGAAAACCAGTCGTTTTGGTTTGACTTTAGGATTTGCTTTAAAAATATAATTAGTATTTTCAAGAGTGATGGAGCCTTCTAAAATATTTAAGAGCAGGCGGCGAAACAAGCGTAGTTGTCTTATATTAAGGAAAGTATTTTATGTGCCGTAAGTTACTGGGATTTAGGTGCTATCCTATCTTTAAAACTGATATATGATTTTGAATGGGTTGAAAAATACCTTAGATTTTTATTCTGAAACAAGCACCCATCAGAAACTGTTTTTTTGTGTTTTCTAATTACGTGGAGGATTAGTATGGTTATTGAAGAACCAAAAGTTGGATTAATGATACCAACACTTAATGCAGGTAAATGTTTTGAAACGATGCTAAATTGTATTGAAAATCAAAAAATGGCTAATTTGCGCAAAATCATTATTGATTCTGAATCGGATGATAATACAAGGATGATTGCAAAGAAACATGGTTTTGAGGTTTACAATATTAATCGTAACCAATTTACTCATGGCCTTGTAAGGCGACAGGCTGTTGAGATATTAAGTGATTGTGATTTTATTTATTTTATGACACAGGATGCATATGTACATAAGTTGGCCTTCTCTAACTTGCTTCATTTTATGATTCTGCATCCACGAATGATGGTTGCATATGGACGTCAAGTCGTTGACGTACCAGGCGAGAATTATTTTGATCAAAAAGATAGAGAATTTAACTATCCAGAAGAAAGCAGAGTCAAAGCCAAAAAAGATATTCCACGTCTTGGAATTAAAACAGTCTTTTCATCTGATACATTTTCAATATATCGTCGTGAATACTTGGAAAACGTTGGCTGTTTTCCAAAAGATGTAAGGTTTGCAGAGGACATGTATATAGCGGCACGAGCAATTAATTCTGACTACGAGGTCGGATACTGTGCAGATGCAGTTGTAACCCATACTAATGGATTGAATTTTCGCGAACAATTTAATCGATATTATAATATGGGAAAATTTCATGCTCAAAATAAATGGATTCAAAAGTCATTTGGCTCAAATGAAAAAGATGGAATTACATTGGTTCTTACACAAACCAGAGAGTTGCTGCATAGCAATAAGCTTTTTAAGATTCCAGAGTTATATATTCGTAGCTTTATTAAGTACAGCGGATATAGAATTGGAAAGTTATAGAATGGTAAGGAATAGGTGAAATCGTTGGAAAACAATGCAAAATCGCGTAAAGTTTACAGCAATATAAATCCTTACTTCTTCTTTGTTATGACGTTTCTTATAACGGTTGTACTCTATAGTTTTGATTTTTCGGAGTTTAACGTTTCGTTAGGCACAAAGGTTATTACCTTTCTGATTATTGCAATGGTATTGAACTTCATACTTTACTTGTGTTTCAGGAAACAATGGTCAGACGCTGCACTTAAAGCACAAAAAAATAATGGTAGGCAGTCAGTAAACACATATACTTTGTGGGCCATTGTATTTTTAGGATTAGGCATTGCAGATATACTGTACTCACATGGAATGCCGTTGTTAGGTCAAGTTAATTACAAAGAATATGGTTTTCCAACCATACATGTACTAATGGTTGTTTGTGATTCATTTTTGTTGCTTAGTATTGCGAAAACCTTTTTTTTAACTAAAGTTCGTAGATTACAGTTATTATGTACAGCCGGGATTGCATTGCTTCCGTTGTTGTTTGGACTCTCGAGAGGCACAATTGTTATTTTACTACTTGGTATACTTATGCTGTTTCTACTGACTCTGCGAAAAAAGATAACGATTAAAGTCGGGGTAGTGATTGGATTGCTATTGTTATTGGGGCTTTATTTATTTGGAATTACAGGTAATTATCGAATGAATCATGATTACGGACACACCGAAAATCTTACAGAATCAAGTTTGATTCTCTCAATCGGAAAGGCAACTAATAAATTTACTGATTCGAATATTCCTAAACCGTTTTATTGGACTTACATTTATGCAACTTCACCAATTGCAAATTTTCGCTATAATACAGAGCTCTCTAGTCCTACAGCAAGTACTGCAAACATCGGGGAGTTTTTAGTCACCAACTTTTTTCCTGATTTTATTTCAAAACGAATATATCCGACATATGAGGACGATTATCAAGCATGGTTGATGACTAATGAGTTTACCGTCACTACGGCATTTACATTACCATATACTTTTTTAGGATGGATGGGAGTATGTGTGTTCTTGATTTATGTACTATTGTTTCCAATTGTCTATTTAGAATTGATTCGAAAATTTGCACCTGGATATTTTGATTTGGCACTTGTGTTGACATCGACTATTTACGTGTTGATGCCATTTTCAAATTTCTTTTCGTTTAGTGCGTTGTCTATGCAATTGTTTCTTCCTTTTATCTGTGGCTTGTTTTCTCAAAAAAAGAGTATCAAACAAAACTATGAAAGAGAGGAAGCATGATTAATGCGTAATCAAAAGCAGGCCGTTTTGATTGTTATTTATGAAATGAAGCTGAGTAACAGTCCAGCATTTCAGAGTGTAATTCGGCAAATTTCGAGCGGTATACACTTAATTGTGTATGATAATTCGTCCTCTGTAATGTGCGACGTTCCAACTAATGATTTTCTTTACTTTCATGATTCGGAGAATAAAGGGCTATTTGCTGCCTATAATTATGCCGTGACCTTTTGTCGAGTTAATCAAATTCAATGGATTACTATTTTTGATCAGGATACGTATATACCAAGCTCTTTCTTTGAAAGCCTGAAGTTAGAGTTACAAGATGATCAATGTTGCATTGTTCCGAGAGTGAAGTTAGATAATCAACAATTGATATCTCCCTTTGTCGTAGAAAATGCACTTTTTCTCTTCAAATTTAGAACAAAGAAGGAAACAGTTGCTGCAATTAATTCAGGAACTACAATAAATATTAGCTTTTTTCGAAAAGATCAAGATATATTTCATAGCGGTTTTCCGTTAGACTTTTTAGATTATGACTTTTTTGCGAGGGTAGCAAAGATGAATGGACAGATTAAGGTACTTCCTGTAACGTTAATTCAGGATTTATCAGTTGCAGACTATCGGCAGGTTAGTAATCAGCGATTCGCAAACTTTTTACATTATGAGTCAAAATTTATACGTGCATATTATCCGTCACGCATAGGTGAGTATCATCTAAAGTTAACAATGAGGGGAATAAAACTAATGTTGCGTGGATTTCAAACTAGAAAAGTTAAATTGATTCTAGGGGTATTTAAGGGGAGAGACAAATGATAACGGTATGTATGGCGACGTATAACGGGGAACACTATGTTAGACAGCAATTGGCCTCGATTTTGAAACAGCTAAATTCAGCTGATGAGGTGATTGTTGTTGATGATTGTTCACAAGATCGTACTTTATTCATGATAAAAGCCTTTAATGATGAACGGATTAAAGTTATTTCTAATTCAACTAATATTGGGCCGATTAAATCATTTGAAAAAGGGCTTGTTTTGTCACACGGGGATTATATATTTTTGGCTGATCAAGATGATGTATGGCTATCGAATAAAGTATCAACGGTCTTGAATTGCTTTAAACATGATAAGGCAGACTTAGTTGTTCATGATGCTATCGTGGTAGATAATAACTTAAAACCTATTGCACAATCATGGAACAACTATAATCATAATCGGTTTGGTAAGAGTTGGCTTTCAACACTTACCAAGAATCCGTTCACTGGTGCCAACATGGCTTTTAGCCGGCGAGTTCTAGAAGCGTGTGTACCATTTCCTGAAAAAATACCAATGCATGATTGGTGGATAGGCGGTGTGTGTCAGCAGTCTGGATTTGAAATTTCAATAATTAACAAAAGTCTATTGTTGTATCGCCGCCATAACAGTAACGTTACGGGAAATAGTCATCAATTGAAAAAAATGCTAGTTAATCGTATTCACTTTTGGTCTGTAATGAGGAGGCATTCAAGTGGTTGTATTAATTAGGACTATTGCATACTTATTAAGTGGATTTTTCCCACGTTCTAAAAACATATTAATTTTTGGTGCATGGTTCGGCGAACGCTTTAGTGATAATCCGAAATACTTATTGAATGAATTTTTGAATAGTAATAAATATAAAGATTATAGATTTGTTTGGATCGGTAATGTGAGCATATTTCCTGATTATTATGACGAACGAGTTTCTTTTGTCCGCAGAAATAGTTTGCAGTCTATATGGTATCAATTGCGTGCCAAAAGCGCATTCGTATCGCATGGATTTCAAGATTTAGGCTCTCTTAATCTTCTAAAAGGGGCACAAACGTTTCAATTGTGGCATGGTTTTCCAGTTAAGCATATTGGAGCAGATGATCCAGGTAATAGTCAGGAAGGACAGCATGTTTATGAACACTATCAATATTTTTTGGCAAATTCAAAAGTAATGGCACAACGTGTTTGCACAGCATTTAAAAATTATGGTGTGACAGAGAATAATATGATAATAGCTCCACAACCTCGCGAAGACTATTTGCGGGACAATGCCAACAACACTGAATTGAAGAGTCGCATTAAGCATCAGCTAGGAATAAAGGACTCCACAACTGTGATTGCATATTTTCCAACATTTCGAGATAATACTGAGCAAGTGTTTTCTTTTGTTGAAAATGATAATGAAATGTTAAAGAAAACTTTGCGTGATAATCAGATGACTATACTTGAAAGACAACACTATGCACGGGACAATCATCATACCAACGATTTTGACCGGCCTGTAAATACACCGTTTATTAATTTACCAGAGAATATCGAAGTACAAGATGTTTTATTGATTAGTGATTATCTAATTAGTGATTATTCAAGTATCTATATTGACTTTTTACAATTGAATAAACCGATTATTCATTTTTTGTATGATGGTGATAATTATCTAAAATACGATCGCGGCTTGTATAGTAATGTACCTAAATATGAATTTGGTGGTCCAATTGCATATTCTGTAGATGATTTAGTTAAATTGTTACAATTACCGCAAAACCAATTTCAAAGTCAAAATCGTGCTTTGTCTAACAGACTAGCTTTAGCTAGTCAGCCTACTCTGATACAAATTCTCGAGTCAAAGGATGGAAAGGTACGCGATGTTTAAAAAGATTGACGCAAACCTTATCTATAATGCACTGTACCAACTCCTGTTAATCTTGGTGCCAATTTTAACCACCCCATATCTGGCAAGAACACTTGGTCCCAACTCATTAGGAATTTATGGCTATGTAGCAGCAATTGCAGCATTTCTTGGAAACTTTATGTTACTAGGTTTAAACCAGTTTGGAGTGCGAACAATTGCAAAATCTAACAGTTCGAACTTGATTGCTAATTTTCGTGATCTATGGGGAACACAAATTATTGTCGGGATTATTTTGTTAGGGGCTTATTTGCTGTTTGTAATCTTATTTGCCCCGTATAAAATATTTTTCTTGTTGGAAATACCGTTTTTGATTGGTTACGGTACTGATATTTCTTGGCTATATATTGGTGTGGGTAAAGTCAAAAGAGTAGTTGTCAGAAATTCGATTGTTAAATTAATTTCCGTGGTCTTCATTTTTATCTTTATAAGAGACCAAAGTGACCTATGGAAATATTTTTTGATTAATAGCTTAGGAATATTACTGGCAAATATGATTTTTTTAATAGATATCAATCGAATAGGCATTCGAATTAGACAAATACATTGGAAAAAATATCGAAGTCGTTTTCTGAGTAGTTTGCTATTTTTAGCAATACCCCTAGTAGCCTCCCAACTGTATACCAACATTGATAGTGCATTAGTGGGGACTTTTGCAGGAACACACCAGTTGGCATTCTATGACCAATCTCAGAAAATTGCGCGCGTTATTCTTGCGGCTTTGACATCTACCAGTACTGTCATTATGCCAAAAATGGCGGCACTAGATGGTCATTCAGATCAAAGTCGCCTTAATAAAATGTTTAGATTGTCGCTAGATGTAACGCTCGTTGTGAGTTTGATTTTTGCATTACTCATGATGGTGAATACTAACAACTTTATTCCATTTTTCTTTGGAAGTAGTTTCATACCAATGAGACAGAATATGTATTGGGTCAGCTTAATCGTTATTTTCATAGCATATGGAAGTGTTTTTTCACTCCAGCTTGCGCTGGCAAAAGGATTATATCGTATTTATATGATTCCATATGTAGTCGGAGCGTTATACAGTCTTTTCGCCAATACGTTGTTTGATACGAAGTATGGTGCTATGGGTGGAACATTGGTTATAGTAACCACAGAACTAATTGTTTGTGTGTTGCGTATTTATATGATTCGAGATTATATAGATTTGGGAGAGATATTAAGAAGTCACTACAAAATGGTGTTGGCTTTCGTTATCACATTGTTTGTATTTAAAATTGTTAATTTTGACGGTTTTAATTTATATCTTTCATTTGTCCTAAATTCCATTGGAGCACTTCTTTGTTTCGTGATTATGATGTTAATAATACATGACAAGACCATGGCACATTTACTGTATTTGCTAAAGATATAAAATTTAGGGAGGATTAATTTTAGAATGAAAGGGATTATTTTGGCGGGTGGGTCTGGCACAAGGCTATATCCAATTACACGGGCGATTTCAAAACAACTGATTCCAATTTATGACAAGCCGATGATTTATTATCCATTGTCAACATTGATGTTGGCTGGAATTAGGGATATTTTGTTGATTTCAACACCGGATGATACACCACGGTTCAAAGAACTGTTAGGCGATGGTCATGATTTGGGCTTGAATCTATCCTATGCTGTCCAAGAAAAGCCGAACGGTTTAGCTGAAGCTTTTATTTTGGGTGCTGATTTCATTGGAAATGATTCAGTCTGTCTTATTTTAGGTGATAATATTTATTATGGTGGCGGCTTATCCAAGATGCTTCAACATGCTAGCGCTAAGCCGAAGGGGGCCACGGTCTTTGGTTACCATGTCAATGATCCGGAACGGTTTGGTGTCGTTGACTTTGATGAAAATATGCATGCAAAGTCCATTGTTGAAAAGCCTGTACACCCAGCTAGTAATTATGCTGTCACGGGAATGTATTTTTATGATAATCAAGTCGTTGATATTGCGAAGAATATTCAACCATCACCACGTGGTGAATTGGAGATTACGGATATCAACAAAGTTTACTTAGAACATAATGAGTTAGATGTTGAACTCATGGGCCGTGGTTTTGCTTGGCTTGATACTGGGACCCATGACTCATTACAAGAAGCAAGTAGTTTTATCGCAACCGTGCAAAAACGCCAGAACTTAAAAGTGGCTTGCTTAGAAGAAGTGGCGTATCGAATGGGTTATATTGATGCTGATAAAGTGTATGAATTGGCGCAACCATTAAAGAAGAATGATTACGGTCAATACTTATTAAGATTAATTGGGAGGGCTTAAATTTTGGGCAAATTAAAGGTAATAACGACTAAATTACAAGATGTTAAGATTATTGAACCAGCAGTTTTTGGTGACAAGCGCGGGTTCTTTACGGAAACTTACTCTGACCGTGATTTCAAAGAAGCTGGAATTGATTTTGATTTCATTCAGGATAATCAATCATTGTCAGCGGAAGCGGGTGTTTTGCGGGGACTGCATTTTCAACGTGGCAAGGCAGCGCAAACTAAATTAATTCGCGTAGTGACTGGCGCCGTGCTTGATGTT
>OMJG01002106.1_pt1 | contig 10182 bp, 7 predicted proteins | sample 1646431 | NCBI WGS metagenome assembly OMJG01 (sample SAMN03771674, study PRJEB25209) | food metagenome | isolation source: Cotija cheese | place: Mexico:Jalisco,Michoacan | collected 2011-12-12 | reverse complement strand
TGCGCGTGGCCGGCGACGCCGACCCGAGTCGTGGACCCCGCCCCGCTCGGGGAGGCAGCGAGCGCCTGCGCGAGCGGGGAGGGGTCGTCCCCTCCCTTGACTAGAGCGTCAGCGCGACCTTCCCGAGGACCTCGCCGGAGCCGAGACGGGCGTGGGCCGCTCCGGCCTCGGAGATCGGGAAGACCTCGACCGGGGCGGGGTTGATGCGCCCGTCGGCGTACATCGGCCAGACGACCTCCTCGACCCGGCGGCAGATCTCGGCCTTCTCCTCCGCCGGACGGCCGCGCAGGCTCGTGGCGGTGACGGTGCCCCTCTTGTTGAGCAGCTTGCCGATGTTGAGCTCTCCCTTCGCGCCGCCCTGCATGCCGATGATGACCAGCCGCCCGCCGGTGGCCAGGGAGTCGACATTGAGCCCGAGGTATTTGGCGCCCATCACGTCGAGGATGACATCGGCTCCCCACCCGTCTGTGGCCCCCTTGACGCCGCTGACCCAGTCGTCGTGGTAGTCGAGGGCGACATCGGCGCCGATGTCGGTGCAGAACTGCCTCTTCTCGGCGGTGCCGCAGGTCGTGATGACCCGGCATCCCAGGCCCTTGGCGTACTGGATCGCGAACTGCCCGATGCCGCCCGCCCCGCCGTGCACCAGCAGGGTCTGGTCGGCCTCCAGGCCCACATGGTCCATATTGGAGACGACGGTGGCGGCCACCTCGACCAGTGTCGAGGCGACGACGGGATCGACTCCGTGGGGCATGTGCAGCAGTTGCCCGGCCGGGACGACCGCGTACTCGGCGTAACCGCCGCCGGCCAGCAGGGCGACCACCTCGTCGCCCTCGCGCCAGCCGGTGACTCCGGGGCCGAGATCCGCGACGGTGCCGCTGATCTCCAGGCCCATCACGTCGGTGATCCCGGGCGGCGGCGGGTAGAGGCCCTGGCGCTGGAGAAGGTCGCCCCGGTTCACTCCGGCGGCGTGCACCTTGACCAGCACCTCGCCGTCGCCGGGGGTCGGCGTCTCCACCTGGGACCACTCCATGTTCTCCGGGCCTGGACGGTGGCGTCCTTTCGCGTCTGTGGCGTCCGTGGGAAGGACAGTGATCGCATGCATGGCCCCAGCCTGCCATGTCTGCACCTCCGGGTGGTCGGCCCGGGTGCCGAGATCCGGTGCGGAGGCCACCCCGGCATCAGGGCCGGAGATTCTCCTCCCAACACGCCGTCCCCCAGCTCTGGTGAGCGTGAGGACGGCGTGTTGGGAGGAGAATCTCCCTTCGCGCGGCCAGGAACCGGGCTTCGAACCGGTCCGGAACCACGCCGGGAGGCCTGACGACGCCGGGGCCGGGGCCGACCGGCAGGCGCGAAGGCGGAGGGATGGTTAGGATTGGGCGTGCCCGGTCAACCGGGATGGCGAGATCGCATAGTGGACGAGTGCAGCCGCCTTGAAAGCGGCCGAGGGAAACCTCCGTGGGTTCGAATCCCACTCTCGCCGCAGGGACCGTCGTGGCCCTGTGTGGGTCATCAGGAGCCTGCGTGGATCAGGGAGGTCGGCATGCCAGACTCGGTGGACGTCGCTGAGGATCCCTCCGGGCTGCCCGAGGGATCGACCCGGCATGTGCTGAGTCCCCGGCCGCCGTTCCGGGGCTATGTCATATCTGGTGTGCTCTCGCTGGGCGGCGCGGCCCTCATCGTGGTCGCCTCCTCCCAGGGCTGGGCGAATGCCTGGATCGCGCTCTTCGCGGTGATCCTGGCTCTGGGGATCGCACTGGCCCTCACCGCGACCTGGTCGATGCTGCGGATGCGGCTCTACGTCGATCTGGACGCCAAGGGCTATCACATCCACGGGGCCGGTCAGGACCGCTCGGGAACCTGGGACAAGGTCACCAGGGCCGCGCTCACCGAGACCCGATCCCGCCTGACCCTGTACCACGGGCAGGTCGGGCGCACCCACATCGTGCGCCCCGGCGTCGGGGATCCCGCCGAGATGGACCAGCTGGCGGCCGACGTCGCGAAGCGTCTGGACACCTCTCGCGGCTACTCCCAGAACGCCGAGTAGGCCGAGTAGGAAAAGGCCGAGTCGCCGAAGGACGAGCAGTCGCAGGGTGGGCCACAGGCCGCCGGACACCCGAGGCCAGGAACGCAGACCGCGGCCCCGGCATCGAGATGCCGGGGCCGCGGTGCCTGGGACGGATCCCATCGGGGATGGATCCCAGGGTGGGACGGAGCTCAGTTCTTCTTGTCGGTGACGGGGCCACCGGTGATGGACTCGCCCTCGTCGACCAGCGTCGGGTCGAGCGCGTTCCACAGCAGGAGCGCGCCGCACACGACGAGCAGGGCGATGCCCGCCCAGAGATTGGCGCTGGCGTCGGTCATGACGATCCCCATGATGGTGAGGATGACGCCGTAGATGCCCATCAGGCCGCCGATGATGACGCGGATGTCACCGAGCCCGGCTGTCTGCCGCTTCTTCGTTGATGTGTTCTTCGACATGTTGTGCACCTCGCGGTCAGAAGAGGAAGTTCAGGATGATGACCAGGACCAGGGAGAGCCCGGCCAGCGGGACGGTCCGCTTGTACCAGGGCTTGCCCTTCTCCTCGGGGTCCTGGAGGGACTCCTTGGGTGTCTCGGAGTAGACCAGGCCGACGAGCTCCGCGGCCGGTTTCGGCTTGGTGACCAGGGACACCACGACACTGACCAGGATATCGACCACGAAGCCCGCGGCAGCGGCGACGAAGGAGACGCCCTGGCCGCTCAGCGAGTAGACGCCGAGGGCGCTGGGCAGCCAGACGGCCACGGCGGCCAGGGTGCCCGATGCCAGACCGGACCAGCCTGCGGCCGGGGTGGAGCGCTTCCAGAACATGCCGAGGATGAAGGTCGCGAACAGCGGCGCGTTGAAGAACCCGAACAGGGTCTGGAGGTAGTCCATGATGTTCGAGTAGTTCGACGCGATGGCCGCGGTGCCGATGGCGATGATCGAGGCCGCGACGGTCGCGATCCGGCCCACCTTGACGTAGTAGTCGTCCGGCTTGTCCTTCTTGACGTAGTGCTGCCAGATGTCAACGCTGAAGACGGTGTTGAAGGCCGAGATGTTGGCCGCCATGCCGGCCATGAAGGCGGCCAGCAGTCCTGTGATGGCCAGACCGACCAGACCGTTGGGGAGCAGGTCCTGGATGAGGTAGAGCACCGAGTCGTTGTAGGTGACGGTGCCAGAGGCTCCGCCGGGGACGGCCTGGCCCGCCTTGGTGGCGGCGATCTCGGGGACGAGCACCGCGGCCAGCACGCCGGGGAGCACGGTCACGAAGGGCACCAGCATCTTGGGGAAGGTACCGATGATCGGGGTGCGGCGGGCGTCGGAGAGGGACTTGGAGGCCATCGCGCGCTGGACCTCGACGAAGTTCGTCGTCCAGTAGCCGAAGCCGAGCACGAAGCCCAGGCCGAAGACGATGCCGACCACCGACAGGACCGGGTTGTCGAAACCGGAGAGGGACTGTCCGGGCCAGGAGTTGAGCTGCTCGGAGGCGGGGACGATCTTGTCGGGATGGGCCGCGGCGGCCTGGGTGATCTTGGCCTTGAGGCCGTCCCACCCGCCGACGCGGTGCAGGCCGATGAGGACCATCGGCAGCAGCCCGGCGATGATGACGAAGAACTGCAGCACCTCGTTGTAGATGGCCGCCGACAGGCCGCCGAAGGTGATGTAGGCCAGCACGATGATGGCGGCGACGATGAGGGCCACCCACAGCGGCCAGCCGAGCAGGGCGTGGACGATGCTGCCGAGGAGGTAGAGGTTGACGCCGGCGATGAGCAGCTGCGCCAGGGCGAAGGACAGCGAGTTCACCAGGTGGGCGGCGGGCCCGAAGCGCTTCAACATGAACTCGGGGACCGAACGGACCCCGGAGCCGTAGTAGAAGGGCATCATCACGACGCCCAGGAAGAGCATCGCGGGAACCGCGCCGACCCAGAAGTAGTGCAGGGTCGGCAGGCCGAGCTGGGCGCCGTTGGCCGACATGCCCATGATCTCGACGGCGCCCAGGTTGGCCGATACGAAGGCCAGTCCGGTCACCCAGGCGGGGAGCCGGCGTCCCGACAGGAAGAAGTCGAGGGAATCGGAGATCTGGTGTCGGGCCATGTACCCGATCCCCAGAACGAAGGCGAAGTACACGACCAGGATGACGTAGTCGATCGGACTGGCGTGGATCAGTGTCTGCAGTGCCACCATTGTGAATGTCCTCCCCGGGGGACGACGTCGGTTGGCGGCCGATCACCGGTCGCTGTGGGGATACTTCCCCACGAGTCGCCACCCGAATGTTTGCGTTATCACCATAGAAGCGGATCCGGGCGTGGAGGCGCGTCCAAGGGGGTAACGGTCCCCTATGTTTCGCCATGATTCGGCGCGTGTCAAGACGGCATGTCATACTTGTGGTGGCGTAAACATCCACGGCCGCCGATCGGGCAAGATTCCACCGCGCCATGACGCGGTCGGGCGATCACCGTGTGATGTGCGCCACAGCACCAATCAACGGGGCCGATGCCGGCCCCGTCCGCCGGATCGGAGTCATCGTGGACACGCAGCAGGACATCGAGGAGATCGTCCCCGCCTGGAGCGCTCAGGAGGGCGCCCAGCGCGCCAACGCACTGTTCGAACGCACCTACGGGGAGGCGGCGGACGGCGTCTGGGCATCTCCCGGACGGGTCAACATCATCGGTGAGCACACCGACTACAACGGCGGCCTGTGCCTGCCGATCGCCCTTCCGCACCGCACCTATGTGGCGCTGCGCCGCCGCGACGACGCCGAGGTCCACCTGGTCTCCTCCTTCGACGGCGAGGAGCTGCGCTGGGACGGGGCCCTGTCCGATGTGCACCCCGGTGGTGTCGAGGGATGGGTCGGCTACACCGCCGGCATCGCGTGGGCGCTCGCCGAGGCGGGTCATCAGGTCTCCGGATTCGACGCCGCCCTGGTCAGCTGCGTGCCCACCGCCGCCGGCCTGTCCTCCTCGGCCGCCGTCGAGTGCGCCGTCGGACTGGCCCTGGACGACGTCAACGGCATCGGGCTGGGACACAGCGACGAGGGCCGGGCGGCCCTGGTCGATCTGGCCGTCCGCACCGAGAACGACCTGGTGGGGGCGCCCACCGGAGGCCTGGACCAGGCCGCCTCGCTGCGCACCGCAGAGGGCCGGGCACTGCTGCTGGACTGCCGGGACGGCTCCACCCGCCAGGTCCCCTTCGACCTGGCCGCCGAGGATCTCGAACTCCTGGTGATCGACACCCGCGCCAAGCACAGCCACGCCACCGGCGGCTACGGTCAGCGCCGCGCCACCTGCGAGGCCGCCGCGAAGACCCTCGGGGTCGCCACCCTGCGCGAGATCACCGACCTCGACGACGCCCTGTCCCGCCTCGACGATGACGAGTCGGTCCGCCGGGTGCGCCACGTCGTCACCGAGATCGCCCGCGTCCAGGACTTCGTCGCCCTGGTCGACGCCGGCCGGCTCACCGAGGTGGGCCCCCTCATGAACGCCTCCCACGACTCCCTGCGCGACGACTACGAGGTCTCCTGTCCCGAGCTGGACGTCGCGGTGGACGCCGCCCGCGGGGCCGGGGCCATCGGGGCCCGGATGACCGGCGGCGGCTTCGGCGGATGCGCCATCTCCCTGGTGCACGCCGCCGACCGCGCAGCAGTGGTCGACGCCGTCGTCGACGCCTACCGGCAGGCCGGCTTCAAGGCCCCCAAGCTGCACGTCGTCACCCCGTCGACCCCGGGCGGCCGCATCTCATGAGCCGCGGCGGGATCGCCTCCCGCGGCGCCTCCCAGACCGACGTCGCCAAGCTGGCCGGGGTCTCCCCGCAGACGGTGTCGCGGGTGGCCACCGGGGCGACGAATGTGCGCCCGGCCACCCGCGCCCGGGTGCGCCGGGCGATGGAGGAGCTGGGATACGTCCCCAACGGTGCAGCCAGGGCGCTGCGCTACGGACGCCACGGCTGCATCGGGCTGGTCTTCACCGACTTCCTGCGCACCGGCGAGGCCCGGACCGCCCAGGCCGTCTCGGCGGCCGCCGCCGAGCACGGCCTGGATGTGCTGCTGGCCCAGATCGGCCCCGGTGGCCCTCGCTTCAGCGAGGAGGAGATGGAGTCGCGCTACCGCGACCTGCTCGAGCGGACCGCACCCCTGGTCGACGGCTTCGTCGTGCAGGGCATCGAGCTCGAACGCCCCCAGGCGCTGCCGGACTCGGCGGCGCCACTGGTGATGGCGTCGAGTCGGCCCGGCCCGTTCTGCACGGTCGGCTGCGCCCAGGCCGAGGGGATTCGGGCGGCCGTGGAGCACCTGCTGGGGCTCGGGCACCGGACCGTGCACTTCGTCGCCGGACCGGAGTCCTCACTGCAGGCCCAGGACCGTCTCGCCGGCTGGCGGGCCACCCTGGCCGCTCACGACTGCCCCGTCCCGGTGCCGGTCCAGGGCGACTGGACACCGGACTCGGGCTACCGGGCGGCCGAGGAGCTGCTGGCCGATCCCGACGTCACGGCGGTGCTGACGGCCAACGACGAGATGGCCGCCGGCGTCATGCGGGCCTTCCACGAGCACGGGCTGAGCGTGCCGGCCGATATCTCGGTGGTGGGCTTCGACGACGTCGGAGCCGAACTGCTGTGGCCGCGGCTCACCACCGTTAGGCAGGACTTCGAGGGGATCGGACGCCACCTCATCGCCGAGCTCGCGGAACTCATGGACCACCCCGGGGAGATGGGCCGGGCCGCCCATGTGCTGGTGTCCAGCCCGCTCGTGGTGCGGGAGAGCACGGCGGCTCCGGGGCGGCGGGGCGCCTCTGTGTGACTGTGCGAACCGGACCTCCGCCTGATGGGTGTTCTGCCTGATGGCGGGGCGAGGGCTACCTGCGACCGGGAGGGCTCAGCGCTGCTGCGTGACCGGGTGATAGGCGCAGACGTCGGTGACCGACTGGCTGACCGCACTGGAGGAGGCGCTCGGTGACGCCGAGGCGGGGCCGGAGTCCGGCGTCGAGCTCGCGGTCTTCTTGGCCGTCGGCGTCGTGGAGGGTGTCGTCGAGATCTTCGAAGAGGCCTTGGTCACCGGCTTGTTCTTGTTCGCCTTGTTGCCCGCGGCGGAGATCGTCTGCTTCACCTGCTTGCGGATCAGGTCGTAGTCCGGGTCGTAGGGCTGGAAGCCGTTGCGTCCCTGGGTGAAGAGCAGGCGGTTGATGTTGCCGCCGCGCACCCTCAGGGCCAGTTCGACGAAGGCCGGGAGCATCTTCTCGGGGATGTCTGAGACCACCATGTCCCCCGAAGCCGAGGCGATGGCCTCGAACCGGGTGACGACGGTCTTCGGATCCACCTGGTCGAGGACGGCCTTGATGAGGCAGGACTGTCTGCCCATCCGGTCGTAGTCGGTGGACGCCGATCGGCTTCTGGCGTACCACATCGCGTTGTACCCGCTCAGGTGCTGGTTGGGCCCCACCTCGATATACCCGGTGGGTGTCTTCCCCTCGGTGTTACCGGCGATCGGGAGGCGTTCGTTGACATTGACGGTGACCCCGCCGATGGCCTCGATGAACTTCTGGAGGCCGTCGATGTCCAGCATCATGAAGTAGTCGAGTTTGAGGCCCAGGGCCTCGCCGATCCCCAGTTTCAGGGCGTCGGCGCCCGGGTAGTCGGTCGCTCCCATGGCGTCCTTGTGCTCGTTCTCCACCGTCGTCCACAGCGCGTTCGCGAAGAAGTTCGCATCGTCGCCGTGCCCGTTGCTGAATCCGTCGGGGTAGATCTGGTGGAGCTTGGAGTCCTTGGGGAAGGGGATGTTCGCCGTGTTGCGGGGGATCTGGATGAGCGAGGTGTCACCGGTCTGGGTGTTGATGGAGGCCACCATCATCGTGTCGGTGTTCATCTCGCCCTGTTTGCGGTAGTTGCGCTGGCCCGAGTCGTCGGCACCGACCAGCAGGACGTTCACCCTCTTCTTGTCGCGCCAGATGTCGTTGACGTTCTTGTTGGTGTCGATACTCGGGCGGGTACCCGATCGCCGGTCCTTGAAGATCTTGCTGAGCGCGGCCGCCTCATCGTTGGCGTACCGCGACCCGACCGTCAACGGAGCCGCGATGAGCAATGACAGGGTTCCGACCAGGAGACTGCTGACCCAGCGCTGGGTTCTGGTGATCTTCCGGGGCCGGATGTCGATGTGGGTGAAGACGAGCAGGCCGACCAGTACGAGCGCCCCGATCGGCAGAGCCAGGGAGATGAGCCGCAGCAGCCGGGGGCGCACCGCGATCGAGGCGATCCCGGCGGGGTTGGTGACGGCCTCGATCGCCAGGACGGTGATCGCGACCAGAACCAGGCCGATGAGCACCAGGCCGAAGCGGCGGCGTCGATGGACGCGGCTGTGCATGAGGCCGAGACCGGGAACCAGAGCGCCGAGCACAGTCCACAAGGAGGCCTTGCGGAAGGCACGGCTCTGGGCGCGTCCGGATTCAGATCTCAGTTCCTTCTCCTTGACGCGGTCGTCGGGTTCCGCATCCAGAGCGTAGCGCCCCTCCTGGAATGATCCAGCCCGCTGCCGGCCGAGGTCCGAGGCCTTGTCAGAGGCGGTATCCTGCGAGCTCGCCCGGTCGGATCGTGCACTGTCGGATCGGGAACTGTCGGATCGGGAACTGTCGGATCCGGCGCTCTCGGATCCCGCGCCGCGCATCACGACCTCGGCCATCTCGGCGTCCGGGTCGTCGACCGGGGTCGCCGAGGAGGCGGCGGCCGTCGCGGCCACCGTCGCCGCCGCTGCGGCGGTTCCGGGGCGTCGGCGCCGACGGCGTCGGGAGGGGGTGGACGCCGGCTCCGGATCGGATGAGGGGTTCTGCGCGGCGTCAGCCGAATGGGTGGAGTCGAGGGCCTCGTAGGGGGAGTCGGCGCTGTGGCGCGCCCCGCCTGAACGTGAGATCGAATGGCTGGCGGAGCTGGTGCGCCGGTACCGGGAGTAGGGGTCGTCGGGGCTGTCGGCGCTGTGCCGGGCGCCCGATGTCGATCCCGGCGTCGCACCAGCGGCCGACGCCGGCCCCGACGTCGTCCCCGCGTCGGCACCGGTGTCCCGGGGGATGCCCGACCCGAAGGCCGATCCCGCCGATGTCAGCGGGCTCTCGACGGAGTCCTCGGAGGAGGCTCGCCGGATCCGGGCGGCGTCGCTGGCCGAACTGGCGAGGTGATCCCGGGTGCCGGAGTCCGAGGATCGGGGCCGTGAGCGCAATCCGGAGAAGCCCAGGTCTGAGGTCGGGTCGGACAGGTCCGAATCGGACAGTGCCGGATAGGACGGTGTGGGATCGTACGCGGCCGGATGCGGCGGCTCCCCGGCGCCGGGCCGCTCAGGGGGCTGGCGGGCACCGGGATCGACGTAGCGGGTCGGCTCGGACTCCTCGGCGGCGTGGATCGCCGAATCGGAGAGGCCGCGGCGGGGGGCCGCGAAACGGGCTCCGCGCAACTCCGTGGGATCCCCGCGCAACTCGTCGCGGCGGAAGGAGTGGGTGTCCTCCATCGAATCGGGCTCATCCATCCACCAGGGCTCGGCATGGCGAGGACGACCGGTGTCGCCACCTGAGTGGTAGTCGGCCATGCTCGTCCTTTCGCTGGTGGGTCGTGCCGGGATGGGAGAGGGGCCGGGATGGGGACATTGTCTCCGGGGCCGTCCCGCTCCCAGGAAGCTCGTTCCTAAGAATCTCGTGAAAAACCTCGTCCATGGTAACCATCCGTTCGGGGCTGTCCGGTCGGCAGGCCCCGGCGGGTCCGGGAGGCCGCGAGGAGACCGGCTCCGATTGGTGGTCGGGCGGGGTTGCCGATATGCTGGCTCGGCGTACTTGGAGGTGTCGCCTAGTCAGGTCTATGGCGCCCGCCTGCTAAGCGGGTTTGGGGCTTCAACCCCATCGCGGGTTCAAATCCCGCCACCTCCGCGTTGGCAAGCGCCTCCCCCGGATGTCCGGGGGAGGCGCTTGTGCGTTCCCGGTCCGATCGGGTCCAGGATCGGGGCCCGTGGTCGCAGCCGGCGGGCCCGGAATACGACCGCGGGAGGGGGCTCCGGGTCCGGGCCTGAGCGCCGGGATTCCCCCGATTTTGCGTCCGGGGCCCGAAGCGGTAATGTTTCTGACTGCGCGAGGCGCAAGCACCCGTGGCTCAACGGATAGAGCATCTGACTACGGATCAGAAGGTTGGGGGTTCGAATCCCT
>OMJG01002105.1_pt1 | contig 10187 bp, 20 predicted proteins | sample 1646431 | NCBI WGS metagenome assembly OMJG01 (sample SAMN03771674, study PRJEB25209) | food metagenome | isolation source: Cotija cheese | place: Mexico:Jalisco,Michoacan | collected 2011-12-12 | reverse complement strand
TTTTCAATTACTTTTAGTGCGTATGCTCCAGTCACTACACCTCTTGGAGTTTCGTCTGGTGTTAAAAATGCTTGCCTCGCTTCTTCGAATGGACTTAGTTTTGTTCTTGCTGACATCTCTATACCTCCTTATTCGCTCTCTCGTCCACAGAAAGAGTATTATTTGACGTTTTAAATGTCCTTTAGTGTATTTATACCTAAACAGTGTTTAACGCCTTAAAGTGATTTTTAAAGCCTATTTAGTGTTTAATCTGTGAACTCGTGCTATTTCGTCATTTATCGCAATTCCGTTAATGTGGAATTTCTTCATAAACTTGTTTTCGTCGCTGTGGAACATTTGGTGGTGCTCCCTACACAACTGAACGGCTTTTCTTCCTAGGTGATTCACATTTTTTCTATCGCTGCCTATTCCAACTCGTGAGCCGTCTAAATGATGTAGGTCACTAGGCCTCTTGCCACATATCACGCAACACTTGTTCATCAGGCACTGATATTCCCAGTGGGCTATTTCTTGTGGTTCAAGTTCGTTCAGTGGTTTCACACTCAAAGCAATGTTGTGGAGCGCCGTGTAATCTAGCAGCATGTTGATGAACTCGTTTGTGTCTGATTTGTTGCCTTTCACAGCACTCAGACTAAATTCGCCAAAGTCCAAACCATGGTAATACTCATACATGCCGTAAAAGTGCCTTCTCGTGCTTTCTACAGTCTCTAACCATGCTCCGCCTACTTGTGACAGCCAAACATCATTAAGTAGCGCAAACGCAAATCTACGCTGTTTTGGCGTTGGCTCATTATCATCGCTAGCTATCACCGATAGAACTTGTTGCTGATTAGTGGCGTGATACTTCTGCAAGGTGTGCAAATCATCATCACTCATTCGCAAGGTGACTAACCCTTTGTTTGGATCTAGCTTGTTCACTTGTCCAAATAATTCAGTCAATGAGTTATCACTCCTCCAACAGTTCTGGGTTTTCGTGTATATTGCCAATTACTTTTTCGTGTTTTGTCCACGCATAACCATCTGACAATCCAGATAGGTACCAACCTGGCATACCTCCGAGGAACATACCTCCCATTTCTTCTTTCCAAACAACTTGATGAGGGCAACCCATAGAACAGCTGACAATATCATTTTCATAAATTTCAACACCGTTTTTGTCGTTGAGACCTGTGTATTGTTCAAGTACTGCGTCATAGTTAACATCAACAATTTCATAACTAGAAACTTCACCTACTGCACCGTCTTCAGGGTCAATGACATATTCTTCTTGGTCTAACCATTTTTCACTTACTTTATCCCACGTTCTAAACTTAATTTCTCTAGCCATTACTTAACCTCACACTTCCTCTATACCCCAATTCCAAGGTTCACTATCAACACACATGCGTTTTGCTAATGCGTATTCCACATCTTCAAATTCTGTGAACACTCTTGGGTCTCGCATAATCACTCTTTCATTTTCTGTACAAATCATTTGATAACTCATTCTCTGACATCGTCCAATCCGTCAAACACAACCGTGTTCTCTGCTTTTTTTGTAATCAATCGACTAACAATCTTCTTGTTGTACATGCGTTCCAAGTCGCCTCTATCGTTGTTCGTTGTCACGATAGTGCTATAACGCTTGTTGCCGTCTTTATCTTTCACTTGCCTTGCTTCAGCAACTCGAAACCAGAACTGCTGTAATCTTTCAGTGGCGCTGCCTTCGTTTTTCATACCACCAGCTTCAGAACCAAAGTCATCAAGTATCAACACATCAACTTCACGCATTGATCGCTCAATGTTTTTTATCTTGATAGCTGCTTCGGTGTCGTTGAAGTCATACATAATCAACTCTCGTAAGTCCATAACGCTAACAAACATGCTCAACTTATTCGAGTGTTGTTTCAGTGCATCAATAATTGCTAACACCATGGCTGTTTTACCAGTACCAGCTTCACCGTAGAACAAGACGTTGAAGTTACTATCAAACATTCTCTTAGTGATATCTGCTGATTTCTTCCAAATTTCATGTGCTAACTTTTGATTTGGTTGCACTTTTGGATTCCACTTCTGAAATGTGAACGTTTGTTCACCACTTGTTCCCCAAACACTATCTCGTTTATAGATACGTGACCTATTCTTGATGAGCGCTTGTCTAACTCGTTCCTGGTCTTCACGTTCAACCTTTTCTCGCCATGCTTGCAGTTCTTCATCGCTAACCTTGTTCTTGGTAAAACGTTCATCGCTTTCTAACATGTCTTTGAGGCTATTCATCTTGTACCGTAGCCCCCGTTTTCAAGCTTTTCTTTCTTAGCTGTGTTTCCATATCCTTTGCTAAAAGTTCGCTTTTTTTCTTCTGCTTCCAGTGCTTCAATAGTGAAAATACCGCTGTTATACCAACGTTTTGTAATACCCCAAACATATGAGAATGAGTTTTTACCGTTATTAACTGCAATTTCTATTGCTTTTTGTAATAGCTTAGTTGCCTCATCAACATTTGAATTATCAGCAAAGTCTCTTAACTCATCTTGAATATTTTGTGAGGTAATACCACCCACAGAACCAAAACCGTTATTTTCAAACAGAGATACTATTTTTGAGTATGGCGTTCCTGTATCTGTGTCTAACTCTTTATTTAACTCTTGTTCTATATCTAACTCTTTATCTATCTCTATCTCTATCTCTGGTATAGATTTGTCGGAATTTTGTCGGACATTTGTCCCAAGCGCTTTTTTATCTTCAATTTCCTTGCGATAAGAGCGTTTTCTGTCAGCTTCTGTTGTTGTTTTACCAATGAAACTTTGAATATCTAGCATATAAATTTCACCAGTTTCCAACACTTCAATTAGCCCGAACTTTTTAAACATATCGATAGCTCTTGTAACATCACCTAAACTGTGACCGGTAACCGTGGCTAACATTTCAGCGTTAAACGGGATTCGTTCATTAAACATAAGACGTCCGTTATACTTAAGGCTTTTGAGATACATTTTTAGTAATATATTTGAAAATTTGTAGCCATCATTAGGAATGCTCTCCAACAGCTTAATTTCATCACTATCAAAGAAGTTTTCCTTAAGACGGATATAGTAGTACTTTTTGTTATCTGCCATGTATCACCTCTTAGAATGGTAGGTCATCATCACTGATATCTAATGGACTACTTCCTTTTGAGGCGAACGGATCAACATCAGCAACGTTAGTGTTATTTGATTGTGGCTGTTCTCCTCTTGGTTCTAATAAGTCAAAAGTAGAAGCATTTAGCTCATTGACGTAAACTCGCTGACCGGCATTGTTTTCATAGTTACGTGTCTGCCATTCACCACCCAATCCAACCAGTGATCCTTTGTGTGTAAAGTTTGAAAAGTTTTCCGCTGCTTTACCCCACATGATGAAATTGATAAAGTCCGCTGTTGGCCCATCTTGCTGTTTAAATCGGCGATTTACTGCCACCGTTCCACTACCGACTGCTTTGCCAGATTGTGTGTAACGCAATTCAATATCCTTAGTTAGTCGTCCCGTTAGGTTCACTTGATTCATTTGCTTGCTCCTCTGCTTTTTGATGCCACTCTGTTACTTTTGCTAATAGTGCTTTGTAATTTGATTCTGGTACGAATTTAAGCGCTGATACACCAACTGATTTCAACGTATATGACATCATGTCTTTGCCGCTGATTTTTGATGTATCGGCAATCAATCTTTCTAATAATTGGAGTTGCTCTTTTGTAATTAATTTTAGTTGTGGTGCTTGTTGATGCTTTGTGCTTTTACTTGCTGCATTGCCGTCATCATCAATATCACTTGCGATACCAAACGCCATGGATAAGCTGTATCGTCTTGCATATGTCAATGCTGACCCTTCTGCTTGAGCTGAGTTTGTTCCTCTGTTCCCTAAATCATCAGCAATTTTTGAACCGATTAAATCTATCGTTTCGCCATAACCAATAATTCTAGTAAGCATTACTCCGTTGTCGACAACATTAGTGAAAAAGAATTTTGCACCTGCCTCTTTACGAGCTTTTACGATTGAATTAATAACAGCGTCCAAAGTCACATAACTTGATTTGAACATTGGATTACTGGCATCTTTTTTTGGTTGTTCGATATTATTCTGCGTTTCAGCTAATGCCTCGTATAGATTTTGATAATCACTCATATTTCACCCGATTCTGTGTGCCATAAACCACTACTTTATCTAGATCATCTTGAATCTTTTCACCAAATAAATCTTTTAGTTGTTTTGGTGATTTAACTTCTACAGATTCCCAACCATGCTTTTTGACAAATGCCTTTTTAATTTTTTCGTCATCCTTTGCCAGTGACTGCGTTTTGCTCTCACTGTACGTGATGTGTTTGAACTGTGAGCCATCATCTAACCGCCCTTTAAGTTCCTTGTCAACATTGGAAATGCCAACTTTCAAGTGCTTAATAAGATAGACTAAGTCTTCCAATTGCTCGTTTGTCAATCCTTGTAACTGTTCTTTGTCATTCAAAAGACTAAGACCGAAGTTTTGACCAAAGTCATCAATGATTGTTATTTCGTTTGCCATAATTAATCTCCTGATTCCAACTGTGTTAATTCTTGTTCGAGTTCTTCTACGTAATCTTGGCAACCTTGAATTTCGTCCAACGCTGCATCACGTTCTTTGCATAAGTATTCAATTCTGCTCTGCTTTTTTCGCCATGCTGAACTTTCAACATCTGGCTGATAATGAGCTAACGCATCTTGTACCATTTGCATTTACCTCGTTTCTTGCTATAATCGAGATATAAATTTCTTGCGAATAATTTATATCTTTGCGCTTTAACTGTTCCAGCAGTTAGGCGCTTATTTTTTTGTTCTAAATTCATCTAAGCTGACATCTAGTGCATCAGCTATTTTTTCCATGGTGGAAAATGTTACTTGTGTTCTTGCGCCTGATTTGATCGGATATAAAGTCCCTAGTGAAATACCAGACTCCTTAGACAACCAATACCAAGTCTTGTTTAGGTTATTCAATTTTTCATCTATTTTTTTATTAATTTTCAATGTCATCTGGGGCTTTTTGTATGACATCGAATCCAAAACTCATAGTTGTTGTATTGTCATCGTTTTCTTTATTTGATCGTGTAAACTCTTTTAACTCAAATTCACCGTCTAACAAACCTTGTAATAATCTAATTAATTGTTCCATTGTTTTTCTCCTTATTTAACCCGCATGTATCTATTGCTACCATCTGTGCCACCCATACGTTCCAGACGATGCTTATTACGTTGATGCTCACGCTCTTGTGACTCACCTTGTATCATGCCACCTACGAAAACTAAGGCTAGAATGATTGCTACTGCTATTATTTGTAAAAACCACATGTTGTTTACCTTTCTAAATTTCACCTTCGTATGTTTTTCCAACGCTCATGCATGCCTTGAATTTTTCCCAAGCTAGCCTAGGAATAACACCCCCACGTTGGTCGAACTTAATATACGGTGCGTCTGGACGGCTTAGAAAATGTTTCCTAATTGCCGTAATGCTCATTTGTTCGTAAAGTTCTAAAATTGGAATAGTTAGTGAAGCAGGCCAACCAATTTCGTTATAGGTCTTTATTTGTTGCTTACGCTCTTCGGTAAGCTCCCACCCTTTTGTCATCTGGTCACTTCCTTTCTGATACTTGTTTTGTGCTATCCTTTAGTTACTGGCATTGCAGTGCCTAGTAATTTGAAAGGAGTATGTTATATGGATTTAAACGATATAGCTCGTAATAAAGCTGAACAAATTATGAAAAACAAAGGCGTTGTGGTTTCGTGCCCTTCATGCAAGAATAGAATTCTCGCAAAGTCTGGGAAGACAACAGTTTGTCCTAGTTGTCATAAATCATTCAATTTTAGCTAAATGATTATTCAGCACTTTCTTCATAGTTAATCAGCTCAGCAAGTTCCTTTCTTTTGGAGCTTGCTTTTTGTTCAGCTTCATCTATCTCGTCGATGATATCTTTCACATCTTGTTTTCCTTTTCCCTTGATGACCAAATCAATATTGATAATTCCGTCAGGTTCTTGATTGGTTTTTCCAACTTCTTCGCCATCTAGAAACATCTTTATGTCTTTTGTATCGTCCATAGGATACAAAGCTATCAAGCCTTGTACTTGTCCGATAAGTGCTGGGCTTCCTTTTTGCTCACGCAAGATGTAAAGTATTTTTTCCTTTAATGCTTGTTTAATTTCTTCGTCCATGTTTCCACTTCCTTTCTATGCTGGTTGTTTAATATCCAAACTAGTCTGTGCATTTGAATACTTGATTGCGTACAACATTTCTTTTTCAGGCTTCCAATTCTGGATAAATGCCAACGCTTCATCAAAGTCTTTTGCTTTCAACGAACGGTAGCGGTTGACATTGAACTTTTTTCTAAAATCAGGGAACAACTTTTTACGCAAGATGTCTGAATAGAACTCTTTATAGGCATTTGTTCCGATACCACCGACAATCTTCATTGCCTTACTTTTACGAGCTTTTTCAATCATGATGACTTGTTCTTCATCAATCTGGCGGTTCTCGTCATAATCTTTCTTAAAGTCTTCCAATGCTACAACTCGTGTATCAACGTGTCCTAGTTCTTCGTTTTGCTTCTTAATTGCTTGGAATGTTGTTTCCAAAATTGAAAGTGGGTCAGTTGGCAACGCTTGCTCCTTGATGTGCTTTCTCATATTGAAGTAACCATCAACAAACTTGTCGTAAATGTCCCAAGCTGTGTCATCTTCTAAAATCTTTAGCAGTTTTGAGTAACCACGTTCAGATAATAGATAGATGTACTTATAGCGATTAATTGCGTTTTGTGTGAATTCGAGGTCGTTCAAAACGACCACGGAATTATCTTTCAAGTTGACAATATCAACGCCGTTTTTGAAGCGTTTTATATTCTTTTTGATTAGTTCGTTAATCCGTTTAACGGTCGTCCCGTGAATTTCTGCAATGTCACGGACCAACATGCCTCGTGTGCCATCTCCGAATCCGCCCTCAATCCCAGTGAACTCATATCCTGCTACTTGTTCTTTACCAATTACCTTTAAATCTTTCATGCTAATATTCCTTTCGTGTTTTACGTGTTATAATGGAATAGTTAATATTCCACAGCGTAACTACTTCCGATAGTTGCGCTTTTTCTATGTGGTTTGCTTTTGTTTCGGTTTTTCCGAAACGGTAGACAAAAAAATTTCATCTACTGATACACCAAGCGCGTTCGCGACTTTCTCAACGTTTTTATAACGAGCGTTTCGAAGATTGTCAATGTCTGATTCGTATGTGTTGATAGTTCTTTCAGACAATCCAGAAGCATGTGCCAAGTCTTTTTGCGTCAATCGCTTTTGCATTCGTATGTCGAACAGTGCTTGTTTATTGGCTAACATTTAATCACCTCCTTTCGATACTTTCAGTATACACTTCGGTTTTTCCGAAGTCAACAACTAATTTCGGTTTTCCTGAATTATTTTTTCAGAAACGTATTTCATCTTTTCCGAAGTAATGTATAATATAAGGTATAGAAAACGGAGATAAAATTATGTTCGCAAATAATCTAAGATACTTACGTGAAAAAAATGGAATGGACCAAATTGACCTAGCTATAAAACTTGGTAGAAAAAGTTCATCTTCCGTTAGTGAGTGGGAAAAAGGAAAATATACCCCTAAGATAGGTGTACTTAATGATATTGCTGAAATATTTGGAGTATCAATAACAGATCTCATGAACAAAGATTTAAGCAATACAGTCGATAATCGTGCCGATGTAATACGAATGTATGACGCATTAGACAGCAACCGTCAGCAATCTGTTTACAACTACACTGAACAACAATATAATGAACAAAACAACATTATCCCAATGCCTGTCCAAAGTGATATAAAATTGTATGGCGCTGTATCAGCCGGTACAGGTGAATATCTATTAGACAATACACCCGAACCTGTACCTTACGAGGGCGAAGTACCTGAACACGATTATGCCGTTATCGTCAATGGCGTATCTATGAGACCATTATTTGAAGACAAACAGATTATCTTTGTTAAGAAAACGTTTGAAGCACGTAGTGGTCAAGTTGTTATCGCCTACTATGATAATCAGGCATACGTTAAAAAATACGTCAATGATGAAAAAGGTGCACGTTTTGTATCTTTGAATAAGAGTTATGATGATATGCCTATTGACGAAACGCACGAAGCAGAAATTATCGGTGTCGTCGTATTATAAACCGCTTTGCGGTGTACATATTATGTGCTGAATATCCACATTAAAAGGTTTGAGGAGAGAATTATAATGAGTAAGAAGATAACTGGAGAAGATGGGAAAACGTACGTTCAAAAGAAACCTTTCTATAAGCGTGTTTGGTTTATTATATTAGCAATTATTGTTGTTATTGTAATTTTTTCTCAAATGAGTGGTGGTAATTCAGATGATTCTGCTAAAAAAGTAGACAGCTCATCATCTAAAACTGCTTCGAGTTCTTCAAAATCGCAATCAACTTTTAAAGTTGGCGAAACAGCAGAATATAAGGGTGTTCAATTCAAAGTTAACAAGGTTGACTTTACAAATGGTGATCCCGATGTAGATACACTTGATTCTGGCAAGCAATACGTTGTTATGAACATTACTATCACTAACAATGGTGACGAAAAGTACGAATACAACCCATACGACTTCAAACTTGATGACAACGGTAACCAAACTGATGCGACTGAGATTACATCTAGCGTTAATGATACATTGAATAGCGGAACACTTGCCAAAGGCGGTAGCGTTACCGGTAATCTCGTTGGACAAGCTAACACTTCTAACAAATTAAAGTTAATTTACAGTGGAAGTATTTTTTCACAAAAAGAAACAATCACTTTTGATTTAAATTAAACAATGCCCTCTTGGGCGTACATAATAGACAATGAAGTCTCTAAAATAAGACAAAATAAAAAAGCACACCCCAACCTGCAAAAGTTCACTGGGTGTGCTGAAGATAAACGCACGGGGCGTTCTGCTTTATTATACCAGATATACGCCCCCTTTTTAAGGAGGCTTTTTATATGGCTAGTTTTGAAAAACGTGGCAAAAAATGGCGAGCTGTTGTTTCTGCTGTTGAGGGTGCTAATCGTGTAAAGAGAACAAAAACGTTTAATACAAAACGAGAGGCAATCGCATGGGCCGTCAAAGTAGAAAGTTCAAAAATAGATGGATATGATATTGCGCGTTCAAAAGTAACCTTTCCTGAATACTTTTTAGAATGGTATGAAAGATATCGCAAACCAGATATAAGAGAATCTACGCAAGCCAGATACATAAGTGAGTACCATCGTGTCATCAATTTATTTGATGGTATAAAGTTAGACCAGTTAACCACTCCCCTTATCCAAGACAAACTGGACGAATACGGTAAAACAGTCGCTTATACCACTGTTGCTAAATTCTGGGACATTGTAAAGTCATCACTAAGAGACGCTCATATTGACGGTTTGATAAAGAAAGATATCTGGTCTCGTGTCAAAGTTAGATCAACTAAAAGCGGAGCACATAAGGGTGTTTTATCTGCGCAAGACTTTGTCAAATTGCAATCTTATCTATATCAGCATATTGACAGTGATTCTGACCTTGGCATTTTAATTGCTCTAGAAACTGGTGCTAGGCTTGGAGAAATATCTGCTATAACTTTTAATGATATAGATTTCAAAAAGAACACAATATCTATATCAAAGTCCTACTCGGTCGCAGTTAAAAAAGTGACAGAAACCAAAAATGAACAATCTCATCGCACAATATCAATCACTAAGGATTTAAAAAATGTTTTACAAGAACATCAAAGTCTTCTCCCACTTTATAGTCATTATTACAATAGGCAGTTTTCCAGAAGACTAAATTACATTTTAGAAAAGCTTGATATACCGATAATAAGATTTCACGATTTACGTCATTCACATGCTAGCTTTTTACTTTACAATGACGTATCAATTGATTATGTTTCAAAAAGGCTTGGCCATAAAAACACCCGCATCACTTTAGATGTTTACGCTCACATGTTGAAAGAAAAGGAACAAGAACAAGACCAGATAGCATTGACGTTTTTATCTTCAAGTCCCCAAATGTCCCCAGACAGTAAAAACGACGCCTAGATTAGACGTTGTTTTTTGTTTATATAGTACTCTGTAACCCTTGTCGCTCTAAAAATGAGCCTTAATCTTATAAATTGGTTGA
>OMJG01002104.1_pt1 | contig 10192 bp, 6 predicted proteins | sample 1646431 | NCBI WGS metagenome assembly OMJG01 (sample SAMN03771674, study PRJEB25209) | food metagenome | isolation source: Cotija cheese | place: Mexico:Jalisco,Michoacan | collected 2011-12-12 | reverse complement strand
TTCTGTTTCTGTTTCTGTTTCTGTTTCTGTTTCTGTTTCTGTTTCTGTTTCTGTTTCTAAAGTATCGACTTTAGGTAACGCAATGTCAACTGCTTTACCTGGTGTTGGTTGTAGTATTTCAATGGCCACAACTTTGACTGGTGGCATACCATTCTCCCAACTACTTGGGTATAGAATTTCAACCGCAATTGTTTTTGTCGGCTTCTTTTTAAAAAAATCAAATAATCCCATGATTATTCATATCCCCCTAATTTTTTACCATAGTGTCATCCAAATCAGTCAAACTAACTGAAACCATGGTTGAGACACCTGGCTCTTGCATTGTCACGCCATAAAGTACATCGGTTTCTGTCATTGTGCCTTTACGATGGGTGATAACAATAAATTGTGTGCGATGGTTTACTTCATGCAGATAATGCGCAAATCGATCCACATTGGCCTCGTCTAACGCAGCTTCAGTTTCATCAAGAATAGCAAAAGGTACTGGTCTAACTGCAAGAATTGCAAATAATAAACTAATTGCTGTTAAAGCTTTTTCACCACCTGATAATAAGCTCATTTGTTGGAACTTTTTTCCTGGTGGCTGTGCTTTGATATCTATACCTGTTGTTAATAGATGATCTGGATCTGTCAAAATCAATGAGGCTTGTCCACCACCAAACATCTTGACAAATATTTTAGCGAACTGCTCCGCAATTGCATCAAATGTCGCCCGGAATCTCGTAACGACTTCGGTATCCATTTCAGACATAGTCTCTTGTAAATTATCCTTAGCAGCAATCAAGTCTTGTTGCTGTTGCATTAAGAAGTCATAACGCTCTTTAACTGTTTGATATTCATCAATGGCGTTTAGGTTGACATGCCCAATTTCATCTAATCCCTGCTTTAATAACTTCAATTTTGTTCTAATTGTTGATATATCGAGATTTAACAATTCCGACTTAGCAAATTCAAATGAAGTATCATAAGTCGTTTCTAACGTTTGTTCGTTAGTATTAATCGATGATCGCAACTCACCTAGACGTCCATTATATTGCGAAATACTGGTCATCAGTTCACTAACCATATCTTGAATAAGACCAAGCTCACTATTTGTTGTATCATGCTGTTCTTGGACTTGTTCTAGTTCAAATTTTAAAGTTGCCAAACTTTGCTCAGCTGTTGCCTTTTGTCGTTGCACATCTTCTAGTTGTTGTGTCAAACGCTCTTGAACGTCGTTTTCATCCTGTGCCAAATCATTAATTTGCTGTTCAACCAACTTAATTTGACTTTGCTCAGCATTTTTCTGCTCAAGTAAATCATTTTTCCTAGTAACCAATGAGGATACGACGGCTTCAGCCTTAGCAAAAGCTGATTTAAAATCACTAATTTGCTGATCTGCTTGCACAATTTCTGTCTCAATAGTCGACTGTTGCTGTAGATAATCATCTAAAGCTTTTTGTAAGTTTTGCTGTCGTACAGACAAATCTGTGATAGCCTGTTCATTTTGATCAACTGATGTTTTTTTATCTTGCAAATCAGCAACTAACTGATAGTCATATTGTAACGCAGCTTGCTCTTTTTTTACCTGTTTAAGTGTTGATTCTGCTAATTGTAAGCTAGCCTGGTCAGTCTGAAATTGTTCATTGGCTTTTAAAACCTGTGCCTGTTGTTTATTAAATGCCTCTGTCACTTTTTGTAATTGCTGGTCAATCTGCTTAACCTGCTTTTCTAATGCTAACGTCGCTTGATGTAATTCAGCTTCTTGTAGCGTTAGTTGATCTATCTCTGTCTTTTGCGAAAGTAAACCGTTACCGTGTTGCCGTGTTGCACCACCAGTCATTGAACCACCAGCGTTCATAATCTGACCATCCAAAGTAACCAAGCGCACACGATATTGTAATTCCTTAGCAATTTGAATGGCTGCTGACATATCCGTCACAATCACTGTCGTTCCTAATAAATTTGCAATAATATTTTGGTAAGCAGACGCTGTTGTCACTAAATCCGATGCGATTCCGACAAACCCTGTTGATTGTCGCAAAATTGTCATTTGATAATCCGATAAACGACGGGCTTTAAGGGTAGTTTGTGGCAAAAAAGTAACCCGTCCTAAACGATGTTTGGCCAAATACTGAATGGCCGTCTTTCCAACCTGCTCGTTTTTTACAACAACATGTTGTAATGCCGATCCTAATGCCGTTTCAATCGCAATACGATGTTGATCATCAACAGAAATTAAATTTGCAACCACACCTTGAATACCTTCAAACTGTTGCTGTGCCTTCATTAAATTCTTAACACCTTGATAATAGCCATCATAATTTTCTGACAAATGTTGTAATGATTGCAGTCTCGTACTTAAACGTTGCTCCTGCTCCATCTTCGTAAACCAGGCTTGCCGCTCGGTATCACGTTGTTGCTCCAATGCCTGCCCTTTTTTCTTAAGTGTTTCAAATGAGGCTTGCGCCATATTTAATGTTTTCTCAGCCTGTTGTAAATCATTATTTTTTTTATCAACTAAATTATTGGCATCTGATAATCGTTGCTCAATTTTGGCTTTGCGTTGCTGTAAGCGTAATGATTCAGCATCACTACGCTCATTTTCTTGAACCAAGTAATTCTGTTTGTTTTTAGCGCTCGTTAAGTCCTGCATGGTTGCGACCAAATCATGACGAACCTGTTCAATTTCAGCACTAACTTTTGCTAGTTTAGTTCGGGGATGATTTTCGTTTGCTTGCTCAATTGCTTGTTGATAATGCGTGTATTCAGACTGCTGATCTGCTAATTTTTGTAAACATTGTTGATAATTTGATTCAAGTGATGCCAGACGCTCGGTTGATACTTTTAATCGACTACTTAAATCTGTTGTTGTCTCAGTACGATTCTTGCGCCGTTCGGACTGCAAATTTTGTTCACCAGTTAATTTTTCAACCTGTTTAATACTTTCGACCAAGACTTCTTGTAATTTTTGTTGTTGTTCAGTTAATGATAGTTGTTCTTGTCTAAACTTTTGTAACTCTTTTTTCTTGATATTCACAGCCTCTTGCTGCTTATCATACTCAGTTTGGGCTGTTGTCAGCTTCTTGGTCAGTTCGTCTTTTTCTTGATACCAATCTAATAGCTCAAGCACGATTCTTGATTGATCTAATTGATCATAAGAGGCTTTCGTTGTTAAGTAATCTTGTGCTTTCGCTGATTCTTGTGCGAGAGGTTCAACACGTCCCTGTAATTCATATAAAATATCGGCAATACGGGTTAAATTATCATGGACGTCACCCAGTTCTTTTTCTGCCTTATCTTTGTTTTGCTTATATTTATAAACACCCGCAACGTCTTCAATAATACTGCGTCGCTCAACAGGTTTTGCACTAAAAATACTCTCAACACGTCCCTGAGAAATAATCGAGAAACTTTCACGACCAAGTCCCGAATCCATAAATAATTCATGAATGTCTTTAAGTCGTACATGTACACCATTTATTTGATAATTTGAATCACCATTCCGGTATAACGTTCTAGTGATTGTAATTTCTGAATAATCTGAATTTAAATAATGATCAGTATTGTCAAAAGTAATAGCAACTTCAGCTCGGTTTAAAGGCGCTCTTTCTGAAGTTCCACCAAAAATGACATCTGCCATTTTGTCACCACGTAATCCCTTGGCAGACTGTTCTCCCATTACCCAGCGAATTGCTTCAATAATATTTGATTTTCCTGAGCCGTTGGGGCCGACAACCCCGGTAATACCTGGCATAAATTCAATTTTGGTTCGTTCAGCAAACGACTTAAAACCAGTTATTTCCAAAGTTTTTAATTTCATTTCATAATCCTAGTTGTTCATTAAAGATTGATAAGCTTTTCGTGCAGCCATTTTTTCGGCATCTTTGGTAGACTTACCTTCACCAGTTGCTAATGGTTTCCCATCAACAGATACTTGTATTGTAAAAACTTGTTCATTGTTAGAAATCGCTTGTTCATCAAGTTTCGTATAAGCAATTTTAACCGTACCATGTCGTTGTAAATATTCTTGTAGCTTAGATTTATAATCCACAAATTGATCATAAAAGCCTTCATCTATTTTAACAAACATCATTTCTTCCAAAAAGTTCATGACAACTTCTTGTCCTTGATCTAAAAATAAAGCACCAATGAATGCTTCCCATAGATCTTCCAATAATGAGTCTCGATTTCGTGCACCAGATAGTTCTTCTCCACGACCTAATTGCACATAACGATCTAGATGCAACTCACGTGACAAAGCTGCGAACGCCCTTGTTTGGACCATTGAAATTCTCAACTCTGTCAATCGACCTTCATCCCAGTTTGGAAAACGTTTAAATAAGTAGACCGCTGTCGATTGTTGCATAACAGCATCTCCTAAAAATTCGAGTCGTTGATAATCACCACCCTTATACCCTGGGTGTTCATTGATATAGTTCGCCTGTGTTAGCGCTTCTTCCAATAGCTTTAAATCATTAAAATGAATATGATGATCTGTTGCTAAATCTGCTTGTAATTGTTTAAACATAGTCCTACCTTCTTTTGTATATACACCTTTCTATTATACCAGACCATTAATTATCTATATTATTTTTTAGTAAAAAAGACAAAAAAGCTGAGACAGAATATTTTCTCTCTCAGCTCTACTTTTTGCATTACAAGATGTTCTTTTACTTTGCACGAGATGCAATGTAATCAACTGTATTATTAATTGTAATTAATTTCTCAGCATCTTCGTCTGAAATTTCAGCCCCAAATTCATCTTCCATTTCTAATACTAATTCAACAAAATCAATTGAATCTGCATCAATGTCTTTCATTAGATTAGTCTCACCTGTAAGACTAGCTGGGTCCAATTCAAAATGATCAGCAACTAATGTGATTACCTTATTTAAAATTTCTTGTCGTTCCATGATATTTACTTCCTATTCTAAAATCATCTGTCGTAAGCCTATCTCACTTTAAATATACTGTAACATTTACTTTGCTGATTTTGATAAATCAGTCTTATGTTCTGCCACAAATGCTTCAGTTTTGGCAACAAGGTCAGTTTCCAACATTGTATGTATCTGTACCATTGTATTTGCTACCGCACTTGGTCCAGCTGAACCATGTGTTTTAACAACTGGTGCTTTAACACCAATAACAACAGCACCACCATGTTGTGAATAGTCTAAGCGGGATTGAATGTCCTTCATTGCTGGTTTCAACATTAGCCCAGCTAATTTTGTTTTTACATTACCATCTAAAATTGCATGTTTAATCAAACGTAACATGGCCAGAGCTGTTCCCTCAGTTGCCTTTAGTGCTGCATTACCTGAAAAGCCATCCGCAACAACCACATCAGCTGGTCCCTGCAGAATATCACGAGACTCAACATTGCCCACAAAATTCAAATAAGACTGTACTGCACCATGCTTTAATAACTGGTGTGCCTCTTTATGAATTGGGTCACCTTTATCTTCTTCAGTACCATTATTAAGCAGTCCAACACGTGGGTTGTCAAAGCCAAGCACTTCTTTAGCATAAAATGAACCTAAAATACCATATTGATACAAATGCGTTGGCCGGTTTTCAGCATTTGCACCAACATCCATCATTGCAAATGCTTCATGAGGACCATCAAGAGCAGGCAAAACAGTCAACAGTGCTGGACGATCAATACCTCGAATTCGACCAACAGTGAAGATTCCCACTGCTAACAAGGCACCAGTATTTCCTGCTGAAAAAATAGCATCAGCTTCTCCGTCTTTAACAGCTTGAGCTGCCATGACCAGAGAACTTTGCTTTTTACGACGAATTGCCTTGACTGGTTCTTCACCCATTTCAACTACTTCATCAGATTGTATTAATGTTAGACGTTCTGCATTCTTTACTAAAGGCTTAACTTTATCTAACTGACCAAATAGTAAAAATTCTGTATCTGGCATTTTATCTCGTGCTTGTTCAATACCAGCTACTATCGCTTCAGGTGCATTGTCACCACCCATTGCATCAACAGCAATTTTATACATAATTGACTCCCTCATGGATTTTATTTCTTTTTTTATAATTGCAATACTATAAAATGTAACACATTTTAACGGTTTGGTAAAAACATAAATTACCTTTTAATCGAAATTACGATAACGATTCATTGTTTCTGATAACATTTCAGCTAATCCAACCATCTCTGGTGATTTATCCCAATCAGGTTGTGAAACAATTTCAATTGCTTCCTCCTGTGCCACATTCATCATTGCTAAATCTGCAATTGGATCACCAACTCTAAATTCTGGCACACCTGACTGACGATTACCCAAAACATCTCCCGCACCACGTAACTCCAAATCTTTTTGCGCTAACACAAAACCATCTGTTGTTTCTACCATTGCTTCCATACGATCAATACCATATTGTGTTTTAGGATCACTTACTAAAAACGTATATGCTTGTCGTTCACCACGTCCAACCCGGCCACGTAATTGGTGCAACTGTGACAGTCCAAAACGATCCGCATCTAGTATTAACATAACTGTTGCATTCGGCACATCGACCCCAACTTCTATCACGGTTGTTGCGACAAGTACCTGAAATTCATTTGCCTTAAACGCTGTCATAACAGTGTCTTTTTCGTCATTTGATAGCCGCCCATGTAAGAGGCCAACATTAAATTTTGGTGCAAAGTAAGTCGATAATTCTTCATAAACAGCTTGTGCATTTTGGACATCTAAAGTCTCGGATTCCTCAATTAAAGGGGTAACAACATAAGCCTGTGCTCCACTTGCTAATTGTTCTTTAACAAATTGAATCGCCTTTGCTATTTTATTATGTCTTAGCCAGTACGTTTTTATTTTTTTACGGCCAGCAGGTAATTGATCAATGATCGACACATCCATTTCACCATAAGCTGTAATAGCTAATGTTCGCGGAATGGGTGTGGCTGTCATCGCTAAAATATCTGGATTAACACCTACTTTTCTAAGCGTCGCCCGTTGTTGCACACCAAAACGATGTTGCTCATCAATGACTGCTAATCCAAGATTATGAAATGCGATATCTGGTTGGATTAGCGCGTGCGTACCAATCAAAATATCAATATCACCTTCTGCTAAATCTGCTAATATCTGGCGACGTGCTGCTGCTTTAGTGGCGCCCGTTAATATCTCAACACGCACTTCACTTGGATCAAAATAATTTCCTATTGTTCGTGCATGTTGCTGTGCTAAGATCTCAGTTGGTGCCATCAAGGTAGCTTGCATGCCTGCAGTGATCGCTGCATACATAGCCAATGCTGCGACCACTGTCTTTCCAGATCCGACATCACCTTGTAGCAACCGATTCATATGTACAGGCCTACGCATATCACGCACAATTTCGTTGACAACCTTTTTTTGTGCTGCTGTTAATTCAAATGGCAATACTTTGATAAAACTTTTTAATTGCTGATTATCAAAGTTTACTGATCGTCCTTGATTATGTCGATCCATTTGTTTAATAACCTGGAGACGCATTTGGAAGACAAAAAATTCCATAAATGAAGCTGTCCGTCGTGCTTCACCTGCCAAAAATTCATTCTCTGGTGCGTGCATGCCAAAAACTGTATCATGATAATTCATTAATCGATATCTTCGTCGTATATCTGACGGAATAATCTCTTGCGTTAGTAAATCACCATATTTACCCAATGCTTGAAAAATTAAATCTTTAATTGTACCAGCTTTAATCTCTTTTGACGAAGGATAGATTGCCTCTAATTCATTCTCATTATTTTTAGGCATCATTTTAATGGCTGATAAACTTTGGTGTGCTTTATTATAGGTCCCATAAATTGCAACTTCTTCGCCAACAACAATATTTTTACTCAACCATGGTTGATTGAAGAAAGAAATTTGAATTGTATCATGGGACACAGTTAGTCTGAAATTCAGTCGTGTCTTTTTGAAACCTAGTCGACTGACAACTGGTGGAGATGTAACCAAGCCCTTAAAAGTTACTTTCTCGCCATCAAGTGTCTCAGACGGTAATTTTTGTGCTAAATCATTATAACGTCTTGGATAATAAGTTAACAAATCATCAATCGTAAATACACCTAATTTATTCAGTGCTTGTTCACGTTTAGGACCAACACCTGATAATTCTGAAATACTATCAAGTAAGCTTGGCATATTTTCCTCCTTTCTGACTAACTACTAAAAGGTCCTCAGTAACATATGCACCAAAGACCTTCTAAATAAATTCTAACTTTTTGCGTGCATTTAAGCAGGATTCACCTTGGACTACTCAACAGATAATAGAATTGGATATAATGGTTGACCACCATCATGAATTTCAAACTCTAATTCATCATCTAGTGCTTCACCAGCAGTCTGTAGTGTCTCAGCAGCAGAAAGTGATGAATCTTCACCATAATAAATCGTCACTAATTCTGAATCTTCGTCAATCATTTTCGCTAACAATTCTGAAGCTGCCTGGTCAATATTTGCATCAGGAACGGCGACAACAATTTCACCATTTAGTAAGCCAATGGCATCTCCAGCTTGAATGGCCAATCCATTAATTGTTGTATCACGAACAGAAGTTGTCACAGATCCAGACTTAACTTCAGCAATCATCGCAGACATCGCAGCCTCGTTCTCATCAAGTGACTTCAGTTGATCATATCCTAGAACAAGTGCTGTTAACCCCTGTTGAATTGTTTTTGTCTTCACAACTTTAACAGGTACATCAGCAAGTGAAACAGCTTGTTCAGCAGCCATGAAAATATTGCCATCATTCGGCAAAATAATTGCAGCAGCGGCATGACTATCCTTAATTGCTTGCAATAAATCTTGCGTTGATGGTGCCTGCTTACTATCGATGATTACCGTTGCGCCTGCTGAAGCAAAAATTTCCTGTATGCCTTTACCCGCAGCAGTTGTAATGACCGCCAAATCTGGACCAGCTTCATTTTCTTCATCAACCGCATGAGCCTTTTGTTCAGCTGCAACACTAGCAGCCTCAGCCTGTTGGTCACGCATATTATCTACTTTAACTTTACGCAGTGATCCAAAATGCGTACCCCAATTAATGACGTCACCTGGATCTTCTGTATGCACGTGCACTTTAACAACATCGTCATCGTTAATCACAAGTAATGAATCACCCAAACCAGCTAAGTGATTATAAAAAGTATCATAATCAAACTTTTGATCATAGGTTGTTCCCTTAGCAATATCGACCATGATTTCAGTACAGTAACCATACTCGATATCTTCGGGGTTTAATTCACCCTGGACACCTGCATTGTGCAATGAAAGCACCATTGCATCAAGATTAGCATTATCCAATTCGGTTTTCACTTCTTGGCCAGACAAAACTGCATAGAATGCACTTAAAACGATTACTAATCCTTGACCACCAGAATCAACAACACCTACTTCTTTTAATACCGGCAACAAATCTGGTGTTGATGCAAGTGCCTTTTCAGCTGCATCGAGTGCATCAGCCATCACTTGGGTTGCATCATCAGTTTTCTTTGCTGTACGATTTGCAGCTGCAGCAGACTCACGGATAACCGTCAAAATAGTTCCTTCTGTTGGCTTCATAACTGCCTTATATGCTGTCTCAGCTCCACCCATCAAGGCATCTGCTAAATCACGCGCTGATAATGTTTCTTTGTCGGCAATTTTTGCAGCAAAGCCACGGAATATTTGTGACAAAATAACTCCTGAATTACCGCGAGCTCCCATTAATAAGCCTTTTGCGGTTGCTTGAGCTAACTTACCAAGATGTGTATCATCTTCATTCCGTTCATACTCTGCCCCACTTGCCATTGACAAGGTCATATTTGTTCCAGTATCTCCATCCGGAACAGGAAAGACATTTAATTTATTTATTTTTTCTGCATTGTTTTTTAACGCATCCGCTGCTGCGTTAATCATTTTACCAAACTCAACATTGGTAATTGTCGTTACAACTTCCACAGTATTCAACTCCTTATAACCAGGCTAATCCCCTAGCATACGTACGCCTTGAACCGTTACATTTACCTCGCTAGCAACAATGCCTAACATAACGTTCAAATCATTTTTAACACGTGCTTGTACACTCTTAGAAATTTCGGAAATTTTCATGCCATACCCAACAATAATATGAACATCTACCGTGACACCACCATCTTGTTGGCGAACAACAACACCCTTTGAGAAGTTATCACCGTTCAATATCTGATTCACACCATCACGCAACG
>OMJG01002103.1_pt1 | contig 10201 bp, 8 predicted proteins | sample 1646431 | NCBI WGS metagenome assembly OMJG01 (sample SAMN03771674, study PRJEB25209) | food metagenome | isolation source: Cotija cheese | place: Mexico:Jalisco,Michoacan | collected 2011-12-12 | reverse complement strand
TTGTACAACCACCATGTTTAGGACAAACTCTCTGTTTTAACAGAGAGTAGTTGATCTCTTACACTCGTCACGAATACTTTCGTCGTTTATTCTGCGACTATATCGGTGACTTGGTTGAACGTGGTGAAATACCTAATAATGAAGCATTATTAGAAAAATTAATCACTAACGTTTCTTACAACAACGCTGTAGCATATTTTGACGCTGCTGACGTCGTATCAAAATAAGTTCTTTGATACCTGATTCCCTGTCACTAAAACATTAACCCAATTGATTGGACAGTTTCCATCTAGGAGAGGCACGACAACTTCATCGTGTCTCTCTTTTTTTATGAAAAAATATGTTCAGAATTTCCTAAGAATGCTACAAATACAGATAGGGAGGAGAAACTATGATAAAATGATAGGTGATAAATTACGTTATACGTATAGAAATGATGTTGGGAGAGTAACGAATATGAATATTGGTATAGATAAACTGCATTTCTTCACACCACATGTCTATGTGGATATGGAAGAACTGGCTGAAGCTAGAGACGTTGAGCCGGCTAAGTTTACAATTGGTTTAGGTCAAACCCAGCAAGCAGTGGCACCCATAACCCAAGATCCAGTGTCAATGGCAGCTAACGCAGCTTGGCCAATTTTAACAGATGATGATAAAGAGGCAATTGATTTCATTATTGTGGGATCAGAATCAGGTGTCGACCAATCAAAAGCAATGGCAGTCCATGTGCACCAACTATTGGGGATTAACCCATTTGCTCGCGCTATTGAAATGAAAGAGGCATGTTATGCAGCAACTGTAGGTCTTCAAACTGCGGTATCCCATATCGCTCGTCATCCAGAGTCAAAAGTGTTGGTGATTGCAACTGACATAGCTAGATACGGCTTGAATACTTCTGGTGAATCCACACAAGGGGCAGGTGCAGTAGCTATGTTAATTAGTAAAGACCCACGCGTTGCAGTTATTAACGACGACGCAGTTTCTTACACAGGAGACATTTACGACTTCTGGCGACCAAATTATTCTACATATGCCCAAGTAGATGGTAAATTCTCTAATGAACAGTACCTATCATACTTAGAGACAGTGTGGACTGAATATAAAAAACGGACCAATAAAACTTTAGCTGACTTTAAGGCTTTAGCCTTCCATTTACCTTATTCGAAAATGGGCTTAAAGGGCTTGCGTCAATTATTGCCGGAAGTGGATGAAGCTAAACAAGCAGCCTTAACAGAACAATTTGAAGCTAGCCGTGTCTACAATAAACGGGTTGGAAACATCTATACAGGGTCGTTATATCTAAGTTTAATTTCCCTATTGGATCAAAGCCAAGACCTACAAGCAGGCGATACTATTGCCCTTTATTCATACGGATCAGGCGCAGTAGGTGAGTTCTTCTCTATTACTTTAGTGGAAGGCTTCAAGGACATGTTAGCTGACGAAAGTCATCAAGCCATGTTAGATAACCGTATCCAACTATCGGTTGCCGACTACGAATTGATTTTCCAAGAAGAATTACCAACAGATGGTAGTCAATTAGTTTTATCTGAAGATGAAGAGCAGTTCCAATTAGCCGGGGTAGAAGATCATAAACGACTGTATAAATAAAGAAAATCGTTACCTACAAGAAGGATCAACTTCAAGTGGGTAACGATTTTTTGCTTATTTCGATTATTCTTGTCTTAATTTTTCTAAAATTTCTTTGGCTGTGGCCAGGTTCTTATAGTCAGCGTTTTCTATGGCTGTCACTACGGCATTAATTTCTTGGTCGCCGTAAGCACCTGCTTGAATGGCCAATGATTTAGCTTGTAATTGCATGTGGCCAGCTTGGATCCCTTCAGTAACAAGGGCCCGAACTGCGGCAAAGTTTTGCGCTAAGCCTAGTGAAACAGCAATTTCCATCAGATGTTTAGCGTCCGATTGGCCTAAAATTGACTTGGTTACTTGCACAGTTGGGTGGATCCCAATCGACCCGCCAACAGCGCCTAAGGCTAGCGGTAGGGTGAGTTCACCAGATAAAATTTCTCGGTCACTGTCGTAAGTCCATTTGGCTAAGCCACGGTATTGGCCGTCTCGAGCTGCGTAAGCATGGACACCCGCTTCAACTGCCCGCCAGTCATTTCCAGTGGCCAATACAAAAGCGTCGACCCCGTTCATGATCCCCTTGTTGTGTGTGGTCGCCCGGTAAACATCCACCTGCGCCAACTGGCTAGCTAAAGCGATTTTGCTAGCCACTTCAACCCCGGAAATAGGACCCTTATCCAGTAAACGAGCCGTAATTTCACAAGTCGCCGTTGCCGTCGCTTCAACCGCATAATTGGATAGGATAGCCATCAACCCATCAATATTCGCAATAAAATCCACCTGTCCAAGAATATGCGCCTTCAAAGCCTCCAGCATAGTATTCATCATATTGGCCCCCATCGCCTCCTGAGTGTCTATCGTTAGATACACAATGAAAAAAGCGGTACTACTATCGGTTGCTGGATAGTATCGACTACGGATGGAGCGCGCGCCACCACCGCGCCCAACAATGGAAGGGTAGGCCGCATTAGCCACAGCCAGTAAATCATCCACAAATTCTGTCACATACCCTTCAAAGCGTAAGGCCTGCGCATCATCTTCAAGTCCGGTAAAAGCAATTTGCCCAGTCATCAGGCGCTGGTTAACCTGACTCTTAAAACCGCCTGCCTGCTGGATAATTTTACCGCCATTTGAAGCAGCCGCAATCACAGAAGGCTCCTCAGTCACCATAGGAATGTAGACTTCTTGATCGTTTATTAGAAAGTTTAAGGCCAAACCATAGGGAAGTCCGTAGGTTGAAAGGGCATTTTCAATCATATTATCAGCAATTTCAGTGGGTAAACCTTGGCCGTTTTTTAAAAATTCAGCTTGGTCACTAGTGATATGCTCTTGGTCCACTAAGACATCGATACGGTCTTGACGTGACTTTTTATAGTAGGATTTGAACGGATTTTCAGACATGATAACTCCTTTTTCAATAAAGAAACGGACCAGTATACCTAGCCCGCTTGGTTAAAAATAATATAGATTATGACGCTTTTTGTAGGTAGATATTATCGTTCATTACATGACCATCAACGATTAAAACGAAAACTTGTCTAAAGTCATCGAAATCAATGCGGTTGTCATGGCCTAAAAATTTTAAAGCACTCTTTCTTATGTGAACTTGGCCAATATGGGTTTCTAGTACCTCGTCGTAGGCGGAAAAATCCGTCTCATTGGTCCGCAAAACCAGGTCAACTTCCTGTTCATTAGAAATATGTAAATATTGTGTATCATTTAAACAAATATGTTCAAATTGTGATAATGATTGCAATTTATTAATCGCTTTATTCGAAAAAAATAGCTTCAAATTTCATCCCCCCATAGGCCTCAAAATAAAAGAATGCAAAAAATACGTTTTTAAGAATATATCATATTGATGATATTAATACAATAGTGTGGTTTTGATGAACCAGCGCTCATCTCTATTATACAATAAGTAAGAACGATTATAAAATGTTTGTGTTACCTCTTGCTTAAGATGCAAGGTTAGCATATACTGAAAGAAATAATATACTTGTATGCACTAGGGGAGCTTTTGCTGAGATGTTTCAAAACAGACCCTCATAACTTGATCCGGTTTATACTGGCGTAAGGAAGTGTTCAATAGCCATTTATTGGTGAATGATTTAATGCGTTAAATCGTTGAATACATTGAGAGGTCGTGTTTGTCACATTTGTGATAGATGCGATTTTTTATTTACTTTGACGATATTTCAAAATAGCTTTCGATGTGCTTACAGATGAATGGAGAAGAAAAATGAGATCAGTTAAGTTAAATGAAAATATCGAGGCCGCTATTGCAGCAGTAATTGCTTTTATAGTATCGATGATACCAATTGAAATTGGTCCAAGTTTTGGGGTCCAAATTTCCCTAGCCATTATTTATATTGTAGCGTTTAGAAGAGGGGTTCGTGCGGGTTTATTGTCAGGATTCTTACTAGGTTTAATTAAATTTATTTCTGGATTTGCCAGCATCCTAACCCCAGTCCAAGGGATTATTGAATATATCTTTGCCTTCGCCTTAGCAGGATTAGCCGGTATTTTCGCCTTAAAAATTCAAGAAGCAGCACGAAACAGCCAAGAAAAAAACTTATTCCTATACGTAGGACTAGCAACTTTCATCGCCATATTTGCAGAATATTTTGTCCACTTCCTAGCAGGTGTAGCCTTTTGGGGCCAATACGCACCAGAAGGCATGAGCCCATGGGTATACTCAGGTGTCATGAACGCCATGTCAGGACTTGCGACGTGGGGCGCATGTTATGCCATTTCTTACCTACTAATCAAGACAAATAACAAAATTATCCTAGTTGAAAAATAAATATAAAGTAAAACAGGACGGTGAAATAAAAATCATCGTCCTGTTTTTTTAGGAAGTTTGCTAGAAAAATATGCCGAAGAATTTGAGAAAAGGGATAGTGGTTACGGCAAAAAACCGGTGTGAAATCAATCACGCCGGTTTTGGCTAGTATAAGAAATAGAAAAAATTCTTAGTTTTCAGTATCCTCTACAATTTCGCCTTCTTTTTCATCGATTACTTCTGGTTCTGCAACTTCTGCATCTGGATCAACTGCTTCTGGCTCTTCAACTGTCGCAGAAATAGATACGATAACTTCATCAGCTTCAGTTACTAATTCAATATCACTTGCAAGGTTTAATTCACCAGCAGTTACTGAATCACCAATAGATAAACCTGTTACGTCAACTTCAACTGCATCTGGCGCAGTAGCTGGGTCAGCAACAACGTTAATTTCAAGCGCTGTAGTAGAAGCCACACCTTCTTGATCCGCTAAAGCATCTTCGTTAACAATAACGATAGATAATGGCATATCAAGTTTTTGACCTTTTTTAATCGCTTGTAAAGAAATGTTGTAGATAGTTGGTTTCAACGCTGATTGTGAAATTTCACGTACGTAAACTGTATGTGTTTTACCATCTAATTCTAAATCAAATACTGAGTTAAGACCTAATTCACGGCGAATTTGTTCTACATCAGAAACCGACAATGAGATGTTAATTGGATCTAAGTCACTTGCGTACACAACGCCGGGGACTAAGTCTTCTTTACGTAATTGTTTAGCTGCTGAAGTACCAGAGCCATCACGTTTTTGAGCTGTAAATTTCATTCGAATACCTCCTGAGTATATACGTTTGTATTTACGTTTCCTACAATTTAAAAATTTAGAAACACACTTAATATTAACATATATGAGTAATAAAATCTATTTTAAGCTAGAAACATGCAATAAGTCGTATGAATTTTCTGATAGAGAATTATGAGAAAAAGTAGCCCACACTGCCATAAAGGGACCTACTGTGGTAAAATGAAGCAAATATAAAGAGTGACTGACATAGATAAAATTGATCAACAAGGTAATAGAAGTCGCTTAGGAGGATTAAGATGCAATTTAAAAGTACACGTAACCAGGATAATATCGTGACAGCTTCACAAGCCATTATTCAAGGACTAGCAACTGATGGCGGGCTTTACGTCCCAACAGAATGGCCTAGTATTGACCTTAATTGGTCTGAATTAAAAGAGATGACCTACCAAGAATTGGCTTATTTTGTCATGTCTATCTTTTTTGATGACTTTTCAGAAGCAGATTTAAAAGCATGTATCGATGGGGCTTACGATGAAAAATTCGATACGGATGTAATTGCGCCATTAGCAAAAATTGATGAAGACTACTATTTAGAATTATTCCACGGTCCAACGATTGCCTTTAAAGATCTAGCGCTACAAATCTTACCTCATTTAATGAAAAAATCAGCTGAAATGAATGCCAACGACAAAGAGATTGCCATTTTGACAGCTACTTCAGGCGACACTGGTAAGGCAGCAATGGCTGGATTCGCAGATGTACCAGGTACAAAAATTATTGTCTTCTACCCGCAAGGTGGGGTTTCTACTATTCAAGAAAAGCAAATGGTAACGCAAAAAGGGGACAACACATTTGTGGTGGCAATTGAAGGGAACTTTGATGATGCGCAAACAGAAGTAAAACGCTTATTTAACGATGAAGCTTTACGCGCTGATTTGGCGGCAGAAAATATCCAATTCTCATCAGCGAACTCAATGAATATCGGGCGCTTAATTCCGCAAGTGGTGTACTACTTCTACGCATATGCCCAATTAGTGAAACACGAAGAAATTGAAGCGGGCAGCCCGGTCAACTTTGTGGTCCCAACAGGAAACTTCGGGGACATCTTAGCTGGTTACTATGCACAAAAATTAGGTCTACCAGTTGGTAAATTGGTTTGTGCTTCTAACGATAACACTGTCTTATACGACTTCTTCAACACAGGAGTTTACGACAAAAACCGTGAGTTCAAGCTAACTATTTCACCATCTATGGATATCTTGGTTTCAAGTAACTTCGAACGGATGTTATTCCACGCTTTAGGGGATGACATGGCCCAATTGTCAGCCTTGATGAATGACCTAGATGAAAAAGGGCGGTACGAATTCCCAGCTGACCTGAGCGAGAAATTTGCATCCTTCCTTGGCGAATTCGCCGACGAGGACCAAACTAAAGCGGAAATTGACCGCGTATACCAAGAATACGACTATTTAATGGATCCGCATACTGGTGTTGCATCAGCGAGTCTACAAAAATTGAAGGCCAAAGATGCCCTAAATGGACCAAGCGTTGTTGTGTCAACAGCTAGCCCATACAAGTTCCCACAAGCTGTTTTGACAGCTATTGGACAAGATGTTGAAAATGCGACTGACGATGAATTGGTAGCCAACATTAAAACTGCAGGAAACCGCGATTATCCAAATGCCATCAAAGAAATTCAAACTGCTGAAGTACGCCACAACCGCGTCTCGACTGTAGCGGATATGAAGGCAACAGTTGTGGGCATTTTAACTGGAGAATAAATCAATTGGAATGTGGAGGAGACCATGCTTAAAGGATTAAATTTAACAGTCGTTGTCACAGGTGGCATCGCTGCGTATAAAATCCCAGATTTTGTCCGTACCCTCATTAAATCAGGGGCTAATGTCCGTGTTGCCCTGACACCGTCTGCCAAGCAATTTGTCACACCATTTACCTTTGAAGTCCTAACGAAATATCCACCATTAGTTGAAGGTGTCAACAGCCCGCATACCGTGGCCCATATTGCTTTAGCCGATTGGACTGATTACGCCATCGTTATGCCAGCAACCGCTAATACCATTGGGAAATTTGCCAATGGTATCGCTGATAATGAAGCGCTTTCTATGATGTTGGCACTCAATTCGCCACTTTTATTTATCCCGACGATGAACGAGAAAATGTGGGCCCACAAGGCTACTCAACGTAACATAAGCCAACTCCGTTTAGACGGCCACATTGTGGTTGAACCAGATACCGGCTTCCTAGCTGAAGGTTACGAGGGGAAAGGTCGGATGCCAGCACCTGAAGCTGTATTCCAAGCCCTATTAGCCTATATTGCCATCAATAAGCAGGCCAAAAACCTTGATTTAACTGGTCATAAACTACTGGTATCAGCCGGCGGGACTACCGAGAAATTAGACCCCGTCCGATTCTTGACCAACCGTTCTTCTGGCAAAATGGGTTTGGCCATCGCCAATGCCGCCGCGCTTGCAGGCGGACAAGTGACCCTAGTCCGTACTGACCACGCTAAAAATCTGCCTGTTCTACCCGGCATAGAAGTGGTCACCGTCGAATCAGCTCAAGAACTGTATGACACCATGCACGAACATGTCACAGACAAGGATATTGTCATCATGTCTGCCGCTGTTTCTGACTACCGGTCTACTTATCCAGCTGATCAAAAAATGAAAAAAGACCAGCTATCTAATCAAGATGGTTTGACCATTCAATTGGCTGAAAATCCTGATATTTTAGCTAGTCTGCCTAAAGAAGGTCATTATACAGTGGGTTTTGCAGCTGAAACGCAAAAGGTGATTGAATATGGCCGCAGCAAATTAGTGAAAAAAGGGGTCGACATGATTGTTGCTAATGATGTGGCTGACCAATCTATTGGCTTTAATGCAGATGACAATCAGGTGACCTTGATCACTAACCAAGATGAAGTGGTGCTTGAAAAACAAAGTAAAATCGGTGTAGCAGTTGAATTGTTAGCCCGTATACAAGATGAAATCAAATAGCGCAAAAAAATGATGCCGGAATTGAAATCCGACATCATTTTTATATATATACATAAGTAAATAATCTTAAATTACTCGTCGCCTAACAAGTTGGTATGCTCGTCAAGGGCGAATGGTGTTTCTTCACTGATGTGATCGTAGAACATGATCCCATTTAAGTGGTCAATTTCATGTTGCAATACGATGGCTGGGTAGCCAGAGAAACGTTTCTTATATTCATTACCGTCAATATCGTTGTAAGTAACTGTAATGCGGGCGTGACGAGGGACATAACCTGGTACGTCGCGGTCAACAGATAAACAACCTTCACCTTCGCGAAGACAAACACCTTCAACAGAATGGCTGACAACGCGTGGGTTTAGGAATACACCGTTTAATAGTGGCTCTGCATTTTCTGGATCCATTAAGTCTGGCACTAATAGGGCAGTCATTTGAATAGATACATCTAATTGTGGCGCAGCAATCCCAACGCCACCCCGTAAACCATATTTTTCCGCTAATTCTTCATCTTGGCTATTGCGCAAAAACTCCATCATATCATCAGCTAACTGACGAATTTCATCAGAAACTGGGAAAGTAATTTTTTCAGCTTTCTTTCGTAAGGTAGGATGTCCTTCGCGAATAATGTCTTTCATAGTAATCATCTGAACAACTCCTTTTCTTCTATCATAACTGATACATTTTCTCATAAAAAGTCCCTGAATGCAAAAATACGATACTATGTAAACTGATTCACGAGATGAAACAGAAGTTTAAAAAAGACTAATACAGTTTAAAAACACCTATAAAATAGTCTATTTTCTATTTAGTTGAAAAAGGATTGGTAGTAGTAAAAGATAAAGATTACCACAAAATTAACAATGGAAGGGTTTTCTAATTGTGGTTTCTGTATTATAATAGATTTTGTTACAAAAATTGCAAAAAGATTGAAAAGGCTCGCATGATTTGATAAAGTAAATCAGCAAGGTAAACAAAATAACACAGATTAACGATAGTATGTGTAATTTTTATAAAAGAGAGGAATATGTTACAAATGGCTAAATTACCAGTGGATTATGAAGCGCAGCTAGATGCTATCAGTGCTCAATTTCAAATGGTTCAAATTTTAGATGAAGATGGAAATGTTGTTAACCCTGACATCATGCCTGATTTATCAGATGAAGAATTAGTTGAGTTAATGAAACGTATGGTTTTCTCACGTACACTTCATGAACGCTCAATGGCATTGGCAAAACAAGGTCGTTTAGGTTTCTACGCGCCTACTTTAGGTCAAGAAGCTTCTCAAATGGCAAGTTCTTATGCATTTACAAAAGACGACTGGTTGTTCCCAGGATATCGTGATACCCCTCAATTAATCGCTCACGGTTTAAAAATCTCTCAAGCTTTCTTATGGTCTCGTGGACATGTTGAAGGTAACAACTACCCAGCTGATTTAAATGCAATGCCACCACAAATTATCATTGGTGCACAATACATCCAAGCGATGGGGTCTGCTCGTGCACAAAAATTAAATGGTGACAAAGCTGTAACATTTACATATACAGGTGACGGTGGTTCATCTCAAGGTGATGTATACGAAGGTATGAACTATGCTTCTCGTTATAAGGCACCAGTCGTATTCTTTATTCAAAACAACGGTTTTGCAATTTCAACACCTCGTTACAAACAAACAGCTGCTGAAACTTTAGCACAAAAAGCTGTATCTGTAGGTATCCCAGGTATTCAAGTAGACGGTAACGATGCTTTAGCAGTTTACGCTGTATCTAAACAAGCACGTGAATGGGCATTAGCTGGTAACGGTCCTGTTTTAATTGAAACAGTTACAAACCGTTTAGGCGCTCATTCTACTTCAGGTGATGATCCTAAGATCTACCGTACGCAAGAAGACGTGGACAGCTGGACTAAACGTGAACCGTTAATCCGTATGCGTGCATTCTTAGAAGGAAAAGGCCTATGGTCTGAAGAAATCGAAAATGAATATGTAGAACAAGTTCGTGAAGAAATCAA
>OMJG01002101.1_pt1 | contig 10208 bp, 13 predicted proteins | sample 1646431 | NCBI WGS metagenome assembly OMJG01 (sample SAMN03771674, study PRJEB25209) | food metagenome | isolation source: Cotija cheese | place: Mexico:Jalisco,Michoacan | collected 2011-12-12 | reverse complement strand
CGAAAACCTACATTTCTTTCTGCCGAAAACCTACATTTTTAAACTGCCCTTGACACTTAAAGCACAAGATGAGGATATTCAAGAACACATTCGCAATATTGAAACAAACCTAGATGCTTTAAAAGGAAATAGCACGATCACAGTGAACGATGGTGAAAAGAAAGTAGTTGTACCAGCTATCGTATTAGCAGATGAAATTGCTCAAGATGCTAAAGCTATCAGTGATGCTATTTTATTACAGTAATGAATTACAAAAAAAGGGTATAAAAAAAGGACTTACCCTAACCGACCAAAGTTAGTAAGTCCTCACTAGAGCAAAATATTTATACCTTAATAATACCAAAAATTAGGGAGTTTTTAAATAATGGAAAATGAATTAGAAGATATTATTTGTATGAATTTGAACAATAAACAAACGATTGATCTAGCGACAGCATTTATAGATGCGGTTCAAACCGTGTCGGCTTCAATTAATGCAGTAGATAATCGATTAGGTGATTTAATTGAAAAACTCCCCAATGAGGATAAATAAATTTGTTTGCGTACGCAACAAAATCAAGGAAGTGATAAATTGACCACTTATGAAATGGCACTAGAACTAGCCAAAAGAAATATATACTACTATCCTACCGCACCTGGTAGTAAGTCGGGTATGAAAGATACCCACGGTTTCAGCGATGCCGTAAATGATGATTCTATGGCGCAGGAATGGTTTCAAGAAACTAATAACAATATCGGTATTAATTTAAAGAAGTCGGGCTTAATGGTGGTAGACGTTGATATGCACGGAAATGGCAACGGCAGACACAACCTACTGAAAGTATTTCAAACATATGGACGGTTACCAGATGATACGTTAATAGAACGAACACCGCACAATGGAATACATTTTTTTCTAAAAGTCCCCTCTGGTGTCAAGGTCAAAAGTCAAACAAGTGCATTCTTTGACCAGTCTGGAATAGACCTAATGTGTAACAATATTTTGATTGCTCCTAGTACCATTGATGGGGCTAGTTACGCTCACGTGTCTGGTTCTTATGACGACATAAAACAAGCCCCTACCTGGTTACTAGAGTTTGTCCAGGATAAGCCAGCTAATAATATTAGTTCTGGTACGCCACGATTGAAAAAGTACACAGGTAGATTACTAGACAAGATTGTTAAAGGAGCCACCAAGGGACAACGCAACGATTTCATTACAAGTATTGCAGGTTCAATGCTAGCAGTTGGTACCAGTGCTAGTAATGTTTATGAATTATTGTCGGTTATTAATAATAGTTTCGTGTCGCCAAGTTTACCACAAAAGGAACTTGAAACTATTTACAGATCAGTTCTTATGAGGGAAATAGAAAAATTGAAGGCGGACTGATGGAAAAAAAGCTAACAAGTTTAATGCAAGAAGCAGACCAATTAAATAGTACAAAAATAGTAGAAATTGAACCATGGAAGGAACAATTCCTTAAAACTGATAAAGGTACGATGCGATCTAGTTCAAGCAAAAATGTATTCTTAATACTTCAAAATGATGCCAGATTGAAAGACCTACTTCAATACAACGAGTTTTCAGAACAGCTTCAAAAATTGAAGCCTAACTACTCACTTGATACTAAACCAGGTGACTGGCTAGATAGTGATGATTCTAAACTCAAGTTATTTATTGAGGATAATTACAATTACGTTCCTACAAAAGATGCTATCAGTGATGCAATTGTAAAGTTTGCTATGGATCACTCTTTTAACCCCGTCAAGCAACGTATTGAATCCGTCACATGGGACGGCGTGAAGCGAGTTGAAACTTTTTTCATAGACTACTTAGGTACAGAAGATACCGAATATACACGTGAGATATGTAAACGTTGGTTAACGGGTGCAGTCGCTAGAGTTTATAACCCTGGTGTGAAGTTTGAAATTGTTCCTATCTTATTTGGTGGTCAAGGTATTGGTAAAAGTACCCTAGTAGGTTCTATATACCGTGATTACTTTTTAGATGAGCTAGAGTCCATGGGTAAAACTAAGGACGACTTCCAGCAACTAAAGGGTAAATGGATTGTAGAAATTGGTGAGTTGTCAGCCATGCGTAGAACTGATGTGGATCACGTCAAGGCTTTTATATCAGCACAGTTTGACAATTACAGACCGTCGTACGGACACTACACGACAGATCACCCACGTAAGATTGCTTTTATTGGTACTTCAAATCCACCAGAATTCTTGAAGGATAAGACAGGAAACAGACGTTTTTTTCCTATTGAATGTAATGTTCAAGAAAAGAAGAAAGATCCGTTCAATATAGATGATGCTGATATTCTGCAAATTTTGGCAGAAGCCAAAGTTTTATATAACAATGGTGGACAAATCTTTATAACAGATTCCTTACAGAAGATTGCAGAGAAATATCAAAAAGATGCTATGATTCAAGATCCTAGCGAGGAACAAATATTATCTTATCTTGATATGCCAGTACCAACCAATTGGAATAAATATCCTACTGAAAACAAACGTTATTATTTTAACGATTATATGAACGATCGTACTTGTGTTGACATGGACAAAAAGCCAGTTAAGGAAACTACAACCATTGACCAGGTAACCACCAATGAAATTCTACAAGTTGCTTTTCATATTAGTAACGATCAGTTAATTTCCGCATCACGTGGGAACGTAGGTAAACAGATTTCTGATGTTATGAATAGCTTACAAGATACCTGGCACCGTGATAATCATGTAAAAGTTAACGGCAAAAATAAACGTGGGTATAAACGTAAGCAATAAGAATGGTACATGTGTACATGTTAGGTACATGACATGTACCATCGTTAAAGCCCGACATATCAGACGTTACGGAGTTAGGTACATGTGGTACATGTAAATACCAAAGTATTAAAAAAAAGATAGTAGGGAGGTACAAGCGTGCGTTATTTAAAAGTTTCATACCCACATGTACCATGTACCCAGCTGGTAAATAACTTCTCTATCCCTTGTGGCTCAATGACTACAAGCGTGGTACATCACATGTACATGATGTACGACATGTACCAACTCACTAAGAAAGGAACACACAAATGGAACTACAAGATAATTACACCCGACTATACAGGTGGATAAAGCAACGACATCACTTGGTTAAGAATAAATTACCCCCCACTATCGGGGTATTAGATTCCGATGGTTACGATGATCCCATTAGATTTTTAGACCTGTCACCGTTGGAGCAGGTCGTACTGGTTACGTGGGTACTCAATACATTGGCACCCAGTAAAGGAATTAATTACGCTGATGATTCTTACAGTCTTAAACACTATTTCAGTGATTCAGGTTGTGGCTTTTACATTATGAATGGAATGTTTAAAGGTGCAATGTTGGTTACTGGTTTCAAGGTTGCGGACAAGCAGAGTAAGAACTGGTGCTTCAATATTAAGCCGTCCAGTACCACCAACCTATATCGTACGAAGGCAAACATTATTGATAAGAAAATTAAATATTAAATTAATTGATTGATCTAATTTAAACAGAGGAGAATATAAAAAATGACAACTTTAAAAGAAATGGAATCAAAATTAACTAACTTAGTGACAGATAACCAAAGCAAAATTGATAGCTATCAAAAGAAGATTGAAACCGCTGATAAAGCTATCCAGGATGCAAACAAAAAATTGAAGAACGCCGAAGATACCGTAAATGTAGATGATTATAATAAGGCGAAAAATGCAATTTGGTCAGCAGATCATGCCAAAGAACTTTATACGAAAACTAAAAATAAGGTTCAAAATACCCCACTAATTAGTAAAGCAGAATATAGTTCATTGTTAAAAGAAATTGCTGAAGGCGCTGATAATGAACAAGAAGCATTAAACGAAAAAGCGATAAAACTTATTGCAGACATTCGTTCACTTGCTAATGAATCGAGTGGAGTTACAAATAAAGCTAATAAATTAATGAACGTTTTACAACGAAAAGTTTATAAAGAACCCGAGGGACGTATTTTGAAAAGTGATGGGAATACAACCTGGTCAAGTGATAAGGAATATAAAAGTAAAATTTCAGTAAGTGGTTTTTACAATGCTAAAGTTAAGGGAACATCACTATCAAAATTAGCGGGTGAAGAAAAACAGGAATCCGATAATTATTGGTTATAAAAAAGGAGTATTAAAACTATGGATGAAAATAAATATATTAGAAATAAATATATTAGTATAGATAAAATGCAAAAAGAAGCAGATGAAAAATTTGAAAAGGAAGTAAGAGAGCATAACGCCAAAGTAGATGCAAAACGTAAAGCTATACAAGATGCGGAGAATGCTGAAATGCAAAAACTTTATAAAGGCATGGCGGAAAGCATTAAAACCGAACAAGAAGAACAGAAGTCCCGTGAACTTGAAGAGGCTGTTTCAAAGGCATCCAAAGAAGTTGAAGATAAGTATGATAATAATTCAATAATAAAATCAGAAAAACGAGCTTCTATGGATAAGGGTTACAAGAATTTGTTAGATGGCTTGGATTTAAATGATTGATTAGAACCCTGGTTTATATTGATACCCGCCATATAGTTGGGATAACAACCTCACTAGCCCGTGTACCTTGTGCCTGGTTGGGTTAATGAATAGAACAATAGTATTGGCATTAAAGGTAATCAAATGGCATAAGGAGCCTGTTAATAGGTTGCTACAATAGTTTGTAGTTACTTGATTTAGTTTGAAATATATTTTTAAAATAAATTTCTGAATCGCAGAGTTGTATCCGTCACTCCCTCGCCCCACTTACCTGGGTACTGGGGTGGATGGGTGGAGCTAGTCCGATGCTGACAAGATTTAAATTAAAAATAAAATAAAAAAATAAATTATTTTTATTATTTGTTGGTGATTAAATAAAAAACAATTTATTTTTAAAAGTCCCTATTAAGCCGTGTACGGCGTTTATTGATGTTGCTTGGTAAATTGTAACGTGCCTGGTAATGGGGGGGCGTACCCACCCCCTCCCCGTTATAGCCGTGGTTCACGCCGTCAATGTACATTTTTTCTCACGTTTTTGTATTTTGAAGTCTATTTGATGATATTTTTTGAACAATATTACTAATTTGTCGTAAGTTAAAACTAGTTATTACTATAAATCCACTCGTAAACTTCTATGCGGGTGTTTTTTTGATGTCTTTAATAAGGGGGGGGCATCCAATATTTTGAAAAATATTGATGATTGTTTTTGTGATTTCTCAAAATACTGGAAAAAATGAGAGTAATTAAAATGAATATAGATCAGCTTAAAACCAAAATATTAGATGATGGTTCTGGCTTTACGTTTACTTTAGACGGTAAACCTTGTGGTATGGAACCAACGGTATAAGCTTCTTTTTTAGTCTTAAATCCGCTCTTAGATAAAGATTTACGTTTACCATTAGTATCCTTGTATCTGATACGATAAGTCCAAGCTTTACCACGTTTATATACTTCCATGAGTATTCCTCCAGTATGGTATACTAAAGGAGCTAAATAGGGGAGTTTTAGCCCATTTAGTATAGATTTCGTTTAAGTCATATTCCATCTACTTTGGTCGGTGTAGGAATATGGCTTTTTATTTTGTCTTTAATTTACTTGATATGTTTTAGTACCAATCTTATCAAAGTCTGAATTCTCAAATTCAACTGTTACAGGATTGGTATTATCTTTACCAATTTCAAATTCTAATACACCCGTTACAGTTTTGCCTGGTAGAAGTGAATTATTTAAATTATCTTCATATTCTTGTAATGGACTATTACCTTCATCATCTGAAGCAAGTACACCAACATTTAAATCCACGTTTGAAGTATCAGTTTTTTGTTTAGCATGAACAACCATATATACGTTTGATGGATCTTGTTCTTTTTTAGAATTGTTCGTGATGTCAGTATAAATAACAAGAACTTTAGTTCCATCAATACCATCACGAATTTCTGATTTGGTTAATTTGTAAGTTTCCATACCAGCATAAAAAACATCATTCTTAAAAAACCATTCATGTTTATCATCTGTTGGTATTTCATTAGATGATTTGGCTTTTTTCTTTACTGTTTTAGTGCTGACATCCTTTGGTTTCTCACTAGATTTTGAAGACGATTCGTTGCCACCGGAACAAGCTACCAATGTTGAAGCTAAAAGAATAGTTAATCCCGTTAATGCTAAACTTTTGGTTTTCATTTTCTTTTCCCCCGAAACAAATTTCAGCTTTTAAAGTCAGTCAGATTTTGGACATAGAAAGACCGTTGTTTAAATTGAATTTATAGCCCTTATACGTGAAGTCAATTCCACGTTTAATACGATAAGTGTCAATAGCCTTCCACATATATGATTCAGACACTTCAAAGAAGTCTGACATTTCCCAAGGTGTTCTAATTCCAGCTTGATAGCAAGCTATGATGCTATCCAAATCAACAATCAAACAGTAACCACGTTGACGTGCTTTACGTTCTTGATTTAGGTCATCAGCAGTTTTGTATTTGCTAATATTACCAACTGTAGTTTGAACATGTCCTATTTCTTCACCAACATACTGTAGTGTGTCAGTGAATCCACACCTGGTGGTTAGAAAGACATTGTTACCAACGTTAAAGCATCTAACCCTGGTGGCATGTCAGTTTTATAAACAAAATTAACATTTGATTCATATTTATTAATTGTACGTTCAAGTCTATTCATCCAATCAGTCTTTCTTATTATCTTTAGTAATAAAGTCTATATATTCAGTGATTTTTTCTAGTTGCTCTGGTGTCACATTGTCATCTAAGTGCGCTGCTATAGTTTTTACATTATTATCTTTTTTTATTTTAGATTCATCATGATCGTTTACATGTTCCAAAATTAAATAATCAGGTGTCGTACCGAGATATTTAGCCACACGAACTAATTTATCTGTAGGTGCGCTATCTTTCCATTTACGTAAACCACCATTACTAAATCCTAAATCCATTTCAATTTGACGAATAGAAATTTTTTTCAGTTTAGCTACACGCTGAATATGTTGATATACCGTCATTTTCTTGCATCCATTTCTAAGCACAATCTAAATATAGACTATAAATATAAATTAAAGCATTTTACCTATAGACTACAGGTATATATAATTGCGCTTGTAAGTTGATTGAGAGTATTAAAAACCTATCGCAATTCCTAACTTATTAGCTTTGGCGGGCGAATAAAGGAATAACGGTGTTCTTTAATATGCCCTCATCGTAGAATATCAGTCTATTTTTTGCAAGAGATATGTCGACCAACTTACTAAATTATATAAGGTGGTGAACGTATTGATTTATGAAACAATTCAAAACATTGCTAAGAAGAAAAACATTCCAATTAGAAAAATTGAAACTGATTTGGACCTTAGCAATGGAACCATTAGAAAATGGGACACTTCACAAACTATTTCTATTAAGAGAGTGAAAGCAGTTGCCAATTATTTGAAGGTTGATCCATACACACTTTTATTAGTTGGTATTGCCACTTTTGGCAACGGTATAAATTCCCGATCCAATGTCATTGCATGATCTGTATATGTAGTTTCATTGCCCTGAGCTGTCGGTCTTTTTTGGGCAACAGCTGTATAGTCAATATTTTCTTCAAATCTGCTCTCGCTTAAAACGATAGCGAAATTACCAGTTTTTAAATCGATAAGATCAATGCCTTTCTTAAACCTTTTGAGGTTCAGTGATAAAATCTCCCTTCGACACTTGTGCCGAAAGATATTTACTAACTCTTTGCCATCTGGCCACGACATTGCCAAAAGTGGCAACGGTATAAATTCCTACATGGCTTTTCGCCAAAAACGGCGTAAAGTCCTCAATCTCTTCAAAGCAATAATTATTAAACTTTTAAGGTTCAATGATGAAATAACCCGTGCCCACTTTTGGGCACGACAAATATTTGAATGTATGTATCTTTGTAAAATAGGGACTGCCCAATTTTGCGCAACCCCCTCTTTTAAAGTATGCCGTGTACGCTGAAATGGAGTACATGAAAGATAGCTTTTACTTTTTTTGAGTAATAGCTTTTTTATCACTTGTGGCAGAAAGACGGTTTATGACAATTTTGTCCTTTACCCCAATTTCGGGGAAAAGTTTCGTTAACCATTGGTAACAATGGTTTCATGGCTTGAAAATTCAAAAAAATATTTTTTCATTTTTGGGGTAATAACAATGAATTTTCTAAAAATGTGGTTAGTTAATATTACGACAGTCTTATATTAGAATCTATTTGTTTTGGGTGTTTAATTTCGTATTACCTGTTATAATATGAGTGTACAAAAAAAGAGGAGTGCCGTTTACACTCCCCTCCAGATAGCCCGTTTAAGACGGTGGCTACTTAAGTTTTAATAATAGTTCAAATAACCGTTAACTCAGCCAAAAGTTTAGACGGTTATTTTTTTCTTGACAAAGGGTACAATGCATGCTTGTTTACAAAGAATGAAATTATTGTTATATTTTATATACTTAAGATAACTTGTGAAGGAATAACGCTGGGTCCCATAATGGGGTAGGTACGTAATGTACTGAGAATTCCTATGTGCCTGAGGTTATCTTTTTTTATTTGGACTTTTTTAGACTTTTAACAAAATTGTTAGGGTCATTTTTTATTTCATTCATAATAAAGTCTATAAATTGTTGAGAGTATGTAAAATTATGTTGTTTGCCAATGACATGTTCATATGAATATTTGGGTGTTTGTTTAATATCATAGAAATCTATAATTAGATTAAGTACATACTGGTTAAATCCAGGGGCATAGTTTAGTTTTATATTTTGTTTATTTAGACGTTCATTAACGGCAGTAATCACATTATTGTATGAGTATTTATGAGTATCAGATGGATCTTTTAATTCCTTGATAAAGGCAACGTTATTGTTGGAAGTTTTATCAACCTTAACTGTGAAATCAGCATCTGATTTTTTCTTAGTTATAAATAATTGTTGTTTAATATTTATAGAGAATTTGTCAGAGTCATATTCCTTACTCAAAACATCTATTTCATTGGTTTGTTTAATTAAACGTTCGGCAATTTCAGCAGGATATTTCAGCTTTATTTCTTCATTGGATAAAGGTTCATATCTGGCGGAAATTGTAAGAAAGTTTTGTGGTATATGTTTAGTTATATCAACTCCGTGAAATCTTTGAATTTCATTTACAAAGTTAATAGTACAAGCCTGAAATAAAGGGGCGTATTTAACTTCATAATCCTCTGTTATAAAATGTGTACTCGTATTTCTTAATTCTATTATTTTTTCTAAATTTAATCTAATACGTGTATTCTTATCAGAATATATTTTCTTTATAACGTCACTAAGGCTTAATGTTCTATCGGGCATATCTTTAAAATAGATACTTTCATCCCGATTTAGTAGTTCTGCTTTTAACATCAATTCCCAGGCATTACAAATAAAAAAACTAAATCCTTCTATTCTATACTTAATAGTTGGCTTATTATAAATTTCTATACCCATGATAAAAGCCTCAACGCTCTTATCAACTAATCGCTGTTTAGTGTTTTCCATTGGTTAATTGCTCCGTGTCTATGTAGATATTTTGAATAACTCATTAGCTAGTATAGTATATAAAATCTTTATAATTAACATATTGGGCAAATGAAACGCTCTGTATTTTTATATTAAATTAAATGCTGATAGGCGTGATATATAACGAAGTACATTAAATAAATGAATAGTCGTATGTACTTATTGTTACAGAGGATAGGTAAAGAAGATTAAAAGAAGATCTTGAGAAATCCTATTATAGCAGTGGTTGTAGATGATAAAGTGTAGGGCATGTGGTTGAAATTTGTTGCTTTTGATTCATTGAAATTAAGGTATAATTAAAGATGGTAGGTATTGAAATATCTATCAAATATAAATCTATATACATAAAATTCATGAGAAAATTTAGTATAGTTTTTTTAAATAGTACCGGGGGGGTATTATTTATTTTAAGTCTGGTAGAGGTACCAGGCTTATTTTTGTACAAAAAAAGAACACCGATCAAGTCGATGTTCAAGCGCCGTACAAACTTAAATGTTTTTCGTGGCTCCGTCGTGGCTCCGCTTTATTGTAAATAAGTGATAACCAGTGAAGAACTCAATTTATAAAACGTTGATTTATCAAGGGCTTTGACGACCCATGACAACCTGTAAAACTCAATTATCACCCGTATGGGAATCGAACCCATAACTCCACCTTGAGAGGGTGGCGTCTT
>OMJG01002100.1_pt1 | contig 10212 bp, 8 predicted proteins | sample 1646431 | NCBI WGS metagenome assembly OMJG01 (sample SAMN03771674, study PRJEB25209) | food metagenome | isolation source: Cotija cheese | place: Mexico:Jalisco,Michoacan | collected 2011-12-12 | reverse complement strand
TCTCTGGACAAATCGGTCAACGATACGATACGATCACCATTTATAATCAATCTTACGAACCACTTGCTAAGATTACACAAATTTCAAGTGGTATTATTCCTAGGTTCATTTTAGCAAACCATCAACAAGAAGTCGGTTCAATCGGCCTATCTCTGAAGTTACACGAATTATTATTTGTGAACAACTTAAACTGGTTTGTCCTTGGTAGTCTTGAAAAACGTCACTTTCAAATAAAAACAGTTAGTCAACAATTAGCAACCGCGACCCCAAGTAAAGATCAACGTCTATTAATCAAAATTTCTGATACACATCAAGAGCCACTTTTATTACTGATTATTGCCTTTTTAGATCGCTGGGAATTTATTGCTCATGGGCACCCACTAGCTTGGCCAAGTATTTTCAATGTGCCAGCCCCACGTTTGACACCATTTATTAATTCTAAAGCACTAAAATATCTACCTAAAAAATAAAAAGGCTGGGACAGAAATTGTCTCAGCCTCTATTTTTTTCGCTAAAAGTGCGTAATTAAGAGCATATTAGTTTTATAGCATAAACGCGTTCCAAGCCGGCTTCAAAACGACTTTTGTCTCGCTCTCTTATTTATACATTCAAAACTTTATCTAAGAAATCACGTGTACGTGGATCTTGTGGATGATCAAAAATTTCTTTTGGTGCACCTTCTTCGCGAATATAACCATCTGCGAAGAATACCACACGATCAGCAACCTGCTTAGCAAAGCCCATTTCGTGAGTCACCACAATCATCGTCATACCTTCTTCAGCAAGTTCTTTCATAACTGCTAAAACATCACCAACCATTTCTGGATCTAATGCTGATGTCGGCTCATCAAATAACATAATTTCCGGATTCATAGCCAAAGCACGCGCAATTGCCACACGTTGTTTTTGACCACCAGATAATGTGTCAGGCTTAACATCTGCCTTATCAGCTAGACCAACACGATCTAAAAGCTTTTTAGCATTTGCAATCGCTTCGCTTTTGGTCATCTTACCTAATTGTACTGGTGCTAACGTCATATTCTCCATGACTGTTAGATGAGGAAAAAGGTTAAAGTGTTGGAATACCATACCAACCTTTTCACGTATCTTGTCGATGTTCACCTTAGGTTGGTTGATATTCTGACCATCAATAGCAATTTCGCCACTATTAATTTCTTCAAGCTTATTCAATGCACGTAGAAATGTAGATTTGCCAGAACCAGAAGGGCCAATCATTACGACAACTTCACCTTCTTCAACAGCCAAGCTCAACCCTTTTAGCACTTCATTTTTTCCAAAGCTTTTATGAACATCACGTGCTTCAATAACTGTTGCCATTATTTGATCCTCTTTTCTACCCAATTTGATAACCAAGTTAATAGTGTAATAACGATAAGATATAGAACCGCAATCATTAACCAGACTCTAAATCCTTGCAAATTACGAGCAATGATTAATGTACCTGTTTGTGTTAATTCAATAATACCAATTGCTGACAGAATTGATGTATCCTTCAACGTAATAATAAATTGGTTAATAAAACTTGGTATCATTAAGCGAATTCCTTGTGGCATAACAACTTTGCGCATTGCCTTTCCATATGGTAGTCCCAATGAACGTGCTGCTTCAAGCTGTCCTGAATCGACCGACTTAAATCCACCACTAACGAAAGCACCAATATAAGCACCTTCATTCAAAATCAACGTGATAACACCCGCTGTAAAGGCCGGAATTTTTTGTCCAGTTAAGTTGGGAATTCCAATATATATAAAGAAAGCTAGAACAAGCATTGGTAACCCACGGAAAATGTAAATAATTGTCGTTGAAAGGCCACGAGCGAGCTTACTTGGCATAACGCCTAGAATACCTAGGAATATTCCCCAAATAGCTGCCAAAATAATTCCCACTAAGGTCAACTCTAGTGTCTTAACTAGCCCACTAGATAGCGCACTCTTATTTTCTTTAACAAGATCCCAAATTGTTGTTTTTTGATTTTCAGTCTGGTTAGCTGCATTCTTTTTATAATTGTAACCACCTTTTCCTAGATATCGGTTAACGATCTTGTCATAAGTACCATCTTTTACAATTTCTGCATAACCCGCATTGAATTTCTTTAATAGTTCAGCATTAGCAGACTTTTTGACACCAAAACCATACCAATTACCTTTGGCTGGTTTTGTGACAATTTTTAGATTTGTACCTTGCTGAATCGCATATGCCATAACTGGTTGATCCTCAAAAACAGCAACCGTATTACCAATCAAAACATCATTGTACATTGTATTTGAATCATTAAAGAAGGTTACTTTAAAACCATACTTTTTTGACATCTCACGTGCGTAATCCGCTCCAGCACTACCTGTTTTTGCGGCCACTGTTTTACCTTTTAGATCAGACAATCCTTTGATTTTTGATTTTTGTGAAACAGCCATAACAATACCACTTTTATAGTAAGGTGTTCCAAAATCAAAAGTATTTTTACGCTCGTCTGTTATGGACATACCAGCAACGATACCATCAACTTGACCAGCCTGAACTGCCTGCACACCAGCATTGAAGCTCATTGGCTTTAGTGTATAGGTAAAGTGCTCGCGTTTTGAAATTTCTTTCAGCATATCCATATCAATTCCACGATACTTCCCGTTATCTGTTTGAAACTCAAATGGTGGGAATGTTGTATCAGTTGTAATGGTATAGTTTGGTGTTGCTGCATGCACGGCTGGTGAACTTACTACTATCCCAACTGCCAGACCAACTAACGCCATTAGACTAATTAACCACTTGCGCATTGTCTATTCCTCCAAGACTATAATTTTTAAATTCATACCAGTTTATTTTACGCTATTCACACTATAAAAAGATATTTTGTGTCAGCTTTTCTGACATTAAATACTCTTTATCAGTAAAGTAAAAACACTGATTTGATGGATTCTATGCTAAATCTCCATCAAACCAATGTTTTTAAAAGTTATTAATAACGTTTCTTCAATGTTCGGTGTAACTCACGATCTTGATCACGTCTTTTGATTGTTTCACGTTTATCATAATTATGTTTACCAGTTGCAACACCAATTAAAACCTTTGCAAAACCATGTTTTAGATAAACCTTCAAGGGCACAATCGTTTTACCCTGTTGCGCAACAGCCGCCTGTAATACTTGAATTTCTTTTTTATGCAATAATAATCGTCGACTACGTAACGGATCGTGATTAAATCGATTACCTTGTTCAAATGGACTAATATGCACATTATCTAACCAAGCTTGACCATCACGAACCTGGACAAAGCCATCCCCAATCGTGATTTTACTGGCACGAACTGATTTAATTTCTGTTCCCGTCAATTCGATACCTGCTTCATAAGTTTCAGCAATTGCATAATTATATCGTGCTTTATTATTAGTTGCCAACGCACCATCAGCGCGCTGCTTTTTTTTAGCCATGACAACCCCCTGATTCTAATTACTAATGACGGCCTTTACGGTTGGTACCTTGATGCTTCGAATCTGGTTTACGTTTATTCTGATAGGCACCAAATGGCTTACCATCATTATGAGTTTTATTTCCCTTTGATGAATGATTACGCTTATCATGTTGACGGCGCTCACCACGATTTTTACCAAAAGCACCACGATGTTCTTCGGGTACTTTAATATCGGTCAAAGGTGCTTCATCTGGGTCTACCAATACAAAGTCAATCGATGCTTGTTCCTTATCAACACGAACAACACGAACTTTCACTGGTTGACCAATTTGATAGATATGGTGTAAGCGACGACCAATCAATGCCATGTGTGCTTCATCGTAAACATATTGATCATCAGTAAAGTTTGATACATGAATCAATCCTTCAACGGTGTTCTCTAATGAAACAAACATACCAAACTTTAGCACACCGTTGACAACACCATCAAACTCTTGGCCAACTTTGTCCATCATGAACTCAGCCTTCTTCATCGCATCAGTATCACGCTCTGTATCAACTGCACGACGCTCTTTGACAGAAGTATCTTCACCAATTTGAGCTAGTTTGTCTGCATACTTTGCCTGTGCTTCTTCACCAAGTCCATTCTTTTCATACCACTTGATCAATCGGTGAACAGTTAAATCAGGATAACGACGAATTGGTGATGTAAAGTGCGTATAATATTGGGCGCCAATTCCAAAGTGCCCTAATGGTTCATTCGAATACTTCGCTTGTTTCATTGTACGCAGCATCATCGTTGAAACCATCTGTTCTTCCGGACGACCGACAAAGAAATTATGAATCGCTTGCAAATCTGTTGACTGTATCTTTTCAGGATCCAACTTTACTGGTGCTCCCAAAACTTTTACAAATTCAACGAAGTTTTGCACACGATCAGCATCCGGCGTTTCGTGAATACGATATAAGAATGGTACCTTAGCTAAGTCAAAGTGCATCGCAACAGTTTCATTTGCTGCTAACATGAACGATTCAATAATCCGTTCTGATAAACCACGTTCACGTAATTCAATATCAGTTGGCTTTCCTTGCTCATCAACAATGATTTTTGCCTCGGGTGCATCAAACTCAATTGCGCCTCGTGCCGTACGCTTTGCCGACAAAATGCGATGTAACTCAGCCATATCTTCAAACATTGGCACTAATTCTGCATATTCAGAACGGGTTTCTTCGTCACCATCCAAGATTGCATTCACTGCCTTATAAGTCATACGTGCATGTGATCGCATCACTGATGTATGTAGACGATGATTGACCAAGTTTCCTTTTGGTGTGAACTCCATTTCAGCTGACATTGCTAATCTGTCAACACCTGGATTCAATGAAGCAATGCCATTTGATATTTTACGTGGCAACATAGGAATCACACGATCCGTTAGGTAAACTGATGTGCCACGATTATAAGCTTCTTCATCCAAAGGCGTTCCTTCAATCGCATAATGAGATACGTCAGCAATATGAACACCTAAGTGGAAATTACCATTTGGTAACTTCCAAACAACAACCGCATCATCCAAATCCTTTGATTCAATTGAATCAATTGTAACTAATGGTTGGTCGGTAATATCTTCACGTCCCTCACGTTCACTATCTAATACTTCGTCAGGAATCGCTTCTGCCTGCTTCATTGCATCTTCAGGAAAGACATGTGGTACATCATGGTTGTAGACAATTTCCAAAATATCAACACCTGGATCATCTTTATAACCAACTTTATCTGTTATGACACCTGTAAAGTGCTTTGGCATTTCAGCTGACGGATATGTTGCAATGGATGCCACAACGACTTCACCATCTGTAGCAACTAACCCACCTTCTTTGACTAAAAACTCAAATGAAGAAAACTTTTTATCAGTTAATCGTATGCTACCAACATATCCCTTGTAATCACTACCGAGAGCGAATTCCCCAACAACTTGTTCACGCCCGTGCGTAATAATTTCCTCAACCTTACCCTCTGGACCACGTTTCTCATCACCTTTATTAAGTAATTTCACACGCACTTCATCACCCTGAGTGGCAAAGGCAGTATTATCTGGGTTAATAAATACATCTGGTGCTGTTTCATCGTAATGAACAAACCCGAAGCCTTTATCATTAGCTTTAAAAATACCAATCACACCCTCATGATCAGCATTATATTGGAAAGCCCCTGCATCATTGACCTTGACTTTGCCAGCACGTTCCAAAGCCGCTAATGCTTGCACAACTAACTTAAAAGCATTTGCATCATTTAATCGCAACCCATCTGTCAACGTTTGTGCTGGATACGCTTGGGTTGGATTACCTTTCAAAAAACCAAATAATTGATTTTGTAAATTTTGTAACTCCATTAATTTCTCACTATTCTTAAAATGAAAGACCTCTCGTAATAAATGTCACGAGAGGTCTTGAGCACTGGTTATTTTTAATGTGAAGAAAGGTAAACAAGCGCCAATCCCAAAATAAACCAGATTGCTGCAAGAACTGCTGTAACTCGTTGCATCACAGCGACAAATCCTCGGGCCTTTTGGGTTGCAAACAAGTCACCACCACCGCCACCTGATAATGCTGACAAAGCATCCTGTTGCTTAGATGGTTGCATCATAACCGCAATAATAATTAGTGCACCCACTATAATCATTGCTGTTAATAGTATGTTGTACATCCTGGTGCCTCCTCTTTCTTCTATCTCTAATCATATATACTTTTATAGCATAACATAGGTAATAAATTGTCTCAATAAAAAAAGTGAGACTGATCAATAATTTCATCAGTCTCACTTATCTTTATATTAATTAATTATTTTGCTTCGTAGTTAACAATTGCATCACGTGCAGACTTGTCAATGTTGTAGAAGCTGTTAATACCCTTGTATTCAGCAACCTTATCAGTCAACAAATCTTCAATGCGCATCAATTGGTTGTACTTAGCAATACGGTCAGTACGTGACATTGAACCAGTCTTAATTTGACCAGCGTTAGTTGCAACAACCAAGTCAGCAATGGTTGTATCTTCAGTTTCACCTGAACGATGTGAAACGATAGCTGTATAACCAGCTTCCTTTGCCATTTCGATTGCTTCAACAGTTTCTGTCAAAGTTCCGATTTGGTTAACCTTAATCAAGATAGCATTAGCAGCACCCTTAGCAATACCCTTTGCCAAGAAGTCAGTGTTCGTTACAAAGAAGTCATCACCAACGATTTGTACCTTGTTACCAAGACGATCAGTCAACTTTGCCCAGTTATCCCATTGTTCTTCATCGTTCAAGTCTTCAGCTTCTGCCAAAGGATCCTCAACAGAAACAACTGGGTACTTCTCAATCAAGTTTTCTAGATAATCGATGAATTCATCAGTTGTGTATTCCTTCTTATCAGGTTCACCAGCTAATGTGTAAATCTTCTTTTCATGATCATAGAATTCTGAAGAGGCAACGTCAAAGGCAATTGCCACATCCTTTCCTGGCTTGTAACCAGCGCGTTCGATTGCTTGCAACAAGTATTGGAATGGCTCTTCATTTGAAGTAAAGTTAGGGGCAAATCCACCTTCATCACCAACAGCAGTTGAGTGACCTGATTCCTTCAACAAAGCTTGCAATGCGTGGAAAGTTTCTGAACCCATACGAACAGCTTCAGCAACTGACTTAGCACCAACTGGCATAATCATGAACTCTTGGAAATCAACTGAGTTATCAGCATGTGCCCCACCATTAACAACGTTCATCATTGGCGTTGGCAATACCTTTGAGTTAAATCCACCAAGGTAGTTGTACAATGGTGTACCTAATTCATCAGCAGCGGCACGTGCAGCAGCAATTGAAACACCCAAGATAGCGTTGGCACCCAACTTACCCTTGTTTGGCGTACCATCCAAGTCGATCATTGTGCGATCCAACAAAACTTGATCAGTAACATCCATACCAATCAACTTGTCCTTGATTACCTTGTTAACATTTTCAACAGCCTTCAAAGTTCCTTTTCCAAGGAAACGGCCCTTATCACCATCACGTAATTCGACAGCTTCGTTAACACCAGTTGAAGCACCAGATGGCACGATACCACGACCAAAGCCACCTAATTCAGTGTAAACTTCAACTTCAACAGTAGGGTTACCACGTGAGTCTAAAACTTCGCGTGCATAAATATCAGTAATTGCAGACATGTTGTCTTCTCCTTACTTATTCTTGAAAGTATAGTTAAATATGGGAATATCCCTCGAGACTTATTGTAACATAATTCACAGTATATGCTAACAACGACGTCTGTAAGTTTAATAACGGACACAAAAAATTCACATTACCTTCACAATCAAACGATCACTTTTTAATTATTCTTAAAAATCAATGCGCTGACGTCACTAATTTGCAAGTGATTTGTTGTTGTTTTGTTATACTAATGACTGTCATGTAATTGTTAAGCACGTTAAACTATACTTGTTATGACATTATTTTTTAAGGGAGAAGATTTATGAAAAGAGCAATTTTTACTATTTCATTATTAGTTAGTCTATTATTCATTATTCCCATCTTCTTTCTAAGTACATCACAAGCATTTTCGGGCTGGTTAACAAACCCAAAAGAGCAGGTCACCCATCTACAAGCACAAAAGCAATCTCAAGCAGAATCAAGATCGAACTTAGCAAAATTTAGTTCAAGATTGGCTGCTAGTGGTGTCTCGGTCATCTCTAGTAACTCAGAAGATGCCGTTGATCCCCATCGTACAGTGATGACTTCTCAAAATCCTAAAAATTCCCAGACCTCCCAGCAAGCCACAAGCCAAGAAATGTCATCTCATTCACCCAGCACTAATCGAGATAAATCATCAAACCAACCAACAAGTTCTAGTGCTAATTCACAACATAGTTCAAGTAGCTATAGTTCATCTAGCATGCCAAGTTCTTCTACTTCGAGCAATTCTTCAAGTAACTCTAGTTCTTCAAGCAGTTCTAGCTCTTCAAGTGCTTCTAGCAGCTCGAGCTCTGAAAGCAGTTCTAGTTCTTCAAGTACTTCTAGCAGCTCTAATTCTTCAAGCACCTCAAATAGCTCGAGCTCTTCTGACTCTTCAAGCAATAGCAGTTCTAGCTCAGTTAATAGCGAGAGTTTTAGCACTAGTGGCTCTGAAAGCTCAACAACAAATCATGATTCAAGTTCAAAAGAATCTGGTAGTAATAAAGAAACAAGCAATACACAGGGAAGTTCAGTTGTAACTCCCGCACCTGACACGGCTATCTCATCTGTTGATTAACAATGAAACGCGTCTGAAACATAAGTAACTATTATAAACTGAAAGAGGTTGAGACAAAAAATGTCTCAACCTCTTTGTGCTAAAATGTCTTAATTATAAGATTATAAATTACGTTTTGCTTGCTCTGCTAAACTAATCAGCTCAATAAATGTTGCGGCATCCAATGCAGCATCCCCAACTAAAACACCATCAATGTCTGGCTGCTTCAAAAGTTCATACGCATTTGCTGGTTTCACAGAACCCCCATACAAAATCCGAACATGGTCAGCAACTTCTTGATCAAACATATCCGCAACTGTTTGACGAATCACATGTAAACTTTTTTGGGCTGCTTCGGGGCCCATTGCTTGCCCCGACCCAATCGCTGCCGTTGGTTCATAAGCCAACATTAATCGACTCATTTCTTCACGTGTCACACCCTTTAATGATTCAACGACCTGGTTTACAATCCAGTGTGCGTGGTCATTGAGTGATTCCAATTGAACAGCTTCATCAATTGCAATAATTGGTGAAACGCCATTACGCAAAGCAGCCAACGTTTTTAAATTAACCATTTCATCCGTTTCACGAAAATAGTTTCGGCGTTCAGAGTGACCAATAATCACTCGACTAATACCTAGGTCAGCAAGTGCTGCTGGACTTGTTTCACCCGTATATGCACCTTTATCCTGCCAGTACATATTTTCAGCCCCAATTTCAATTGATGTTCCCTTAGCAGCAGTCACCATTGCATTTAATAAGACATCTTGTCCTGCTAATACTGCATCCACATGCGGATATGCTGCTAATTTTGGTGAAACCTCAGCAATATAACGTTCTACCTCACTTGGCAATTTGTTCATTTTCCAATTTGCTATAACAATTGGTCGTCGTAACATCCTCTTTTACCACCCCTCATCGTGCTTATTCTGATTATACCACGCTTACCAATTCAAATTTACTTAATGAACAAATCAATGTTTTGATATTATACTAGTTTAAATATAAGTACTTAATTTATATTAAAAAGTCATCAACCTACCAATTTTAAGTTGATAGATTGGTGACTTTTTCAGTGTTGCACAAACCGAATTGCTAATCACTCACCCCATGGTTTATATGAGCAATATGAAATATACACTTTACTTTATTATTCACAATCGTTAATTGGCATTCAGTCCCATAACTACTGCTGAGTATCCAGCCATTCTAACATGATTGTTATCGATTGTGATATTTCCTACTTTTTCTAACACGTCTCCAGCAAGGAGCGCATCAAATTCTGCTAATTCATGACTTAGATTAACGAATACCGTTAATACTTGTCCATCAAGCATGCGCTGATAGCCAATAACGGTTTCAGGTAATGAAACAATTGGTTGGAAATTACCTGTGGTTATAACTGATTGCCATGCTAGATCATGATGCAGTTGACCTAATTTCTTGTAATAATTCAACACAGAATTTTCGTCCGCTAACTCTGTCTGCACATCAATACCTTCTCTATCATTTCCCATGCCTAGCCATG
>OMJG01002097.1_pt1 | contig 10220 bp, 10 predicted proteins | sample 1646431 | NCBI WGS metagenome assembly OMJG01 (sample SAMN03771674, study PRJEB25209) | food metagenome | isolation source: Cotija cheese | place: Mexico:Jalisco,Michoacan | collected 2011-12-12 | reverse complement strand
TGTATTTAAAATATCACCAACACTCGTTGCTTTACCACGCTTGCGGTCCAAGGTCTCAACATCGATAAATCCTTTTAAAACGCCACTTGCATCTGTGACTAACAAGGTGTCGACCCGTTTTCCTCTCATCAGCTTAATAGCTTCTTGCAATGACTTTTCAGGAGTGATCGCTATCGCTGCGGACAACATAACATCCTTGACTGGCACAAGATCGGTCTTTGCTTGAAGTAGACGATCTTCACCAATCAATTCTTCGACGAATTCATTTGCCGGATGTTGTAAAATAGTTTGCGGTGTATCGAATTGAACGACCTTACCTTCACTCATAATCACGATTCGGTTCGCTAATTTAAGTGCTTCATCCATATCATGGGTCACAAAGATAATCGTCTTACCTAACCGAACTTGTAGATCCTTAATCAGATCTTGTAACGAATCCCGCGTAATCGGGTCAAGCGCGCCAAAAGGCTCGTCCATCAAGATAATATCTTGATCTGCTGCTAACGCTCTTACCACACCAATCCGTTGTTGTTGACCACCGGATAATTCATTGGGATAACGGTCGAGCATTTCGCGTGGTAGTTCGACAAGATCAATCATTTTTTCTGCCGTTTTATTACGTTCCTCTTGACCGACCTTAAGTAATTTTTGCACTAGCGTAATATTATCGCGAATCGTCATATGAGGTAGCAAACCAATACTTTGAATGACATAGCCGATCTTACGACGCAATTCTACGGGGTCCATCTCAGCAACATCTTTACCCCCGATTAATACCTTTCCTTTAGTTGGATTGGTCATTCGGTTGATCATCCGCATACAAGTCGTTTTACCACTACCACTTGTTCCGATAAAACAGATAAATTCCCCCTTATCAAAGGACAAATTTACATCCTCAACAGCGACCTTTCCTCCCTTATAAATTTTCGAGACATCTTTAAACTCGATCATCTTTTCACCTCTCGTTTTTTATCTTTCAACCTTTATCATATAATATAATTACGTCAGAACCTTTAAACCCCTGATGAACTTCCACTTCTTAGAATAACCGAAGAAATGCTATCAATTCACAATACACCCCTCACACGAACAGTGCGTTTTGCGAATTATTAGGTCTAATAACAAAAAATAAGCTATCTAACGAGCTCTTTATTGTGATAATTTAAAAAAGCCTGACACTATAATGATGCCCTAAATCTCGATTTTGTTCAACTAATAGGAACTGACAATGCTCTTTTTAAACTTATTATGTTACTATAAATATTATCCTGTGAGAACTAACTGACTCAATCTACAGACAAGCCTTGTGAGTTTGGGTCTGTACCCACTAATATGCTCAATAAACTGATTCCTTGCAAAAAGTCCTATGCAGTTTAGTCTCTAACTCAAGACTCTTGAACGGCATAGGGCTGTCTGTTTGTTTTAACTTTTTAGTCATTTTATCTCTTTGATTGTTGAACCTCTCTATTATTATCTTTCCATTATTCTTTCTCAACTACATTTAAAGAATACTTGCTGGGCAGTAGATCATAGGTTATGGGATATCTAAAATTATACAGTGCTAATCAATGGTAATAACTTTATCATAGCCGTCTACTGTCTCTCTATTTGTCCTATGTGATATATGGATCAAAGTCAACTCAGACAGGTGTAACAAAATGTTCTCGATGGCTACAAAGTTTTCTTTATCTAAAGAAGATAGGGACTCATCCAGTAAAAGCAAGGGTTTATGTTGTAATAACGCTCTTATAATAGCCATCCTTTGTATTTGCCCTCCCGAAAGGTTCGTCTCACCACTATGAATCTCTGATAAGCTTTCATAATTTGGGAACCTTTTTGTTAACTTAAACACATGAATATAATGCATGATTTCTTTCGGATTGACCTTTTGATGCATAGTTAAATTATCAAGGTAGGGCTCCTGAAAAATAACTGGTTTTTGGGGGACAAATGCAACTAAGTTTTGGATGCCTTTATACGATATATCATTTATTGGTATTTGATTAATCAGAATAGAATCTTGATGAACTGATAAATTTTTGGTCATTAAATAGGCTAGGGTTGACTTTCCTTTACCACTTTCTCCAGTCAGTAAATATTTTTTTGAAGAATCTATAGAGAAATTTATATTCTCAAGAATAGTTTCCCCTTTAATTTTGTAAGTCAAATTGTTGATGTCTAAGTTTTTAAATTCTATTACAGATTGATACTTGTCATTATCAATGTCGCTAGGGAATAATTCTAACAAGTTTTGTTTGACGCCCTTTACAGAATTAAAATCTGCAATTGAATCAGTAATTAAATTAACTGGCATCACTAGTTCATTTGATATATTGATTATAGAGGTCAGCGCTCCAATAGTAATAACTTGGTTCATGACTTGGCGCCCTCCTACAAATAAAATAACTATAGAAACCGCATAAAAAAAGAAACCTGAAAATGCATTTATGAATGCTACAATCATTGCTCTTTTGTTAGAAAGAGTATTACCGCTTTTATAAGTTGAAAGCAATGTATCTTTGTAAAAAGAGTCAGAGGGACTATTTTTGATAACAAGTATTCCTGTTAAAGAATTGTTTAGTTGTGTATTGTAAAGACTTTTGTTAATAGATATAGAATTTTGGACTAGAGATAAATATTTGTCAAAAAGATAAGGAACCACTATTGGTAGAAAAGAAGTCACAAAAATTAACATAGCAGTCAATTTATCTAAAGAGATCAACGCTACCGTTGCTATCAAAAAGGTTACTATACCTTGGAACAGAGAGAATATGGTGTCATAGTGATATTTCTTAACTATCTCTATATCATTATTGACTTTAGAGATGTATTCACCGATACCTCTCTTTCCAAATTCTGCTAAATCACTTTTAAAAAACCTGTTAATTAAGGTACTGTTGATTTTAAAACCGACTTCGTTTAAATAAATCTCATTTAGACTTTGACGAGAAAATTCTAGAATAACCATAATGACAATAATAAAAACCATTACTATAATATTCATTATAAACTTGTTATGATTTGCTTCTGTTATGCTATCAACAATATATTTAAATTGGTAACTGAAGCCTATATTTAAGAAGGAAACAGCAAATATACACGTTAATGTCAAATAAAAAAACTTACTCTTCATATTTACACTCCACCATTTTGTAAATCTCTTCACATATTGTTTTCGTAGACATGTTAATACTATTTAAATCATTTTCCCAATCAGCTATTTTTAAAATAATGCTTTCAGATTGATTCGAATATAAGTATTCTTCAAAATTTTTAATAGTTATGTCCGAGAAGAGATAATCTGGGAAAAATGAACATGGTTTAATAGCTCCAAATTCATTTACATTCCACTCCAATAAGCCAGCTCCACAAGAAAGAAACTTACCAGAACTATCATATAAAAATGGATTGGCATGAGATTTACTCCATAGATCAATAATAATATCTTCTTTAAATGCTTCTTTCAGTTCTTTAAGTTTATTTTCAAAGGCTGTTAAGCTAGCTATATCAAACTTCCAATCGGAGTTTATTTTTTTTGCTCTGCCTAGAATACTAAGTTGACCAAATTTAACTTCAGGAACACCCAATTCCACTAGATATTTTATATATTCTGATATGTTATCCAATAAAGAGTGCCTAATTATTGAAGAAACTGAAAAGACTACCCTAGAATTAGCTAAATGATGTATTCCCCTTATAGTTTGATTAAATGCGCCTTTTCTTCCAGTTATTTTATCGTGAACTTCACCATCATTAGAGTAGAGAGAAATTTGTATATAATTAAATTGACTAATTTCGCTTATATTTTTTTCATTAATAAATGCTCCTGTAGTTGTTAAAGTCGTATATGGAAAATGTTGATTTACAAATTTCGAAATTTTTTTAAATTGAGGGTGCAACATAGGTTCCCCCCTGTCAATTGTATTTCATGCACAAATGGCTGTACTTTCTTTAAGAATGCTAATAAATTTTTAATTTGGATAAAATCACGCTTTATTGGTCCACATTCCTTAAAGCAATGCTGACAAGACAAATGACACTTGTTAGTTAACTCTATTGTGAGCTTTGATGGATAAAACTCCCCTTTTTTTCCAGATTCATTGTTTGAGATAATTTTATCAGATTTATTTATCCATTCTCTTTCTTCCATCCCACTCACTGTCTTTGATACTAACTCGTATAATTTCTGATAACTACTATTAACTGTGTAATTTTGTAGTATTTTTGTAACATCTCTTAAATTGTGGTACTTGTTAATCCCTTCTATTATTATTGATTGGTACATATTTAGTAAAAATAGATTATTATTGAGCTTAAAAACTAATTCATTACCAAGATAATGTATATGAGCGTTATTGTTTATATTATAATTCATATCGTTCTCCCAAAAATAAATGTAGCAGGACAGGGTGTTAGGCGTTTATCTCTACTTTTCCTTTAATAACTTCTTTTTGTTGAAACTGTTCACGTTCGGTGTTCTTTGTTCTCTTTGTACCACATCCCATTATGATAATCTCATGAGAGTGTATTAGTTTTTCTTCAAGTTCATCAAATTCAATAACTTTTCTTTCCATATTTATCCCCACTTCATCATTCCTAATCCTGCTACAATTACAGCAAATTAAGCATCTGCTAGCCTAATTTTAATTCTCACAAACTTTCGTGTCAAATAGTTTTCTCAACACTTTCTAATTAATATTTAAGGTGTGTTGTAAAACGAACTGCAACAGTAGGTATTAAAAAGCATGAAGATTCGTAGTGACCCCCAAAAGTTAGATTTTTGGTCTAACTTTTGGGGGGCGGTACACAATGGAATACCTATTGTTGAACAAGAAAAAAATGTTGCTGTGTTAGATTACCTTGTCTCAAATAATATGACAAAGAAACATTCAAACCCATTTAAATTGGGCGCTATCAATTATTTTGAAACACTTTTCTCGACTTCACAATTCATAACCATTTTCTTTGTGTTACTGTCGGTTTTCATAGCATTTTCTTTTACTTCAGACGGGCGCAATCGAAGCATCAGTATTTTAATATGTCTCCCTATTCAATGACAAAATTATATTGGCAAAAGTTTATTGCCCTATACCTAACAGTCATTATAGGGATTGGAATAGTCTTTCTGCTTATTTTTGCTATTGTAGCTTTTAAGAACGGGCTAGGGAATAGTCATTATCCTATTGCATTCCTAAAAGAAGGCGAGCAGGTTCACCTGATATCGAGTCAATTTTTTGTTTTCAAAAATCTCGTTTTTATGAAGAGTTGGCTATTATTTTTAATAGCTATTAGTGCTCTTGTCAGTCTCTTATCTCATAATTTAGTCTTTAATCTATTTATCTTGTTCACACCAATACTACTTCATCAGTATGGTATGCTAGATACGTTAATCAGTAAACAACTGTCACCTTTTCTAATCACAAGTTATGTGGACACTGCTCATGTTATTTTAGGAGGCGATGGTTTTTCACCTCTGAGTAACAACAAAATCACCTTTTCATTAGGGATGTTGCTTCTTCTAATTTCCACCATAATAGTGGTTCTATTTTCACTAACAGTTTTAAGAAAAAGAAATAGGAATATATATCTTTGACCCTTTTAACTTGTAACATACCATTAAATGACCAAAACTAACTGTTTTAAACTAAAAGTACCCAACTGGAGGCGTACAACATCATGAAAACCATCACTATAACAAATACAGATATCACCACTAGTCAAATTGTTTTAGGTATCATGCGTATGGCAGCTTTATCCCCAAAAGAAGCGAGTCAAACGTTAGGGACTGCCTACGACAATGGTATTACGTTTATCGACTCTGCAGATATTTATGGTAAGGGGGATTCTGAAACAATTTTCGGGAATGCCTTAAAACATTCAAACATTAGTCGCGATAGTCTCTTTATCCAGTCAAAGGCAGGTATTATCAATAACAACATTGCTACAGACGGCTTCCCTCTTGGCCACCGTTATGATTTTTCAAAAGAACATTTGATTAATTCTGTCAATCATATTCTAAAACGTCTACAGATCGACTATCTTGATTCTTTTTTACTTCACCGACCTGACCCATTGATGGTCTTAGATGAAGTTGCTGAAACTTTCAATATTCTGCACTCTTCTGGCAAAGTTCGCTATTTCGGCGTTTCTAACTTTAACCCTCAGCAAGTTGAAATGCTCCAATCAGCTGTTTCTCAAAAGCTCGTATTCAATCAAGTGCAATTCAGTTTAGCTCACAGTGGTATGATCGATTTTGGCTTACATACTAACATGGAAGACAAATTTTCAGTGAACCGTGATGGGGGAATTATAGAGTATTCTCGTCAACACCATATCACCTTACAAGCTTGGTCACCGTTCCAACATGGCCAGATAGCAGGAACATTTATTGATGATCCTAATTACCCTGTTCTGAACCAAAAATTAGAAGAACTAGGGGAAAAGTATGGTGTGCTAAAAAATGCGATTGCTACAGCATGGATTTTAAAACACCCGGCACAGATTCAAGTTATTCTAGGCACCATGACCCCAAAACACATCATTGATAGTGTTAAAGGTGCTGATGTTTCTCTTACAAATCAAGAGTGGTATGATCTCTATTTCGCGGCCGGACATGATCTACCTTAATGGTTGTAACATTGTTATTAAAAAATCAAATATTATATTTTATATGTTGTAAGCAGATGTTGTAAGCAGATGTTATTTTAAAGTTAATAAGGCACAAAAATGAGGCCTACATATAATGTAGACCTCATTTTTTGTTTTCTATCTTATATATATTTAAATATATATAAATATATATATCAATATACATCAATAAAAATCACTGTTCTTAATTGCCATTTTTAAACTCTCTTGTTAGTTATAGTTCTACTCTTAGTTCTAGTAGTAGTCCTAGTAGTAGTTCTAGAGTAGTTCTAATAGTAGTTCTAGTAGCTGTAGTCGTAGTTTTGTTCTATTATCAGATGTTTTAGACGTTCTTTCTTCTGAAGACAAGAAGTCCTAAGCAAAGGAATAGAATAATATAAACAATATTTCCTATAATCAACTCGTTAGTCGTTAAATGAGTATAATCCATCATAAGTGATTCACTACCGATTTGATTTGGTAAATTCAACATATTGATGGGATTCCACTTCAGCCAGTTCCACTTCTCAATCACCATGATCATAATTCCTGATAAAATTGAAGAGGCAAAGTAGAAAATAATACCAGCAGAGATGGCTGCTGCAGAGGTATTGAAAAAGCATGAAATCATTAACACAAGACTGATGATTAGCCATAATCCAATAAAGTTTCCTAACATGAAATAGCCCATCGACTCTATAATAGTACTAGAACCCTCGAGTTTATCACTCAATGAAATATCCGGGAATAGGATAAATTTCAAGCAAATGTTGGTGACAAATATGAGTAAATAGAGATACATCGAGTACAGAAACAACGTAATCCATTTACTAGCTAATACCTGATTTCTCGAATAGGTCCGATACAACAGATTTTTAAGGGTACCATATTGAGATTCCATTGCAATCATCGTACTAGTTGCCGCAATCATGACAAAAACAATCCATGATAAACCACCGCCAAGTTGACTAACGACAGAAGGAGGATCAATGATATTTTGATTTTCTCTCACAAAAATCAAAAAGATCACCATATAGGCAACGAGCAAGACTGATACTGCAATAGTTGATTTTTTCTTCGTTAATTTAAATAGTTCTTGTCTGACCAATGTCCCCATTATGCTTCCCCCTTCGAATCCGATAATAGCTCTAGCAAGATAGACTCAAGATCCTCATCTTGATGATCAACATCTTGTAACTGGATATTCTTTTGAGAAAGTAGCTGTACCACTTCAGTCAAGATGCTATCAGAGGTTTTCTTGATCTTGATCGAAGCTAACGCCTCAGGATCTTTGGCAAGCTCGTAACCCGCTTCAATTAATAGTGCTTTTGCCGCTGCATCATCAGAGGTTTTGATCACTAGATAGTGCGCTGAATCAGCAGAAAGATCACTCATTGTGACTTGCTTAATGATCTTACCCTTATCAATGATGATCATCTCGTCAGTGACTTTACTTAATTCCCCCAAGATATGACTTGAGATCAAGAAAGAGGTCCCACTTTTTGCTAAACCGATGATCAACTCCCGGACATCACGTGTCGCCTGTGGATCAAGACCATTCATTGGTTCATCAAGAATCACTAATTCTGGTTGATTCAAGATTGCCAAAGCAATCCCTAACTTTTGTTTCATCCCTAATGAATAAGATTTTGCCTTGCGTTTGATATAAGTCGTCATCTTTAACTCTGAAATGACGTGTTCGATGCTCTCCGTATCTTTATTGGTAGAGAATAAGCGCAAATGATCATAGCCTGTTAAGAATGGATAAATACCTGGGTACTCGATTAAAGCCCCTACTTTCCCTAACGCCTGATGACTGGTGATTGAGACCTTACTACCATCGATAGTGACCTCCCCATTGTCAAAATCAATTAACCCTAAAATGATTTTCATAATGGTTGTCTTCCCCGCACCATTTGGTCCAACTAAACCGACTATCTTACCTTCTCCAATAGTAAAAGATATATCATCTAGTACTACTTTCTTGCCAAACTTCTTAGATAGCGATGTTGCTTCTAATTTTGTTGTCATAACACCCTCCTATTGCCAGTTAAAACCAGTATCATAAAACGGGTCTCTAATAATAGCTTTTTAAGTAAAAATCGACCCATTGATCAATTGAATCAAATGAATCAATATTTTAAAGTATAGCGATTTATAGTCTTGCTGTCATGAGCCTTAAGACCTAATCTGTTATTGACAATCATTGACTGGTAAAACTGGGGAATAAAAGCTTGTGATTGAGCATTTGAGAACTACTAGGTGGAATACAAACGAAAAGAGGAGTTGCTCTAACAACTCCCCTTAGATAGAAGCACTGATTAGACTACATATTGTTCCTTTGTTTTTAATTTTTTATATGTCTCCCCAACATAAACTCCAGAAATTGTCGTTGGATTTGTATAAATATAGTGTGAAAATTTACCTAATCCATTTGAATTAACAAAAACGTGTAAATTATCGGCATGAGAAATATTTTAACCGAAAAATAGACATGGAACACTTAGCAATTCCTTCATTCAATTGCTAACTTTAAAATTCCGAATTTTATTTTTCCCCACTACTTACACTAAAATGTCTTTCTCCAACGACGCTTGCTTTATACCCATCATTCTCTTCTTCAAACTTAACCAATTGAAGAAGATACTTCCCTTCTTTATAAGAAGATAGATCAATCTCATACAAAGAAACACCAGGGTCACTCATATCTGTCGCTCCGTCAACAGCGATTTGAACTAATTGTTGGTCAATATAGTAAGCCTGAGGGTCTTGATCATACCTACCATCAATATCTACAATAAGCGGTTGTTTGATTTCATTGATGTTAAATGTTCGATCTTCCTTCAGATAGTCATCATATTGATGCCAATCCATATCTTCTATATCGCTTTTAAATAATTGAACATCTTTAAGCGTTCCGTTCTTGGGTAGTTTTTCTTCTATTCTCGCTGGAAACTCAAACGGTTGAGTTTTCATTGACTCTTGGCTTTCTTCATCAGACCCATCTACCACATTATTTTCTTTTTCATCAGACGATGAATTCTCTTTATTAGCCCGATTTTGTGTGTTAGCTTCACGGGTGCTATCATCTACTTCTTTGGCAGAGCTACACCCCACCAGTAGGAATAATAATAGGGTAGTCAGCCCTATATCATAGTATTTTTTCATCTGATTGCTCTCCTTTTTAATAAACATAGGCTACTAATACTGAGGACCACAATGGCACTGATTAACAGGAGTACACTCTTTTCAAAACTATAGTAGTCATGTAACCGCTCCAAGTTTAGTGCTCCAGTAACAACTTGATCAATCTTGACATAGCTTAACAGATTAAAGCTATGCAGGGGTAAGACGGCTCCGAGTAAGATAATTCCAACTGACAGAATCCAGATCTGTAATTCATTTTTGATGAACACACCTGCTAAGGTGAAACACTCGACCAAAAACCATTCCATCAAGGTTAGGAGAAGAAGCGCTTTGAGATCATATGCCCCAAGCGTCATCCAAGTATAGTTGAGGGCTGCATCGCTGACATCATAGGCCATCACAGGGTAGTTGAGTTGCCCTATGCCACCTAAAAAGAGCGAAAGGAC
>OMJG01002096.1_pt1 | contig 10225 bp, 12 predicted proteins | sample 1646431 | NCBI WGS metagenome assembly OMJG01 (sample SAMN03771674, study PRJEB25209) | food metagenome | isolation source: Cotija cheese | place: Mexico:Jalisco,Michoacan | collected 2011-12-12 | reverse complement strand
AAAGGTTTATCTATGCGCGCTATTGCGGCAGAAATTGGGTGCTCGGTGGGCACGGTTCATCGCTACGTCAAAGAAGCTGAAGAGAAGAAAACCGCGTAAATCCAGCGGTTTAGTCACCCTCGGCGTGTTCATAATAGGTCACGAAGCCAAGTCAGATATTTCCGGGGTTTAGTGCGTCTTTTGCTGGCGTGCGAGCTTGCGGCGTTGCTGTCGGGTGAGCGTTTGTTGGGCTGGTTCGTCTACGGCAGCGACGAGCTTTCTGGCCGCGTTGACCATCTCCGCGCAGCTGTCTAGAAGCTCCGGGCGTGATTGAAGTAGTCGGGTTGTTGCGTCGATTTCGCTGACAACGGTGGCCAAAATTTCGTCTGGGCTTGCCACCAGTAACGAGTCTTGGGTGCTTTCTTGAGTCTGCGCCTGGGCTTGTTTGAGTTCGTCCTGGTGCGCGTTGCGCGTTCGTTCACGAGCTGCTGAGGCTCTGCACGCGCCGCAGCAGTAGCGGGCTTTGCGCCCTCGCGGGTCGCTTCGTGGCGGAATCTCGTTGCCACACCACGCGCATTTCTGAGACGTTTCGGCACCAGTCATACCCCAATTATAACGTACGTACGTTATAAAATTTGCTCTCGATTTCACAGGAAAACTGATCGCTTCGTGGCTCGGTTTCTGACGCGAATTCCGCACAACTAGTTGGGTTTATTTCGCGTCTACCTGCGCCGCAGCACTTTAGTGCATGAGGTGTGTGGATTTTTAGGGCGAAGCCGAAAACCGAAAGTCTGATTATCAGCAAACGGTGTGTACCAATCGGCGTGATGTCGGTCGGGCTAGTGGTGTTCATCGTGCGGTTCAGAATCAGGCGCGAAAAACGGCGCGAGGCCAATCAATGTGCCGGTCGTGTCAACGGCGGAATCTAGGCCAACGGCGATGAGCGCCTGGGCGCAGATAAAGAGCAAAATTAGGTGAAGAGGGTGACGAATATTGTCCATGATCAAACTCCTTTTAAAGAATGTTTTTGATTTGGGCTAGACCATTTCAGTAAGGCTGCGTTGTCCAACCCAGAGACTTAATATCGACAGTCTTTCCGTATCCGCTGGCGGTCAGTTTTACGAAGTTGAAAACGTAGGTTGCATCGTTTCGCCGAGCGCTGTTGGGGAGAAAAATTTTGTCCGCTAGGTATGCGTGCAGAAATCTTTTAGGAAATTTATTGGGAACAAGATCGTTAAAGATTTAGGCCACTTTGAATGGGTAGCTGTTTCCGTGGTGCGGCGGTTGGAAACCGGCGTATCACGGCGCGCAAGCGACTTTGTCGCGCGGGAGTTTCTGGCATAAGGCGATTGGGTGTCATGGGGTGCTGTGCGTGATTCTCATGCGGTGGTTTAGCCGACGCATTTCATGCGCCGGTGTTCCGTTCGCGCCCAGGCGCTCACTCCGAAGCTAAAGCTTCGGCTTTCGACCGTCTTTACGACGGTCGCCGGGGGAACGATCTGCCCCTATCGCCGCGCTATTCGCGCGCCCCGGTGCGGCTCTTTTCCCCTCGACCCCTGCCGTGCCCCTAGCCTGACGGCCAGGGGTAGTTGCTTGGGTTTCAAGGTGCTTCGCACCGGTCGATTGTGACGTCGTTTTTCTTCGAAAAAACTTTGCCACAAGCTTTGCCACCCGGTGGCAAAAGCAATCGCCCCAGTAGTTTGCCGAAGTCGCAGCTCAGAGAGCTACTTACTCCGGCACCCTCCTGTTTGATACCCAAGCAACTACCCCTGGTCCTACGGCTTGATGTTGAGCCTTTGGAAGTACGCAGGGGCACGGCCCTCCTTTGGAGACCTTTCACTTCTCCACACGCCCAGTCGTCGACTTGGTGGTCGTGTGGAGCCTCGGTGAAAGTTCTCGTCGTCGGCAGCGGGGAGAGGACTCCCCTCTGGACTCCCCTCCGGCACGCCTTCGTTCTTGCTTCCCCACCCGCTTGTAAGCGGGCGGGTCCCCTCGCATCGAACTGGGCGTGCTTGGTCCCCTCGCGCTACGCGCGTCGGGGCTTTTTCGCACGGGCAAGCCGTGCTTGAGGAACCGCGATAAACGCGGTTCGAGACTTCCCGTTCGTTGGTGTCGAACGGGAAGTCATTCCAACGACATGTTTGGACACAAGGGAGAGGTCTTCGGCGTGCTCTTCCTCCCGCGCGACGGTGTCGCTTGCGTGCCATCGGAAACTACCTCAGGTAGTTCCTCGATGGTTGCTAAAACCGCGTTAAATTCGTCAGTTTCGTCACTAGCGAAGGGGGCTAGGTGAGGAAGAAATCTTTAGCTGTTGACGGCATCGAGGGCTTGCTGGATAGCTCTCTCTTTAGCATCGTGAAGTAACCGGTAGTAGTCTTTTCCGACCGCGCGCGTGATGTTGCGGATCCGCTCGGCTTCAGCATGTTCAACCTCTGCTCGTTTGATGGCATCGGCGACTACTTCACCGATTGCTCGGGCACCGGCTTCAGTTAATTCTGGGTCTTCCGCTCGGAGGTCATTCTGAGTAGAAATAGCTAACGCTGCTGCGTGAGCTTCACCGTACGTTAGGTGGCCCGTATTGACCGGGTCGAGGATCCTTCGCGCACGATTTTGGATGTGCATCTCATAGTCACGCTGGCTGCCGTCGAACCGCTTCATACCACATACATTAATCTAAGCCGCAGACAACGGCAGACCTCTCTAGAACGCGTAGCCCCTTGGAAAGTGTTATAGCGTTATAACATAACAGCGTTATGACGCTATACTATTGTGGAATGGTAGTTATTTCATTCGCGCCAAATGAAATAGGTTCAGCGCGGATGATGATTTAAATATTTCTTGCAGGAAAGGGACAGAAGCTATGGCTGTGGCAGGTGCCGACATCAACATGTTGGAGGTTTATACCGCCAATTTTTCACCTTCAAAACAACCTCAAGCTTTCCCCCTCCAAGGAAGTAAACGGGGACAAGTACCGGTAATCAATAGGTTGATTCCTGAGGGGAAGCCAAGGCTTATTGAACCCTTTTGCGGTTCGGCAGCAATGAGTATTGGCGCTCGCTATGAGCAACGAGTCGGTGAAGTTTTTATCTCAGATGCGAACAAATCTTTAGTACAGCTATGGGAATCTTTGCTCTCGTCTCCCGAAGAGCTAGCTAAGGGGTATGAAGAAGTTTGGAGAAAACAGTTCGAATCCGGCGCTAATTTAGATGCGCGTGAATACTTTAATCAGGTTCGTGATCGCTATAACGATTCGATTTCTGGAAACCCAGCGGATTTCCTCTTTTTGTTAAACCGGATTGTAAAGGCCGCTTTGCGCTATGGAAAGAACGGGAGGATGAACCAAAGCGCGGACGGTCGCCGTGTGGGGGCCAGGCCGTCCACAGTTCGTTCGCGCATAATGGCTACTCATAACCTGCTCCAAGGCGCGCAAGTAAAACTTTGCGATTGGCGAGAAGCTATTGAGCAAGCGACCGAGAGCGACGTTATCTACCTCGATCCGCCGTATCAGGGTACGACAGATACGCGAGATCGCCGTTATATATCAGGTATGAGCATTGAGGCATTTGAAGAGGGGGTTAGAGATGATGTCGAGAGAGGTTTATCTCTAATCATCTCCTATGACGCTCTACGCGGCCCGGCAATCTACGGTCGCCCTTTGGATCCTTCGCTGAAGCTGCTTCCTCTTGACGTAATAACGGGAGTTAGCGCGCAAGGTACTCTCCTGGGGAGGAAACAGGAGTCGCATGAAACTATTTATCTCTCTCCTGCCCTCGTAGAGCGTCTTGGGGGTATGCATGGGGTTGAAGAAAAGATCTCTAATGGACAGGGGGTTATTACCGGGCTACAGCTAGATGTATGACACGAGAACCTTCACCTGACCAGCTACGAGAATTAAAGCTTTTGGTTGAAGAGCAGATGCAATTGGGTAATGCCTCAAAGAGGGCACGGGATGTTGCTCGGATGATATTGGAGCAGGGGTCCTGTACAACTTCCGATATTGAAAAACTTGGTTATAAACATGCCCCGAGAGCTGTGGGAGATTTGCGGGATTCAGGTGTTCAGGTCGCAAAAGAAATGGAAGCCTACGTTGACGCAGACACCCATACAAAGAAGAGGCGAGCGCGTTATACGATTCAAGGGGTAGTTCCTGGGAAAAAGAGCAGGCATCTTATCTCTAAGAAGACGGCTGATGCAGTTAAAGCTTCTGGGAAATGTGAGGTTTGTGGCGCTCCACCGCCGCTTCAGGTTGATCACCGTGTCCCTTTTGAAATCGGCGGTGAAAGGTACCCTCACGTTATTTCGGATTTAATGCCCCTTTGTCCATCGTGTAACCGGACGAAATCTTGGACATGTGAAGGCTGTCTAAATAGAGAAAACGCCGACATCAATGTCTGTCAAACCTGCATGTGGGCCTCTCCTCATGAATATCAGCATCTAGCCATGCATACGCGGCGGGAGATCAGGATCACCCTTGATGATCCTGAAGATATTCGACGGTACGACAACCAGCGGATCGAGGTCAAGAAACTCCTTGTGGAGTATATGAGAAGAAATGAAGAGAAATAGAGGGAAACTTTTAAATTAGGCATCTGCCGGCGGCGTACTTTGGTTGATTTTGCGTACCTTTCTTTCACGCGATGGTGATGTTTGTATGTCAAAATGTCTTTATGGCTATTTTGACAATTGCCCATACAAAAGGCGGAGTGGGAAAAACGACTTCTGCCGTGCTCTTATGTGCGGCTGCACATCAACGTGGGATGCAGGTGGTCTTAGTAGATTCTGATGCACAGGGCACGGCGAGCGCGTGGGCGCACGCAGCTGAAGAAGCTGGAGACGCTTTTCCTTGGCCGGTGATTACTGCTGCAACCCCGGCTTCCCTTACGCGTGTCCTGAACAGCTCCCTAAGCCTTATCGTCATTGACACTCCACCTGGAGGACATGAGGTTATCGAAACTGCGATTGAAGCAGGTGATCTAGTCATGATTCCCACGGCTGCTTCACCGCTGGATATCAATCGTGTTTGGCCGACTGTGGAGGCCACGAGTCATAAGCCTGCTGTGGTTTGTTTGACGCAGGTTGATTCTAGGGCCACTTTGCCCAAACTCGTTCGTGACACCCTCGAGTCTGAAGGGGTCGTGGTTGCTGATGCTGAGATACCTTCTCGCGAAGCGTTAAAGCATATGTATGCTACAACTCCACAACATTTATATGGCTACGATGAGCTGCTTACAGAACTATTATCCTCGAACCTCTTGGGAGATTACTAATGGCTGATTTGTCTGGAAAACTGGCGAAATCCACCCGTACTACCGAGCCGAAAAAGAAGGTGGCTGAAACCTTCACTACTGCTGTTGCTAAACCCACTCGGACTACTGTTTATTTTCCTACCGGTCTGGCTAAGCGACTTAAGCACGCTGCTGTGGAGGAAGAACGTAGCGTATCAGCGATATTGACCGACCTTGCGGAAGAATGGCTCAGCGAGAAAAGAGAACAATAGCGCAGGTAAAACTATATATCAGTGCGTGTCTGAGCAGGATATGCACACCCATGTTCTAAACTCAGGAAAACGAAAAAATGAGCGTCATACAGGCTGGCACCTGTATGACGCTCGCTTACAACCCAACTCGTACTTGGGAAGAAAGCCTGGCAATGATTTTACCCTCTTACCTGCGCGACGCAAACATTGACGCGCTCGATTCCGTCGAGCTCGATAACGGCGGTCTCTACGATATGCCTGCCACAGTTCTCGATAGGGACAAACTCTTAGAACACCTGGGAAGAAAAGCTATCCATGGCGCAAAGTCCCGGAACTTTTCCCATGCATATTTCCGAAATAAGGAAAAGAAAATCCGACCACGGCTGTACCGAATTGGCACCGGTGAGCTGGAAATGTGCGAATACGGCAAGCTAACGGATAAGCAATATGCCTCAGTCATGGTTATCGATGTGGATAGAGAAGGAACTCCTGGAGGCTTGCCAGTCAATCTTGCTGCGGACGTTCGCCGTACTACGCGTGAGCTAGTTGCTAGAAACATTGGACCGGCTTGGGTCGGTATTAACCCAGATAATGGGAGAGCTCAATTCCTGTGGCTTATTGATCCTGTCTATGCAGACAAGCGCCTAGATTCGCCCGCGATGCGCCTTTTAAAAAGAGTCATTGATGAACTTGGTGAACTTTTAGGCCACGACTCTAACTTCTCGCATGGTTTTAGTCGAAGTCCGTTTTATACTGGGGATTCACCACACGCATACCGCTGGTATCCCCAGCATTACCGGATTATCCGCCTTGGAGACCTCGTGAAGCAGGTTAGAGATTTAGCCGGGAAAGAACAGTACAACCCGTCACCTCGTCAACGCTTTAATAGCGGAACAGATCTGATTACGTGGGCTAGAAACAAACGCGAACAGGCGCAAGCTTTTAGAGCATTGGCTGATTCTGTTGAATCAGAACTTACTGAAGAGCTTGAAGCTTTCGATAAAGAACTCGTCGAAGGCGTACGGATTAGAAGAGTTAATGGCGTTGCTGCACGCGATGAGACCGCTTTCCGTCACACTCTCAAAGTTGGACACCGACTACGCAAACAGAACAAGCGACTGACAGATGAAGCACTCATTGACGCATATGAGCATGCTTATAACGTTGCGCAAAAGCACGGCGGAGATGGCCGAGAAAGCGAGATGCCGCCACTACGCGACCGCCTCACAATGGCACGGCGAGTACGCGCATACGTGACTCGGAGCAAAGGCCCTCTTTATGCATCCGCAGATGCCCCTGAGAGCGCGACAACCCGAGAGCGCAAGGCACTGGCGACTATGGGGCGTAGAGGCGGGCAGAAAGCCGCACAACGCTGGAAAACTGAACCCGACGGTGAGTATGCGCAGAATCAGCGTAGAACGCTGGAAAAGACACACCGTAAGAAACGCGTGGAAGGGCAGACTACGCGTGCACGTATTCAAGCATTAATAGGCGAGGCATATGTGCAAACAGGAGAAGTCCTTACGCGCAAACAAATCATGGAAGAGACCGGGCTCTCTAGAGCTACAGTTACGCGGCATTTGGCGGCGATTCGGGAACAGGGAATGCTCCCAGGGCTCTAGGGGCTCACACCGTAAGCAATAGACGGTTCCCCTCGAAGAGTAAGCCGGTCTAACTAGTTACATGGGTCATTCCTACTAGGGGCTCACACCGTAAGCAATAGACGGTTCCCCTCGAAGAGTAAGCCGGCTTGCAGCTACTAATACCTCTACCGTGTCCTCTGCCTGGCTAGTTTGCGGCGCTGCTGTCGGGTGAGCGTTTGTTGGGGTGGTTGGTCGGCTGCTGCGACGAGTTTCCTGGCTGCGTTGACCATCTCCGCGCAGCTGTCTAGAAGCTCCGGGCGTGATTGAAGTAGTCGGGTTGTTGCGTCGATTTCGCTGACAACGGTGGCCAAAATTTCGTCTGGGCTTGCCACCAGTAACGAGTCTTGGGTGCTTTCTTGAGTCTGCGCCTGGGCTTGTTTGAGTTCGTCCTGGTGCGCGTTGCGCGTTCGTTCACGAGCTGCTGAGGCTCTGCACGCGCCGCAGCAGTAGCGGGCTTTGCGCCCTCGCGGGTCGCTTCGTGGCGGAATCTCGTTGCCACACCACGCGCATTTCTGAGACGTTTCGGCACCAGTCATACCCCAATTATAACGTACGTACGTTATAAAATTTGCTCTCGATTTCACAGGAAAACTGATCGCTTCGTGGCTCGGTTTCTGACGCGAATTCCGCACAACTAGTTGGGTTTATTTCGCGTCTACCTGCACCGCAGCACTTTAGTGCATGAGGTGTGTGGTTCTTTTGGGCGAAGCCGAAAACCGAAAGTCTGATTATCAGCAATAGGTGTGTACCAATTGGCGTGATGTCGGTCGGCCTAGCGAGGTTCGTCGTGCGGTTCAGAATCAGGCGCGAAAAGCGGCACGAGTCCAATCAGGGTGCCAGTTGTGTCAACGACGGAATCTAGCCCAAGCGCGATAAGCACCAGGGCGCCGATGACGGCGAGCAGAAGTAGTGCGAGGGGATTGCGTTGAAAAAGTTTCACGGGGGTTCTCCTTGTGTTGCGTTTGATTGTCTCGGCTACACCGTGCGGTCAGAACCGCGTTGTGCAACCAGATGGCTAATATCAGTTCCAAGAAATTTCGAGCCGTGAAAAAAGTGTCTCAATGAGGTGTGCACGTTTTCGGAGCCAAGGCAGACGCGCAGCGGGTGCCGCGGCAGCCCCCTAGAACGTCCGTAGGAGCCACCAGGAGGCTTGAGCCAACCTCAGGGAGGGGCGGAGCCCTGGGAGCCTTAGAGGGTTACCTGAGGGGCGCCCGCCAAAGGAGCTCGCTTCGCTCGCACTGGAAGAGTTCTTCAGGGGAACCCCCTGAAACCCCGGAAATATCTGACTTGGTTCGTGTCCTATTATGAACACGCCGGGGAATGAACACCGACCGCGCACACTCGTGTGAGAAAGTCGCCCTATGAGACCAACCAGCCGACCTGAGGGACGCTTTGAGCAGCTGTGGCTGCCGCTGTGGCCACTGGCAAGCGATAACCTCCGTGAGGGCATCTACCGCACCTCACGCGAGAAAGCTCTGGATAAGCGCTACATCGAGACGAACCCAGACGCGCTGTCTAACCTCCTGGTCGTCGATGTTGACCATGACGACGCGCTGCTGCGCTCTCTGTGGGAACGCCACGAGTGGTTGCCCAACGCTGTCGTTGAAAACCCCTTAAACGGGCACGCACACGCAGTTTGGGCACTTGCTGCACCATTCGCACGCACGGAGTACGCCAAGCGCAAGCCCCTGGCCTACGCAGCCGCTGTCACCGAAGGGCTACGCCGCTCTGTCGAAGGCGACAAGGGATACTCCGGGCTGATCACCAAAAACCCTGAGCACACAGCCTGGGATAGTCACTGGATCACCGACAAGCTCTACACGCTCGATGAGCTGAGCTTTTGGCTCAAAGAAACCGGGTTCATGCCGCCCGAGTCATGGAAGAGAACCCGCAGAAAATCGCCAATTGGTCTAGGCCGAAACTGCGCGCTGTTTGAGTCCGCACGCGGCTGGGCTTATCGCGAAATACGCCACCATTTCGGAGACCCAGACGGACTAGGACGCTCTATCCAAGCCACCGCTCAAGCGCTCAACCAAGAACTATTCTCCGAGCCGCTGCCAGTGGCAGAAGTTGACCATATCGCCAGGTCAATCCACCGATGGATCATCACCGAATCGCGCATGTGGGCAGATGGACCAGCTGTTTACGAAGCCACATTCACCGCAATGCAATCCGCACGCGGAAAGAAATCAGGAGTTAAACGCCGCGCTGCGCTAAACGCGCTTATTCAGGAGGTTTCTCATGAGCACTAGACCACCACTACGCCTTGCCAAACGTGCACCTGGATTAACGGCTAAAGAAGCCGCTGCCCGAGTCGGTAGGTCTCCTCGCACTATTCGCCGGTGGACTTCCGAACCCCGAGAAGTCTTTCTCAAACGTGCCGATGAGAAACGCAAGCGCGTCCAGGAACTGCGCGCCAAAGGTTTATCTATGCGCGCTATTGCGGCAGAAATTGGGTGCTCGGTGGGCACGGTTCATCGCTACGTCAAAGAAGCTGAAGAGAAGAAAACCGCGTAAATCCAGCGGTTTAGTCACCCTCGGCGTGTTCATAATAGGTCACGAAGCCAAGTCAGATATTTCCGGGGTTTAGTGCGTCTTTTGCTGGCGTGCGAGCTTGCGGCGTTGCTGTCGGGTGAGCGTTTGTTGGGCTGGTTCGTCTACGGCAGCGACGAGCTTTCTGGCCGCGTTGACCATCTCCGCGCAGCTGTCTAGAAGCTCCGGGCGTGATTGAAGTAGTCGGGTTGTTGCGTCGATTTCGCTGACAACGGTGGCCAAAATTTCGTCTGGGCTTGCCACCAGTAACGAGTCTTGGGTGCTTTCTTGAGTCTGCGCCTGGGCTTGTTTGAGTTCGTCCTGGTGCGCGTTGCGCGTTCGTTCACGAGCTGCTGAGGCTCTGCACGCGCCGCAGCAGTAGCGGGCTTTGCGCCCTCGCGGGTCGCTTCGTGGCGGAATCTCGTTGCCACACCACGCGCATTTCTGAGACGTTTCGGCACCAGTCATACCCCAATTATAACGTACGTACGTTATAAAATTTGCTCTCGATTTCACAGGAAAACTGATCGCTTCGTGGCTCGGTTTCTGACGCGAATTCCGCACAACTAGTTGGGTTTATTTCGCGTCTACCTGC
>OMJG01002093.1_pt1 | contig 10242 bp, 8 predicted proteins | sample 1646431 | NCBI WGS metagenome assembly OMJG01 (sample SAMN03771674, study PRJEB25209) | food metagenome | isolation source: Cotija cheese | place: Mexico:Jalisco,Michoacan | collected 2011-12-12 | reverse complement strand
TTAAAAAAAACAAAAACTGTATCAGTTAAAACAAAAATCTGTTATATATAAAATTCTTTAAAAACGCTATCTTACATGGTTCCAGACTAACTCATTCTCTTATCTCAACAAATTTACCCTATTTACTAAAAAAAGAACCCTTTATCCCAAAGAGTTCTTTTAATTCAAAACATTATTGTTTTTTTATGAAGAAAGTGATTAAATTCACGTTATATCCATTTATGATATTTTTTTATATAAAGTTTTTTAATTAACTGTTGCAATACTAAATAAGAAAAGCTGATAACAATCAACCAAATCCAATACTCCCTTGGTAATTCGCCAAAATCAAATGCTTGTCTTAATGGTTCAAATAAAATAATACACAGCCCTGACCCGATAGCTAACGCACTCATCGTTAACATTTGTGGGCTAGCAACACTTTGGATGAAAGGTATTTTTTCCGTACGAATGACATGAACAACCAGTGTTTGCGTAAATAATCCAACTAAAAACCAACCAGATTGAAACACACTTTGCTGTGCAACTGTATTCGCACTTATCACAAACCACATCACAGCAAAGGTGATAATATCAAAAACACTACTGATTGGGCCAATAAAAAGAGTGAAATGCAACAGATTTTTTATATCAAATCTTACTGGTTTCATAATTTGCTCTTCATCGACATTATCCCACGGCATAGCAAGTTGTGAAATATCATAAACTAAATTCTGTATTAATAATTGAATTGATAACATTGGTAAGAATGGTAAAAAAGCACTCGCAACTAAAACAGAAAAGACATTCCCAAAGTTTGAACTAATCGTAATCATGATGTATTTCATCATATTTTTAAATACTTTACGTCCTTCTAACACACCATCTTCCAATACAACTAAACTTTTTTCAAGAAGAATGATGGAACTTGCTTCTTTTGTAATATCAGCCGCAGTATCAACTGAAATCCCAACATCTGCCGCTCTTAACGCTGGAGCATCATTAATCCCATCTCCCATAAACCCGACTGTTTCACCTTGATCTTTTAACGTATTAATAATTCTTGCTTTTTGCATTGGGTTTAACTTCGCAAATAGTTGCACGTCATTCACTGCTTGTTTTAATTCGTCATCCTCCATAGCGTCTATATCTGTTCCTATATAGGATTTACCGACTTCAATGCCGACATCACGACACACTTTTCGAGACACAATTTCATTGTCTCCTGTTAATACTTTTACGTTAACTCCATGCTGATGCAAGGAAGAAATCGCTGTAACGGCTGATTGTTTTGCTGGATCTAAAAACCCAACAAACCCAACTAGTATCATATCAGATTCATCACTAACAGCATAAGTCGGTGTGTCATGGACGTCTCGTTTATAAGCGACCGTAATCACACGCATCCCTTGTTCATTCATTCGTCTGTTTACATCTGACATTTGTTCAATCAACTCATCAGTGAGTGGAACAATCTCGTCATCAATTTCAACATATGAACAAATGGCCGACATCTCTTCAACGGCTCCTTTAGTTATCATCAATTGATGGCCATCTCTTTTTAGTGCCACTGTCAAACGACGCCTAGAAAAATCAAATGGAATCTCATCTATTTTTTCAATTTTATCTATTATCATTTTATCTGGATTGGTTTCATAATAATTAATAATGGCATGATCCATTAAATTTTTCCAACCTGTTTGATAGTTTGAATTGAGATAGGCCATGTCTAATACTTTTTGATTTGAATCCCCTAAAGGACTAACATGTTCTACTAATACCACTCGATCTTCTGTAATAGTTCCTGTCTTATCAGTACAAAGAACGGTCATTGACCCTAAGTTTTGAATAGCATTTAATTCTTTTACAATTACTTTTTTCTTAGCTAGTGTTTGTGACCCTTTGGCTAAGTTACTAGTCACAATCATCGGTAACATTTCTGGTGTTAACCCAACTGCAACCGCTATCGCAAAGAAGAACGCCTGTGTCCAATCCCCTTTTGATAAACCATTTATCAAAAATACGACTGGGAACAATACTGTTACCATTTTTAATAATAATTTACTGATACGATTTAGATCACGGTCAAAACTGGTTAACGCACGGGCCGTACTAGCAGATTCCGCAATATCGCCAAAGAATGTATCTTGACCTGTTCTTAAAATAATGACTTCACCTTGACCACTCAAGATATCTGTCCCCATAAATACTAAATTATTTAGATCAATCGCTGAGGTATCTTCATCCACTTTTACATCGACCTTATCTGACTCAAATTTTTCAACAGGCATCGACTCCCCTGTTAAAGAAGACTGATTAACGAACAAGTCTTTCGTCCAAATAAGAACCCCATCAGCTGGTATCATATCTCCAGCTGATAAGTATACAATGTCTCCAGGTACCACATCTTCCATTGGTCTTTCTTTTATTTCGCCATCTCTTTTAACCGCACTAGTATGTTTCACCAAATTTTGTAATGACAGTGACTCTTTTTGTGCTTTAAAGTCTTGCGTAAAACGAATAAAAGCACTGATTAAAATCATCGTAGTCATCACAAGAACCGCTTCAAAATCTTTTGTTAAAGCTGAAACGATTAATAATGCTGCTAAAACATAAATAAATGGATCCATGAATGATTCAAATAACACTCTATACCAAGGTTTAGGTTTTTGTACATTTACCTTATTCTCGCCAAATTCATCTATCCGTTTTTCAGCATCTTCAGAGCTAAGTCCATCAGGTGACGTTCGAAACTCCATCATTAATTCCCTAGCACTTAAGTTAGATAACTTTTTTAACTCGTCATTCTTTTTATTTACTGATTCTTCTTTTGCCATGTGCATTCCTCCTACAACTAAAGTCTCTCCTTTATCATAACATGCATGAGAATTCTTTTCATTTAATCTGAGTTTTTATAAATAAAGTGTACATTATTTATAAAATAACAATAAAAAAACTTCATAATAAACAATTTATTGTACAAACACTCCTTATAATATAACGTTTTAATCTATCTTCCACTTCATATTGTAGCGTTATTAGTATTTTTATTATGTCATACACCTCGTTATTAAATTGTTGTTTATTTGTTGTATAAAAAAACAACCACAATCAATTGACTGTGGTTGTTGGTATTATCTATTCTTCTGTTTGTAGTAACGTTTTTGCAATCACTGCAGAGATTAAACCACCTACTAATGGTGCTAAAATGTATAACCATAGTTGACTCATCGCGTCACCTCCAACAAATATTGCTGGCGATAAACTTCTCACAGGGTTTACTGACATGCCTGTTAAAGGAACCCCAATAAAATGTAACATTGTTAAAGTTAAACCAATTGCTAAACCATTATAAGAGGTTTCACCTTTTTTACTTGTCACAGACATAATAACAAATACTAAAATGGCTGTTAGCGTCATTTCAATGATAAATGCGCCTGTTGTTGAAATACCTTGATAAGTTGTTTGAGCTAGGTTATCTACACCTAAATCAGTCATTCCTAAAATCAATCTTAGTAACTCAGTACCAAGTATCGCTCCAATAATTTGTCCAACAACATAAACAATAAAATCTTGGACACCAAGACGTTTATTTACTAAAAAAGCTAGTGTTACAGCTGGATTCAAATGTGCCCCAGAAATTTGTCCGATTGTATTAGCAGCAACCATAATCGCTAAACCAAACCCTAGACCAATCCCCAACGTTCCAACAACATTACCACTTAATACTGCAGTACCTGTACCAATAAAGACTAAAAAGAATGTCCCTATTACTTCTGCTAACCCTTTTTTTACCAAAATACTTCCCCCTATATTTTACACTTACCTTATAATTCTCTCTCTGGACCTCTCCAAAGTGTCAATCATTTCTTTTCCTTCATTGTCCCACTGAATCATTCGATAAAAGGCATCATGATAGAAAATAAATTTATAGTTGTTTTCATAAGCTTCTTTTAATAATTTTTCTTTATTTGCTATGGATGTCATTGGGTAATCATCATAAGCTAGAACCCATAAAGGATTTTGATGAGCATGTGTTGGCATAATATCTGCCATATGAATCATCGTCTCACCTTGTTGTTCAAATTTTATCACAGCATGTCCATTACTATGCCCACCTGTATGAATTATTGTCAATCCTTCTGCTACTTCAATTGATTTGTCATAAGTAACCACTTGATCAACGATTGGTTCCCAATTATAGGCCCAATAAGTACTCTTCGAGCGTATATTAGGATGTTGCATTTCTTCCCACTCAATGGCTTGAACATATATTTTTGCATTTGGAAAGACAGATACATAACCACCATCGTCAGTTGGTTTAGTTAATCCAGTTGCATGGTCAAAGTGCATGTGAGTCATTAACAGAAAGTCAATGTCTTCAAAAGTCAATCCTAATTCTTTTAAAGATGACTCAACTTCAGACTCCCAAGCAACACCGAAAATCTTCTTTTGTTTATCCGTAAATTTTCCATTTCCTACACCAGCGTCAATCAAGTAATTTTTACCTTGATATTGAATTAATATAGGGTCTGTCGGTAACTCAATCTGATTTTTTTCGTTCACTGGATATTTTCTTGTCCAGACTGGTTTTGGTACAACGCCAAACATCGCTCCACCATCCAAACAAGTCATTCCACCTTCTAACCAGGTTAGTGTCATATCATGAAACGTTAATGTATCCATCTGATTTCCTCCTAGTAGTTGATTACATATAGTTCATTTCTTTAGCTTTTTCTTTTAATTCATCTCTAAATTTAGGATGAGCAATATTGATTAATCTTTCAGTTCGTTCAAAAATTGTACTACCCTTTAATTCTGCACTACCATATTCAGTTACAACTGTATCAATATCATTTTTTGATGTTGCAACAGGAGCACCTTCGAATAAAGTTGGTACGATTGTCGAAATCTCATCATTTTTAGCTGTCGAGTATAAACAAATAATTCCAGTACCACTCTCTGTTAAACGTACCCCTTTCATAAAATCAGATTGGCCGCCTGTCGACGAATAGTAAAGCCCTTTCACTCTTTCTGAATTACATTGACCAAGGAAATCAACTTCAATAGCAGAATTAATCGCAAATAAGTGTTTCATCTGACTAATTGTGTCAAAACTATTTGTGTAATCACACGGTAACATTAAAATGTCTGGATTATTATTCATGAATTCATAAAGTCTCTTGCTTCCGATGGCAAAAGTCGCAACTGACTTACCATTATGAATTTCTTTTGCACTATTGTCAATAACACCTTTTTCAGTTAAGTCAACTAATTTTTCAGGAAGCATTTCTGTATGCAATCCTAAATGTTTTTTCTCTGTCAAATATTCCATTACAGCATTAGGCATTGCACCAAAACCAATCTGCAATGTATCACCATCTTTTACTTTTTTCGCAATTTCACGACCAACTGCTAAATCTTTTTCATTTGGTTTTGGACTAACAAGTTCTGGTAACTCAACATTATTTTCAATTAAAGCATCGACTTGGCTGATGTGAATTGTATTTTTTTCACCAAATGTTCTTGGCATATTTTCGTTCACTTCTAAAACAATTCGTTTAGCACCTTCGACTAATGAGGCAACGTAAGATGGACTAGTACCTAATGAAAAGTTTCCATCTTCATCCATTGGCGATACTGTTGCCATAATGACTAATTTGTCACCTTCACGTTTTTTCAAAATAGAAGGGATGTCAGAAAAATGATTTGGTAGCAAATCAATGTTTCCCGCATTCATTTCTTTTCTATCCATACCAGATAAAAAGATTGAAATTTGGCGTAATTTTGATTTTTCTACATCAACTGTTGGAAAACTAGGTAGCATACGATATAAAGAGTTACCCTCTAATGTATCCATTTCACGAATGGCATCTAATAATGCGGGTGGTTCACCTGGCATAATTGGAAAAATAATAGCATCTCCTGGTTCAATCAAGCTGACTGCATCTTTTGCTGACTTAATTTTTTCATTATATAAGTTATCGTAATTCATAGTTAAACTCTCCTTATTATTGTCAGTATTTTCTGAATTTTCAGTTTTTTTCAAACTTGGGTTTACGTTTATTGACGAATGCATCCATACCTTCTGTTTGATCATTCGTTGAAAATAATGAGCCAAATACTTCTGCTTCAAGTCTTACTCCATTAGCTAAACTCATTTCAATACCCGAATCAATTGCTTCTTTACTTAGTTCTACCGCAAGTAGAGCATTTTTTCTAATTTGATTAGCTAACTCCATTGCTTCTGTTTGTAAATCATCAAAACTAACCACTTTATTTACTAATCCCATTCTTAAAGCATCATCAGCTGACACAATTTTACCTGTGAAAATTAATTCTTTTGCTATACCTGTTCCCACAAGTCTTGTTAATCGTTGCGTGCCACCAAATCCTGGTATAATCCCTAATCCAACTTCTGGTTGACCGAATTTTGCATTGTCTGAAGCAATTCTCATATCACACGCTAAAGCTAATTCACAACCGCCACCTAAAGCAAATCCATTCACACAAGCAATCGTTGGTTGTCTTAATGTGCTTAGTTTTAAAAAGACATTATTCCCAATTTCTGAAAATGTACGTCCTTCAAACACTGTTTTATCTTTCATCTCTGAAATATCTGCTCCAGCAACAAAAGCTCTTTCACCTGTTCCTGTTACTAATAACACATCGATGTCTTGTCTAGAGCTCACTTCATCAATGGCTTTATCTATTTCTTCTAAAACTCCTGTGCTTAGAGCATTCAACATTTTAGGTCGTTCGATTTTTAATGTCCCAACACCATTTTCAGCAGATAAACTTAAGTATTTATATGTTTTCATTCATGATTCCTCCATTATTTTTTGTAGTTATAAAAACCTTTTCCTGTTTTATTTCCTAACCATCCTGCTTCTACATATTTTTTAAGTAGTGGTGCTGGACGATATTTAGAATCATTAAATCCGTCATATAACACGTTCATAATAGCTAAACACGTATCTAGTCCAATATAGTCTGCTAATGCTAAAGGTCCCATCGGATGGTTTGCGCCGAGTGTCATTGACTCATCAATTTCTTCAGCTGTAGCAACGCCTTCACCTAAAACAAATATTGCTTCATTAATCATTGGAATTAAAATACGGTTTACTGCAAATCCTGGTGAGTCTTTAATATCAATTGATACTTTTCTCATTTTACTTGCTACATCTAAAATAGATTTTGCTGTTTCATCACTTGTTGCCATACCATGGTTAATCTCAACTAATTTCATCAGTGGTACTGGATTAAAAAAATGCATTCCGACTACTTTTTCTGGTCTACTTGTTACTGAAGCGATTTCAGTAATTGATAAAGAAGATGTGTTTGTGGCTAAAATTGTATGTTCTGGTGCAATCGCGTCTAACTGTTTAAAAATATCTAATTTAATTCTTTTATTTTCTGTTGCAGCTTCAATAATCAAATCAACGTGTTTTGCATCATCATAAGATGTTGATAGTGTGATTCTATCTAAAATTTTTGTTACTTCATCTTCTGTTTTAGAGCCACGTTTAACTGATTTTGCTAAAAACCCTTTAATTTTTTCCAAACCGTTTTGTGTTGCTTCTTCCGTTATGTCATTCATATAAACATCGTAGCCAACTGTTGCTAAGACTTGAACAATACCATTTCCCATTTGTCCTGCGCCGACAACCATTACCTTTTTAATCTCCATTTTTATACGTCCTTTACTTTACATTTTATTATCTATCCACGGTTTTGCTATGATACGTCTTAATCGATTAGATGATGATCCATATATCGCTGTAATTTTTGCATCTCGTACAAATCTCTCGATATCATTGTTTCGCATATAACCATAACCACCACTCATATTTATAATACTTTCTGTTGCATCAATTGCTAAGTTAGATGCAGTCAATTTGGTCATCGCGACCATGCGTTCATCTTGTTCTTGCTCAGAATTAATTACCTGCATCAGTAAAGACCTAGCAGAATAAATTCCTGTTTCAATATCTGCTAGCTTAAATTGTATAGAGGTCATATCGATTAAGCGCTTTCCTAAATTTCTATCATAAGACACATATTTCAATCCTCTATCAAGTGCTCCTCCTGCGATTCCTAAGGATTGTGCTGCAACTGCTAGACGGTTTCGATTTAAAATAGATTGAATCTGAACTAATCCATCTGTTACGCCACCTAACAACTGCTTATCTGATACTTCAACATTTTGTAAGGTCACACTGGCAACAGGGAGTGCTTTAATCCCCATCTTTTCTTCAAGTTCACCGACTTTTATGCCATTGGTCTTTTTATCAATGACAAACACAGCATAGCCTTCATCGCCATCAAGACTCATAGTTTTAGCCGCAATCAGTAACACACTGGCAATAGGAGAATTTGAAATATAATCTTTGTTTCCTGATAATACCCAACCTGTTTCTGTTTGTCTGGCAATCGTATTCATTTCTTCAATTTCGCTACCTGTAATAGGTTCATTTAAAGCAAAACAGCCATAAAACTCACCAGTTAATGCTTTATCTAAGTACTGTTTCTTTTGTTCTTCTGTTCCAAATTGTGAAATAGGCCAAGCACAATGACTTTCTTGTGTGAGCAGAATACTACCAAGTGCTGGAAAATTTTTAGAGACTAGCCGAATAACGCTTAAGTAATCATGATAGGTAAGATTATTTAACTGTTTATATAAACTTGGCAAAATATTCATTTGAAATAAATGTTTCATCTGTTCTTCTGGAAATTTATCTACCGTATCGTAATATCTTGCTACTTTTGCTAATTCTTTATGAGAGTAATTCATCACTTGTTGCACTAGCTCATGTCTTTTTTCCATTGTGCTTACCCCTTTACTTCACTTAATTAACCACGCTTAACAACTAAAGCGATACCTTGTCCGCCACCGATACATAGAGTTGCTAATCCATTTTTCGCATCACGTTTTTTCATTTCATGTAGTAATGTTACTAAGATACGTGCACCACTTGCTCCGATTGGATGTCCTAGAGCAATTGCGCCACCATTAACGTTTGTAATGTCTTCATTTAATCCTAATTCTTGCATCACACTCATTGCTTGAGATGCAAACGCTTCATTTGATTCCACTAAATCTAAATCTTCCACTGTTAAACCAGCTTTTTCTAATGCTTTTTTAGTTGCAGGGATAGGACCTGTTCCCATAATTGTTGGATCAACACCTGCTGAGGCATATGATTCGATTGAAGCTAAAACTTCTAGGCCTAACTCATCTGCTTTTTCACGTGACATTAATACTAGGATTGCTGCACCATCATTCACGCCAGATGCGTTACCCGCTGTAACAGTGCCATCTTTTTTGAAGGCTGGACGTAAGTTTGATAATTTTTCTACAGTAGAACCAAAACGTGGGAATTCATCATCTTTAAAGATAACTGGTTCACCTTTACGTTGTGGAATTTCAATTTCAACGATTTCTTCTTTAAAGCGTCCTGATGTAACAGCTACTTCTGCTTTATTTTGGCTTTTTGCAGCAAATTCATCTTGTTGTTCTCTTGTAAAGCCAAATTTTTCTGCAATGTTTTCTGCAGTGATTCCCATGTGGATTCCGTGGAAAGCATCTACTAAACCATCTGATAACATTGTATCGATTACTTTAGCATCTCCCATACGTTTACCCCAACGTTCACTTTCTAAAACATAAGGTGCTTGACTCATACTTTCAGTCCCACCAGCAACAACAATCTCATTGTCACCTAACATGATAGATTGAGCAGCAAGAACAACTGTTTTTAATCCTGAACCACAAACTTTATTAATAGTGAAGGCTGATTTTTCTTGAGGAATGCCAGCGTTTATTGCGACTTGACGTGAAACGTTTTGTCCTAACCCACCTGATAAAACATTTCCTAAAATCACTTCGTCAACTAATGATGGATCTAAATTAATATCTTTTAAAGATGCTTCTAATACTTTTTTTCCTAATTCAACGGCTGACATATTTTTAAGACTTCCACCAAAACTTCCAATTGGACTTCTTCTAGCTGATACGATTACTACTTCTTTCACTTATATTTCCTCCTATAGCGCCAATTAATAAAGCGCTTCATTTACACTTATTATTTTATATCGAAACATAACAAAAATCTAACAAGTAAATATAATTTATACTATTAGTTAAACTAATAGACTTTAAAAATCTTATTAAACAAGGTTTTTATAGACTCTTTCACTAAATATTAGCATAATAAGTATAATTTTCTTTTAACATTTGATAATTTTATATTTTAATAAAAA
>OMJG01002091.1_pt1 | contig 10247 bp, 11 predicted proteins | sample 1646431 | NCBI WGS metagenome assembly OMJG01 (sample SAMN03771674, study PRJEB25209) | food metagenome | isolation source: Cotija cheese | place: Mexico:Jalisco,Michoacan | collected 2011-12-12 | reverse complement strand
CTGCTCGAACATGTGCCACGAGTCCACCGGCTCGGCACTGTCGGCGACGCTCGGCCTCGGCAAGGGCTCGGTGACGATCAACGACTTCCACACCACCGACCTGCTGATCTCCGTCGGCCAGAACCCGGGCACCAACCACCCGCGTGCGCTGACCGCCTACTCCCGCTGCAAGGAGAACGGCGGGAAGATCCTTGCCCTCAACCCGATGCCGGAGGCCGGGCTCATGGCCTTCCGCGAGCCCCAGGCCGTGAAGACCTACCTGGGCTTCAAGGAGAAGCTCGCCGACGACTACCTCCAGGTCAGGCTCGACGGCGACCGCGCCCTGTTCCTCGCCGTGAACAAGGAGCTCGTCGCCCGGGACAACGTCATCGACCACTGGTTCCTGGACACCTACACCTCCGGTTTCGACGCCTTCAAGGCGCACCTGGAGACCCTCGACGACGACGAGCTCGCCGCCGCCCACGGCATCCCCCGGTCCCAGGTCCTCGGCATGGTCGATTCGATCGAGGCCGCGTCCACCACCATCATCACCTGGACCCTCGGCGCGACCCAGCACAAGAACGCCGTCGCCACCATCCAGGAGATGGTGAACACCCTGCTGATCACCGGCCGGATCGGCAAGCCCGGCTGCGGTCCTCGCCGCGATCGAGGAAGAGTTCGGCTTCCCCGTCCCCCGCGAGCACGGCTACGACACCGTCTCCTCCCTGCAGGCGATGCGCGACGGCAAAGTGAAGTTCTTCCTGTCCCTCGGCGGCAACCTGGTCCGGGTCGCCTCCGACACCGCCGTCCTGGAACGCGGCATGGCGGCCAACGAGCTCACCGTGCACCTGTCGACGAAGCCGAACGGTTCCCACGCCTGGCCCGGCCGGAAGTCCCTGATCCTGCCGGTGCGCGCCCGCACCGACCTGGACATGCAGAAGTCCGGACGCCAGTCCGTGACTGTCGAAGACTCCGCCGGCAAGGTCCACGCCTCCACCGGTAAGCGCCGCTTCCACCGGAGCTCCGACCTGAAGAGTGAGGTCGACATCCTCTGCTCCATCGGACGCGAGACCTTCGGCGACGACTTCTGGCAGCCGATGATCGACAACTACGACGTGCTGCGTGACCACATCGCGGCCACCATCCCCGGCTTCGAGAACTTCAACGGGCGTCTGAACCACCCGGGCGGGTTCTACCTGCCCAACGGTCCCCGTGAGCGGAAGTTCACCACCGCCGACGGCAAGGCGCACCTGACGGTCAACGAGATCGACCCGGTCGAGCTGAAGCCCGGTGAGCTGATGATGAACACGGTGCGCACCCACGACCAGTACAACTCCACCGTCTACGGCATGGACGACCGCTACCGCGGGATCAAGGGTGGACGCCGCGTCGTCCTGATGAACAAGGCGGACTGCGCCGAGCGCGGCCTGCGCGACGGCGACATGGTGGACATCGTCTCCAGCTTCCCCGACGGCGAGCGCCGCGCCCCCGACTTCCGGGTCGTGGAGTACGACCACTCCCGCGGCGGCTGCACCACCTACTTCCCTGAGGCGAACGTGGTGATCCCGCTGGACAACGCCGTGACGAAGTCGAACACCCCGGTGTTCAAGTCCACCCCGATCCACCTGGAGCCGACCGGGAAGCGCGCCGAGGACATGCCGCCGATGCCCGCGGGCGACAAGTAAACGAGACGGAGAACCCCGGAGTACGCTGCACACACATGGGTAGGTTGACGGAAAAGGCACGGGTCACGAAGGTTCGCCTCGGGGACGGTTCCCCGGGGCACCCGCCCGTCGAGGTGGACACCCGGGCGGACACCCTCGCCGTCGAGGAGCCCCTGCAGATCCGGGTGGACGGTACGGACTTCAGTACCGCCATGAGGACGCCGGGCCACGACATCGAACTGGTCCACGGGCTGCTCCACGCCGAAGGGGTGATCACCGGTCGCGTCGACATCGCCGAGGCACGTTACTGTGCCGGTGCGGTGGGGCCGAAGGGTGAGAACACGTACAACACGCTGGATGTGTCCCTGCGGGATGCGGCAGGGTTCAGCATCGCCGAGGTAGGTGTCACCGCGTCCCCGGATTCCCCGCAGCCGCCGGTCGGTGATTCCTGCCCGTCACTGCCGGTCGGTGCAGGTACATTGCGGGGCCGTGAGCTCCCGATCCGCAACCTGGTGACCAACTCAGCCTGCGGCGTCTGTGGCACGACCTCCATCGAGGACCTCATGAAGGAGAAGCGCTACACGCTGACTCCGGTGCATCCGTCCCCTGAACTGGTGGTCTCCCTTCCGCAGCAGCTGTCCTCCGGTCAGAAGTCTTTCAGGAAGACCGGTGGTATCCACGCTGCCGGCGCGTTCACCGCTGACGGGCGTCCCCTGGTCATCCGTGAGGATGTCGGACGCCACAATGCCGCTGACAAGGTCATCGGTGCGCTCCTGCTCGACGACCGTCTCCCCGGAGATGTCCCCGACGACGACCCGGACAAGGCCACCTACCTCGTCATGAGTTCGCGTGCGTCCTTCGAGCTGGTGCAGAAGGCGGTGCTGGCCGGGTTCTCCGGACTGGTCGCCGTCTCCGCGGCCACGTCCCTGGCGGTCGACATGGCGAAGGAGTCCGGGCTGCTGCTCACGGGCTTCACCCGCGACGACAGGTTCAACCTCTACAGCGGGGAGCTCGCGTAGCGGGGGGTTACTGCCGCTCCAGCCACGCTTCGATGCCGCCGGGATAGTTGATCGCGGCGATACCGACCCCCGCCAGCAGATCGACCGCCCGCAGCGAGCGCACACCCGATCCGCAGTAGACCACCAGAGGACGCCCCTCCTCGGTCGCCCGGTCAGCCACGTACTCGACCTCCTCAGGGAACTCGCCGTCGACGCCACCCTTGAGCGCGGACAGCGGGATGTTCACCGCACCGGGGATATGCAAGGTCTCGAACTCGTCGGGCTCACGGACATCCATGAGCACGGCATCGGTGAGGTCCGGGACATCATCATCCGACGGCTCGACCGCCAGCTCCTCGTCCACGGGCGTGGACGCGGACCTCACCCGCTCGGCGACCGCCGGATCGGCGTGCACCGGGATGTACTCCCACCGACCGGACAGTCCGTCGAAGTAGCCGATCGTGCCGGCCAGGGGTGTGCCGACACCCGTCAGCACCTTGACCGCTTCCAGCGCCATCGCGGTGCCCACAATCCCCACGACCGGGCCGAGCACGCCCGCAGCCGAACAGGACGGCACGCTGCCGGGAGCGGGCGGGGTCGGGAAGACGTCCTCGTAGACCGGCCCGGCCGTCCCGTCTGCCAGGTGTCCACCGAAAACCGACAGTTGCGCGTCGAAGCCGAGGATGGACGCCCACACGTGCCGGATCCCCAGTACCGCACAGGCGTGGGAGCAGGCGTAGCGGGCGGCGAAGTTGTCGGTGCCGTCGAGGACCACGTCGGCGCCCCGCAGCAGCTCCACGGCGTTCGACGCCGCCAGCCGGGTGCCCACGACATGCACCACCAGGTCAGGATTCCGCGCCAGCATCTCCCGGCGCGCGGACTCCGCCTTCGGCTCCCCCACCGCACTGTCGGTATGGATGATCTGCCGGTGCAGGTTGGAGGTCGCGACCACGTCATCGTCGATGACGGTCACCTCACCCACCCCCATCGCGGCGAGGTAGAGCAGCGCGGGCGATCCGAGTCCACCGGCCCCGAGCACGGCGACATGGGAGGACGCCAGCTTCTCCTGTCCCGCGAGACCGAATCCGGCGAGCGTGATCTGGCGTCGGAAACGGGCGTGGTCGACGGTCGGCACTGTCTTCCCACTCATGACAGCCCCACCCAGTCCGTCGATCCGTCAGTGTGTTCCTGTTCCTTCCAGATCGGCACCTCCGATTTCACGCGGGACGCGAACTCGGCCACCGCCTCGAAGGCGGGCCCCCGGTGGGAGGACGCCACAACCACGAGGAAGGCCAGTTCACCGATGCCCAACTCGCCGCTGCGGTGCTCGGCCCAGAGCCTGATCTCGGGATACTCGGCGACGGTCTCCTCGGCGATCCGCGCCAGCACGGCATCTGCCGTCGGGTGGTGGGTGTAGATCAGCTGTGTCACCCCTTCCCCGTTGTCGTGATCGCGCACGGTGCCTTCGAAGGTGACGACAGCGCCCATCGCGTCGGTCGCCGTGGCGTCCTTCGCAGCGGCGAGGTGGTCCTCGAGGCGTCCCGTGGAGACGGCGGTGTGGATGACAGTGCCGGTCTGCGCAGCGACGTAGGCAGGGTCTTTCACAGGGCCCTTTACGGGGTCCTCCATGGCTTCACTCATGGTCTCCGGCTCCTTCCAGCTGGTCGATGAGGTGGTCGAGCACGGGGTCGAGCACGGCGATGCCGTCCTTGACTCCGCCGGTCGACCCGGGGAGCGTCATGACGAAAGTACGTCCGACGGTACCCGCCACGCCCCCGGACAGCAGCGCAGTCGGAACGCCGTTCTCCAGGCCCTTGAGGTGCACCGCGGTCATCAGGCCGGGTAGTTCATGGGTGAGCAGTGGTCTTACCGCGGCGACGGTACCGTCGGTCGGGCTGATGCCGGTGCCTCCGGTGGTGAGCACGATCGTCGGGGTGGCGGTTGTCTCGTCAGGGTCCGCCTGCTCGCCGAACAGCTCGTCGAGGTAGGCGGGGATGTCGGCGTCAGCGACGACCGCGGCGTCCGGCACTGTCAGCCCCCTCCCACGCAGCCAACTGACCAGGACGGGGCCGGTGCGGTCGGCGTACTCACCGGCGGCGGCGCGGGTGGACGCGACGATGACGAGTGCGGTACTCATCGCACATCCCAGTCGCCGGACTTGCCGCCGGACTTCGCGAGGACGCGGATGTCGTCGATCACGGCGTGCTTGTCGACCGCCTTGATCATGTCGTAGACCGTGAGCGCAGCCGAGGTCACGGCGGTGAGCGCCTCCATCTCCACACCGGTGACACCACGGGTCTTCACGGAAGCCTCGATACGCACGGCGTCCGCCTCGCGGGTGAAGTCGACGGTGATCTTGCCCAGCGGCAGTGGGTGACACAGCGGGATGATCTCGGGGGTCTTCTTCGCACCCATGATCCCGGCGACGCGGGCGACGGGCAGGGCGTCCCCCTTGGGCAGGTCCTCGTTGGCCGGATCGAAGATCATGTCGAGCACATCTTCCCTGGTCCGGACGCGACCGGTGGCCACGGCGGTGCGGCTGGTCTCGCTCTTCGCGGTGACGTCGACCATGTGCGCCGAGCCGTCCTCGCGGACGTGGGTGAGGTGGGTGTTCTCGGTATTGTCCGTGCTGCTCATAGGTGTCCAGGTTACGCGGTGGGGCCGGTCAGAGTTCGCCCGAGCCGGGTTCAGAGCGACGCGCGATGTGCACCTAAACTGGTGCGCATGGTTGAGATCCACTATTTCGCCGCCGCCCGTGCCGCACGCGGCGTCCCGCAAGAGAGCACCGAAGCCACCGGCACACTCGCCGACCTGCTCGATACCCTCGGCACAACCCACACCGAGACCACCGCCGGCGGCATGACACTCGCCCAGATCTTCGACCGCTGCAGCTTCCTCATCGACGGCCGCACGGTCACGCCGCAGGACGCCCCCACCGTCGACCTCAGCACCGTCCGGCGCATCGACGTCCTCCCGCCGTTCGCCGGAGGGTAGATGTACGCGCTGATCATCGCGGGTGGACGCGGCGAACGTCTCGCCGCCTCCGCCCCGTCTCCGGTACCGGTCAAACCTCTTCTCCGGGACGCCACAGGCCGCCGTCTCATCGACCGCGTCCTCGACGCCTGCGCTGTGCTTCCCGATTGCCGGCAGATCGTCGTCGCCGGTGAGATGCCGCTTCCCGCTGAGACCACCCGTGTCCGCGAGGATCCGCCGCTGGCCGGCCCGGCCGCAGGTGTCGCCGCCGGTGTCGCCGCGATCCCGGCTGACTACACCGGCGATGTCCTCGTCCTGCCCGCGGATCTCGCCGACCCGGCGTCCGTCGTCACTGCACTGGACCGACCGGGAGTCATCACCGCCGCAGGACGCCTCCAGCCCCTTCTCTTCCGGGCGTCCTTCCCCACCCTGAAGGACGCCTGCGTCGGCGATTTCACCGACGCCCCCGTCATGCGCATCGTGAAGAAACTGCACCTGCCCGAGATCGAACTGCCCGCCGCCACCGTCGCCGACATCGACACCTGGGCGGATGCCGCAGCACATGGATACAGCAACGGGTACGGTCAGGACTGATGAACACTCTCAGCTGGTCCGAAGCCCGCGCCGCCGTCGAATCCGCGGTCCATGACCATGCCCGCCGCGGCACCGAACTGGTTCCGGTGGCGGACGCGGCGGGTCGGATCCTGGCGTCCGCCGTGGTCTCCCCCATGGACGTGCCGCACTACACGTCCTCGGCGATGGACGGGTTCGCCGTCAGCGGCCCCGGACCGTGGACGCTGCTGGCCGCCACGCCGACCAATGCCCGCGGGCGGAACCTGCACCGCACCGGTGGGACGCTGGAGCCCGGTCAGGCCCTGCCGATCCTCACCGGGTCACTGATCCCCGAAGGCGCGACCGCCGTGGTGCGCTCAGAGAACGCGCAGGTCACCGATGATGTGGTGACGGCCGAGACCCCGGAGGAGGGCCGTGACATCCGCCCGGCCGGCCAGGAGTGGGACGCCGGGTCCGTCCTGGTGACCGCGGGGACCCGGCTGACCCCGCGGCATGTGGCGATGCTGTCAGCCTGCGGGGTCGACACCGTCGAGGTGCGCCAGGCACCACGGGTGGCCTGCGCATTCACCGGCAATGAGGTCATCAGCCACGGCGTGCCCGGCCACGGCGAGGTCCGCGACGCCTTCAGCACCTCCTTCCCCGCCCTGCTGGGCGCGTGGGGTGCCGAGGTGACCGTCGCCGACCGGCTGCCGGACGACCCGGTCGCCGTGGAGGACTGGCTGCGTCGGCCGGACGTCCGGTCCAGCGACATCGTGGTGATGACCGGCGGGTCAGGACGCTCCACCCAGGACTTCGCGCGTCGTTTCATCAGTCGCGCGGCCGAAGAGGTGCTCGCCGAGGAGGTGGCCTGCCAGCCGGGGCATCCGACGCTGATCACCCGGCGCGCTGACCAGCTGATCATCGGGGTGCCGGGCAATCCGTTCGCCGCGCATGTGGCGCTGCATTCCTTCGTCGCCCCGGCGGTGGAGGTGTTCTGCGGTACGACCGTCGAGGACGCGGTGGCGACCCATCCGGCGACTGCATCCACCGGGGCGTCCGGACGGATCGGCGCGCTGCGTCGGGACCGGGTGCGGCTGATGCCCGCGACCTTGGATGAGCGCGCCGCTCACGACTCCACTCCGGCGCAGGTCACGGTGACTCCGGTGGCTGGTTCGCACTCCCACATGCTCAGCGGTTATGCCGCGGCGGATGTCCTGATCGTCGTCCCCCGCGACGGCCTCGAACCGGGCGACCTGGTGGAGTACCTGCCGTTGTAGACACCGGTAGGACCACCCCATCGCTCGCAGCACGGCCACCCCTGTCAGAAAGGTGGGATCATTTGATGGTTTTCCGGTCGGATCCCGACGATTCATCCCACCTTTCTGACATGCAGGGGAAGCCTTAAGCACTTTTATCTTCCGGGCCACCCTCAGTCGACGCTGCTACGCCCGCCAGACCCGCTTGCCCAGCACCAGCCGGTAGACCTCGGCAATCACCGTGATGACCGCCGCCCCGGCCATCACCGGCGTCAGCAGGAACATCCACCCCGGGTCGGTGAGCATCACCAGGATCGGCATCGCCGCCGCCGGCGGGTGCAGCACCCTCAGCCCGGTCATCAGCATCACCCCCACACCGGTCGCCAGTCCCATCGTCCACCACGACGCCGGGGCGATCTCCAGCATCGCCAGCCCGGCGGCCGTCGACACCAGGTGCCCGCCGAGCATGTTGATCGGACGCGACACCGGCGCCGACGGCAGCACGCAGATCAGTGCGCAGGACGCCCCGAAACTCGCGATGAGCAGGGGATGGCCGGTGAGTTCGGCAATCAGCCCCAACACACTGACCGCCACGATCACCCCGACCCCGGACAGCAGGATCGTCCCCAGCGACATGTGGGGCTGGGCGCGTCGGAACCTGTGCCACCAGCGGCTGTCGGTGTGCTTGTCGGCGCCCGTGTCAGTGCGTGAGTCAATAGCAGGAGTCACTACTGCGCACCTCCCTCGGACACATCAGTGTCGTTCCCAGCCGCCAGCATCACGGCGACCGCGTCGTCGAGCGCGGCAGACATCGCCGGCAGCGGACGAGACTCCAGCCGTGCCACCGCCAGTTCCAGGTACACCTCCGGTTCGACCAGCCGACGGGTCTCCCACCGGGAGGCGGGCGCGGTGTGCTCCGGCACCACAGCGAGCCAGCGTCCGGTGGCGGCCAGGGCCTTGAGCAGCTCCACCGACGAGGCCTCCACTCCGGGCGTCACCGACAGCCCGGCCCCTGCATGGGCGCGGTCGAACTCGCGGCGGGCCACGGTCCCGTGACGCAGCAGGGCCAGTGGGAGTTCGGCCAGTTCAGCGCCGGTGATTGTGGCGGTGCTCGAGGCGGCGCTCGAGGTGTTGATCGTGTCAACGTTCGCGGCAGCGTTCGCGGCGGTGCTCGTGGTGGCGTTCGTGGTGGTGCTTGTGGTGGCGCCGGAATCAGTGCCGGACGTCCCGAACACCTCCGGGTGCCCGCACACCGCCCAGCTGGTGCGTCCCAACCTGGCCTGGTGCAGCGCGCCAGCCTCCGGCGCTGCCCCTGATCCCGACGCCTCGGCCGGGTGGACGATGCCGGCGTCCAGGTCATGGTTGAGGATCTGTGAGCTGATCTGCTCGCTGGTCAGCCCGCCGATGAGCTCCACCTTCACCCCGGGGTGCAGCTCGGTCAGGTGCGCGATCAGCGTCGCGGCCTGCTCGGTACCCGCCGGGATGGTGCCGAAACGCAGCGTGCCTTCCAGCGTCCCGTGCCGACTGGCCATGTCCTGCTCCAGGGAGCGCTGTTCGGCGAGGATGCGTCGGGCGTAGTTGAGCACGACCTCGCCCTCCGCAGTGAGCCCCTGGTAGGACGCCCTGCCCCGGCGCACCAGCGGAAACCCGACCTCGGCCTCGAACTTCCGCATCGCCTGGGAGAGAGTGGAGGCAGAGACGAAGCACGCGTGGGCGGCGCGCCCGAAATGCTCTTCGCGGGCCAGCGCGTCGAAGTAGGTGAGGTGTATGAACTGCATGCCGACAGACGCTACCGTGCCACCCATCACCGCCACTACCTGCGGTGTGAGTTCACGGTGATTAATTCCGAACAACTGTGAGCCATGGGCTCATGCCCCAGGTGGACCCCGGCAGCACATGTCGGGCACCGTCGAGCCACCACCCTCACCCCTCCCCCGGTCTTCCCCGGTCTTCCCCGGACATCCCCCGGTCATCCCACACCCTCACCCACGCTGACGCTACCACGCCCTGGATGTAAGAAACGTGGGATCATTCGATGGGATCCGGCCGAAAAACCATCGATCTATCCCACGATTCTGACATCACCGGGGACGGGACAGCTGGGGTAGCGGCGGCGTCGGCGTACAGGATCGATCTACAGCGGCCCGATCTACAGCGGGATGAACAACCGCCGGAGGATCTACAGCGGGATGATCTCCACCGGATCCCCGGTGACAAGGCCCACGCTGCCCTCGCTACCTTCGCTGCCTGCGACACCCCCGCTGCCCTCGCCTCCTTTGCTGTCCTCGCCCGCCGGGACGCGGAGCAGGCAGTCCGCCGCCACCGACTGGGCGAGCAGATGGGAGCCGGGCCCGCCGACCACGAAGCCGGTCAGCACCCCGTCGACGATCTCGGTGCGACCACGCAGGAAGCGGTCCTTTCCCGCTTGTCCCTGCATGGACTCGCCGGCGCGTCCGACCACAGGTTCAGCCACCTCGCCGAGCACCGGGGCGACGAACAGCCGGAAGCTCACCGCGGTGGACACCGGGTTGCCCGGCAGACAGATCACGGGCACACCGTTGAACGCGGCCAGTCCCTGCGGGCCGCCTGGCTGCTGGGCGACGTGGCTGAACCAGGCTGGGGTTCCTGCCTGAGTTCCAGCAGCACCCTCCAGCACCTGACGCACCACCTCGAAGCGTCCATGGCTGATCCCGCCGCTGGTCACCACCGCGTCCGGACCCGCCTGCTCGATCGCCTCGGCCAGCACCGCCCGGAACCCCGCCGGGTCATCGCTGGTTCGCACCGTCCCGGCGACCTCGATGCCGTGCCGGGCGCACAAGGCCTGC
>OMJG01002089.1_pt1 | contig 10250 bp, 7 predicted proteins | sample 1646431 | NCBI WGS metagenome assembly OMJG01 (sample SAMN03771674, study PRJEB25209) | food metagenome | isolation source: Cotija cheese | place: Mexico:Jalisco,Michoacan | collected 2011-12-12 | reverse complement strand
GGGCGCTGGAGCTGAGGGCGCGCGACGGCGCGCCCCTGGCCGAGGCCTGGCAGGACGCCGGGATGGACGCCGGGGAGCTCGGCCCGGTGGAGTGGCTGACCACCGCCCGCTGCTTCGTCGAACTGCACGTCGAGCAGGGCCGCGGGCTGGCCGATCTCGACGCCCCGGTGGCCATCGCCTCCGCGGTGCGCCCGCACGGCCGCTGGCGTCTGGAGTTCACCGGGCAGGGCAACCACGCCGGGACCACCCTGATGGCCGACCGGCACGATCCGGTGGTGCCGCTGGCCGCCACAGTCCTGGCCGCTCGGCGTGCGGCCACGGAGACTTCGGAGGAGTCGGGCGCCGTGGCGACTGTCGGCCGGGTCGAGGTGGTTCCGGGAGGCACGAATGTCATCGCCTCCGCGGCCCGGATGTGGCTGGACTGCCGGGCCGAGTCCGCCGACGTCGTCCACGCCGTCGTCGCGCAGGTCGAGGCCGAGGCGAGAGCGGCCGCACATCAGGAGGGCTGCGGGTTCGAACTGGTCCAGGAGTCCTGGACTCCGCGCACCGCCTTCGACCCCGAACTGAAGGCCACCATGGCTCACGTTCTGGGCGACGTCCCCGAGCTGTCCACCGGGGCCGGACACGACGCCGCGGTGATCGCCGGGATCATGCCCACCGGCATGCTCTTCGTCCGCAATCCCACCGGCGCCTCCCACACCCCGGACGAGTACGCCTCCCCGGCCGACTGCGAGGCCGGCGCCACAGCGCTCGCGACCATCCTCGAGGAGCTGGCGCGATGACCCGGAGCAAGGGGGCCGAAGGCCCGACAATCCACTGTCGCAGGGCGCTGGTCGACGGGCGATTCGTCGACGACGTGAGGATCGAGGTGGACGCCGACGGCCGGATCGCCGCACTGACCCGCGGCCTGTCCGCCTCGTCTCCCGTCTTCCTCCATCCCGATGCGAATCTGCAGCTGGGCGTCGTCGTCCCCGGATTCGCCAACACCCACTCGCACCTCTTCCACCGGGCTCTGCGAGGTGCGGTCGGGGGTGACGACTTCTGGTCCTGGCGCCAGGCCATGTACCGGATCGCCGGCCGTCTGGAGCCCGACTTGTACCGGCGTCTGGCCGCCGCGGTGTTCTCCGAGATGGTCGCGGCCGGATACACATCGGTCGCGGAGTTCCACTACCTCCATCACCGCCCCGACGGCCGGCCCTACCCGCACCACGACATGGAGATGGCGGTGGCCGCGGGGGCCGCCGAGGCCGGAATCCGGCTCACCCTGCTGGACACCTGCTACCTGCATTCCGGCCTGGGCGACGGATCCGGGACGCCGTTGACGCCCGAGCAGGCCCGATTCGGCGACGGCTCGGCGGCCGCCTGGCTGGAGCGCTGGTACCGGCTGCGCGACGCCTTGGCCCGGGAATATCCCCAATGCAAGCTGGGAGCGGCGGTGCACAGCGTCCGCGCCCTGACTCCCGCAGAGATCGCCGAAGCCGTCGCCGGGCTTCCCGACGACGTCCCGCTGCACGTCCATGTCTCCGAGCAGCCCCGGGAGAACGCCGACTGCCTGGCCGCCACCGGCCTGACCCCCACCGGCGTCCTGGCCCAGGCCGAGGCGCTGAGCGGGCGGACCACCGTCGTCCACGCCACCCATCTCACCGATGAGGACATCGCTCTCATCGCGGGATCGGGCACCGCCGTCTCCCTGTGCCCCACCACCGAGGCGGATCTGGGTGACGGGATCGCGCGGGTCGCCGACCTCGCCGAGGCCGGGATACCGCTGACCACCGGCACCGACGAGGACGTCGTCACCGACCCCTTCGCCGAACTGCGGCTCCTCGAGTCCACCGCCCGGCTGGCCGGTGGGCGGCGCGGGGTGCTGGAAGCCGCCGCGCTCTGGCAGGCCGGGGCCGGGAGGGCGCAAGGAGATCCGGGCCTGCGGGTCGGGGACCCCGCCGATCTCGTCGAGATAGACACCTCGTCGGCCCGGCTGGCCGGGACCGACCCGCTCACCTGGCCGTTGACGGCCGCTGCCGACGACGTCGCCAGAGTTGTGGTCGGCGGGGTCCTGGCACCGCGCGCCGACGCCGCCGGGCTGCGCGCAGTGCTCGCCGAGATAGGGGAGTCCTGATGTCCACCCTCATCACCGGTATCGGACGGCTGGTCACCAATGATCCCGCCCGGGATCGCGGACCACTGGGCGAGCTCACGGACGCCGCGGTCCTCATCGACGGCGAGCAGGTCGCCTGGGTCGGGGATGCACACGCCGCTCCCCCGGCCGACGAGGCCGTCGATCTGGACGGCGCCGCCGTCATCCCCGGATTCGTCGACTCCCACTCCCATCCGGTCTTCGCCGGGGAGCGATCCGAGGAGTTCGCCGCCCGGATGGCCGGTCAGCGGTATGCGGCCGGCGGCATCATGAGCACCGTCACCGCCACCCGCGCCGCCTCCGACGACCGGCTGCGCGCCACCGTCTCCCGGATCCGCGCCGAGATGCTCGACGAAGGCACCACCACCTTCGAGGCCAAGACCGGCTACGGGCTCGACGTCGCCACCGAGGCCCGGCTGGCAAGGATCGCCGCGGAGTTCACCGACGAGGTGACCTTCATCGGCGCCCACGTCGTCGGCCCCGAATGGCGCGACGACCCCGACGGGTACGTCGATCTGGTCCGCGGAGACATGCTGGCGGCCTGTCGGCCGCATGTCCGGTGGATCGACGTGTTCTGCGAGGAGGGCGCGTTCAACGTCGACCAGTCCCTGGCGGTGCTGGAGGCCGGACGCCGTGCCGGGCTGGGGCTGCGACTGCACGCCGCCCAGCTGGGACCGACGTCGATCATTGGCGACGCCGTGGCACTGGGGGCGGCGTCGATCGACCACTGCACATTCCTGTCCGATGCCGACGTCGACGCCATGGCCGGCTCCCAGACCGTGGCGACCCTGCTGCCGGCCGCCGAGTTCAGCACCCGCCAGCCCTACCCGAGCGCCCGCAGGTTGCTGGACGCCGGGGCCACCGTGGCGATCGCCACCGACTGCAATCCCGGTTCCGGGTTCTCCAACAGCATGCCCTTCGTCATCGCCATCGGCGTCCGCGACATGCACTTCACCGTTGAACAGGCGGTGTGGGCCGCGACCGCCGGAGGAGCCAACGCCCTGCAGCGCACCGACGTCGGCCACCTCGGTGTGGGAGCCCGCGCCGATCTGACCATCCTCGACGCCCCCAGCTACCGCCACCTGGCCTACCGGCCCGGTGTCCAGCTGGTCGAACGCGTCTATTCCGGCGGTGAGCTCATCGTCGACAATCGGCCCTGCGACTGAACTTCATCCACGACGAACACAAGGAAAGGCTCTTCATGACCACATTCATCGATCTCGACCCCGATACGCTGACCTTCGCCGAGGTGGTCGACGTCGCCCGCAACGACGCGAAGGTCTCCCTGTCCGAAGCCACCCTGGCCCGGGTGAACAAGTACCGCGAGGCCATCGACGCCCTCGCCCAGGCCGAGAAGCCCGTCTATGGGGTCTCCACCGGATTCGGCGCGCTCGCGCAGCGCCACATCCCCGCCGAACTGCGCACCCAGCTGCAGAAATCCCTCATCCGTTCCCACGCCGCCGGCGTCGGCGAGCCCGTTGAACGCGAAGTCGTGCGCGCCCTCATGCTGCTGCGCGCCCGGACACTCGCCACCGGTCGGGCCGGCGTCCGCGCCGAAGTCCTCCAGACCTACGTCGACCTGCTCAACGCCGGAATCACCCCGGTCGTCCACGAATACGGATCACTCGGCTGCTCCGGCGACCTCGCGCCCCTGTCGGCGTGTGCCCTCGTCGTCATGGGCGAAGGCGTGGCCGAAGGGCCCGACGGAGTGGCGGGACCGGCCGACGAGATCCTCGCAAAGGCCGGAATCACCCCGGTCACCCTGGCCGAGAAGGAGGGCCTCGCGCTCGTCAACGGCACCGACGGCATGCTGGGCATGCTCATCATGGCCCTGACCGACCTGGAGAACCTGCTCACCGCCGTCGACGTGTCCGCGGCCATGAGCATCGAAGGACTCTTCGGCACCGACGCCGTCTTCGCCCCCGAACTCCACTACGCGCTGCGCCCGCACGACGGTCAGGCCGCCTCGGCCGCGAACATGCTCGCCTCGCTCAAGGACTCGGGCATCACCGCCAGCCACCGCGACTCAACCCACCTCGTCCAGGACGCGTATTCGATGCGCTGCGCCCCGCAGGTCAACGGCGCCGCCCGCGACGCCGTCGCCTTCGCCGCCCAGGTCGCCGAACGCGAACTGCGGGCCGCCATCGACAACCCCGTCGTGCTCACCAATGGAATGGTGTCTTCGAACGGCAACTTCCACGGTGCACCGCTGGCCCATGCCTTGGACTTCCTGGCCATCGTCGCCGCCGACGTCGCCTCGATGTCCGAACGCCGCACCGACCGGATGATGGATGTCGCCCGCAACCAGAACCTCACTCCATTCCTCGCCGATGACGCCGGCGTCGATTCGGGACTGATGATCGCCCACTACACGCAGGCGGCCATGGTCTCCGAGGCCAAACGCGGCGCTACCCCGGCCTCGGTCGACTCGATCCCGTCCTCGGCCATGCAGGAAGACCACGTGTCCATGGGGTGGTCGGCCGCACGCAAGCTGCGCAAGGTCATCGACAACCTCGCCTCCGTCGTCGGCATCGAACTCTATGCCGCCTCCCGTGCCTGCGATATGCGCGACGCCGCACCGGCACCGGTGACCGGAGCCGTGATCGCGGCGATCCGTGAGACCGTGCCCGGACCCGGACCCGACCGGTTCCTCTCGCCCGAACTCGCCGAGACCATTGCGAAGGTCAAGGACGGTTCGCTTATCGCCGCCGCCGAGGCGGTTGCACCGCTGACCCACACCGTCACCGCTGCTGCCGGAACCTGGCAGCCGGAAGACGGCGGACCGGCCGTCAACGATCCAGAGTTCACTGCGCTGGGTAACCTCGAAGCCGCCGCCGAAGCTTCGGGCACCTCTGCAGCCACCACCCACCAGGACTGACACGGGGCAGGGGCTTGTCGCCGACCGGACCCGACCGTCGGGCGTATGACGCCAGGGCCGGCCGACTGCAGGACCGACACATCACCGGGCCCGACCGATTTCGAACGGAGTGAACTGTTAATGAGCGATGTCGTCTCGCTGCTGAGCCAGATCGAGGACACCGGCCGCGACACCCGCGGGCCGGGCTACCAGCGGCCCGGATTCTCGGCCACCGAACGGAAGCTGCGTGAGTGGTTCCTAGCCGAGGCGGACCGCCGTGGCCTCGACACGGAGATCGACGCCAACGGAATCACGTGGGCCTGGGCCACCCCGCCTGGTGACAATGCCGTGGTCACCGGTTCCCACCTTGACTCGGTGCCCGGCGGCGGCGAGTTCGACGGTCCTCTCGGTGTCGCCTCGGCGCTGGCGGCCTTCGATGTGCTCAAGGCCTCCGGCGCGCTCGACCAGGCCACCCGGCCCTTCGCTCTGGCAGTGTTCCCCGAAGAAGAAGGCTCACGCTTCGGCGTCGCCTGTCTCGGCTCGCGGCTGCTCACCGGCGCCATCGACGCTGACCGCGCGCTCGGCCTCAAGGACGCCGCCGGTGACACCTTCGCCGACGTCGCCCGTGGCTATGGCCTCGACCCGGATCGGATCGGGCGTGACCAGTCTCGGCTGGCCGGAATCGGTTCCTTCATCGAACTCCATGTCGAACAGGGCGTCGGTCTGATCAACACCGATCAGGCCGTCGCCATCGGCTCCTCGATCATCGGCCACGGGCGCTGGCACTTCGCCTTCTCCGGTCAGGGCAACCACGCCGGCACGACTCCGATGAGCCATCGCGCCGACCCTGTGGTCGCGGCCTCCCGCGTGATCGGGGACATCCCGACCCTAGCGGCCGCCACTGACGCGAGCGCCGTGGCGACCGTGGGCCGCACCCTCATCCACCCCGGCGGGACGAACGTCATCGCTTCGACCATGAGCTTCTGGCTCGACATCCGCCACCCTGACGATGCCGTCGTCAAGCAGGTGCTCGAGGCGATCAGCCGTCGTGCCCAGGACCATGGCGCTGATTCCGGTGTCGAGGTGACCATCTCGCAGGAGTCCTACTCTCCGACGACTCACTTCACCGCCGGCCTCAACTCGCGCCTGACTTCGGTGCTGCCGGACGCTCCGCTCCTGCCTTCGGGAGCCGGACACGATGCCGGAATCCTCGCACCTCACGTGCCGTCGGCGATGCTCTACGTCCGCAACCCGACCGGCGTCTCTCACGCTCCCGAAGAGGCCTGCGAGGTCGACGACCAGAGGGCCGGGGTCGACGCGCTCGTCAACGTGCTCGCCCGCGAACTCGGCATCGAACACGCCGTTGTCGACGGCAGTGTCGGAGGCCCGACGAACGGAGGTGCACGATGAGCACCCGTTACTGGTGCGAATCCGCCTGGGTCGACGGAGCCGTCGCCCGCGGAGTCCTGCTGAGCGCCGACGACACCGGAACGCTCACCGCCGTCGAAACCGGGATCGACACCGCCCCGTCCGACGCCGAGGCGGTGCACGGGTTCATCCTGCCCGGCGGAGTCAACGCACACTCCCATGCCTTCCACCGGATGCTGCGCGGCCGCACCCACGGCGACGGCGGCACTTTCTGGACCTGGCGCGAAGTCATGTACTCCGTCGCCGCGAAACTCGACCCCCAGTCCTACGAGACCGTGGCCCGCGCCGTGTTCGCCGAGATGCTCGCTGGCGGCTACACCTCAGTGGGGGAGTTCCACTACGTTCACCACGCTCAGGACGGAACGCCCTACGGCGCTGAGCGTCCCGGTGGGGACGCGAACGACGATGCCGAACCTCGCGCCCACGCGATGGAACGAGCGCTGGCACGGGCGGCCGCCTCGGCGGGGATCCGCATCCGACTCCTCGACACCTGCTACCTCACCGGCGCCATTGACGCGGAACTCTCGCCCGAACAGGCTCGTTTCGGTGACGGCACCATCGACGGGTACATGGACCGTCATGCCGGACTCACCGAAGCTTTCGCCGAGGAGTTCCCTGTCAACGCTCCAGGTGAGAGCTTCGTCCACGTCGGCGCGGCCATCCACTCGATCCGCGCAGTCCCGGCCGCGAACCTGCCGAGGTTCGCCGAACTCACCGGGCCCGTGCACGTGCACCTGTCCGAACAGCCCGCGGAGAACGAGGCCTGCCAGAGTGCGTACGGAGCCAGTCCCACCGAGGTGCTCGGACGTTCCGGAGTCGTCACCGACCGGCTCTCGGCCGTCCACGCTACCCACCTGAGCGAGGAGGACATCGCGATCCTCGGCGGCTCCCGGTCGACGATCGTCATGTGCCCGTGCACCGAGGCGGACCTCGCTGACGGCATCGGACCGGCCCGGGAACTCGCCGACGCCGGAGCTGTGATCTCGCTCGGCTCCGACCAGCACGTCGTCCTCGACGCCCTGCGCGAGACCCAAGGGCTCGAAGCCGGCGAACGCCTGCGCTCCGGTCAGCGCGGCCGATTCTCACCGACCGAACTCATCACGGCACTCACCGAAGGAGGGGCACGCAGCCTCGACCTGCCCGTCGGCGCGCTCGAGGTCGGGAAGGCGTGCGATTTCGTCGCCCTGCGCACCGACAGCATGCGCACCATGGGATCACTGGACGAACAGATCATCCTCACGGCCACCTCGGCGGACGTGTCCGTGACCGTCAGCGGCGGTCGAGTGCGCGTGCGCGACGGCGTGCACGCCGAACTCGGGGACATCTCCGAGCTCTACGCGCAGGCGTTCGCGGCGCTGGAGATGGAAGGCTGAATCGTGGCTGAGGTCGTTGCGGGCAGGCACGCCGGGGTTGCCGGGATCGGAAGTGGTCGCCGTGGCTGAGGTTCCCGCGCTGCGCAGGGCGATCGCGATCCTGCGGCACATGGCGGTGTCGAACCGGGCGATCACGGCCGGCGCGCTGGTCCGGTCCCTCGACATTCCGCGATCGAGCGCCTACGACATCCTCAACGTCCTCGAGGAGCTCGGGCTCGTGGCGCGCACTGATTCCGGGTACGTGCTCGGGGCCGGCGTGCACGAGCTCGGGGCGTCCTACCTGCGGACGAACCCGCTGCAGCGGTTGGCGCAGCCGATCGTGCGACAGCTGGCCGAAGACACAGCCGCCACGGCACAGCTCGCGATCATCCGCGGTTGGGAGACCGAGTACGTGCTCAAGGAGCAGTCGCTGAAGTCGGTTGCCGTCATCACCGCCACCGGGGTGCGCATGCCCAGCTACCTCACCGCGACGGGGCGGGCGATCCTCGCGCAGCTGCCGAAGTCCGAGGTGCTCGCGATGTTGCAGTCCGAGACCGGATTCGTCACCCGCACCGGTAAGGGCCCGACCTCGGTCAAGGCCCTCAACGCCGTGCTCGCCCAGGAGAGGCGAGTCGGCTGGGCGATCGAACATGGAGAGGTGACGCCGGGCATCTCGACGATCGCGGCACCGGTGTTCGATGTGCTGGGACGCCCGATCGCCGCCGTCGGACTGTCAGTGTCCGACAGCGTGAAGGCCGCGGGAACGGGGGCGGATAAGGGCGCGGGGAAGGACCTGGATCAGGGGTCTGGGGTGGACTCCGATCCATTGGCGTCGCTGGCCGAGAAGGTCATCGCCACCGCCGCCGAGGTGACCGCGAAGCTGCGGTGAGGCGCATCCTGTCCGCCGGCAACGAGCGGGCCAATGCCATCCGAGGCGACGCTTGCCGAGGTGCGCATGGCCGAGGGTATGGATTACACGGTGTGAGTTTCCAACGCTGTGAGTCCTCCGTTCTCACTGCCGGCGCAGCAGGGCCGCGACCTCGAGGTGCTTCGTGTGCGGAAACATGTCGAAGATCCGCGCCCGCTCGACGGTATAGCTCGGCATCCGGGCGAGGTCCTTGGCCAGGGAGACGGGATTGCAGCTCGAATACACGATGTGCTCGACACCCGAATCCTCGAGCACAGACGACAGCTTGGCCCCGATCCCGCGCCGAGGGGGGTTGACGACGACGCAGTCCGGCCGTTCATCCGTGGCTAGGTGTTCCTCCGCTGACGAGGCGGAAGAGTCGACCAGGGGTGAGGAACCAGCACCACCCAGGTGCTCCTCGGCGAACTCTGTGGCATCGCCGGCGAGGAATCGTGCGTCGATGCCGAGTTCGCTGGCACTGATCTTCGCGGATTCGATCGCCTGCTCGCTGATCTCGACACCGGTGACGTGGCGGGAGCTGTCTGCACAGTAGAGCGCGAATCCGCCGACGCCGCAGTAGAGATCCCACAGGTTCTTGGCCTCCACTGAGTCCACCCATTCGGCGACCTGGTTGTACAGTCCGATGGCCACGGCGGTGTTCGTCTGAAAGAAACTCTGCGGCCGCAGATGCAGATCGACCCGATCAAGATTCATCCGCAGCGATTCCCCGCGGAACATCTCCTCGCGGCTGCCTTCGAGCACGGCCTTGTGCTCCGGCAGCAGATTCACCGACACCACGGACGCAGCTGGGACGAGTTCGAAGAGCGGACCCTTCCGCGACCGCAGCACATCGAGACCATGCTGAGTGCGGACGACGAACCGGATCATCAGCTCACCCGACGGCGCCGCGGTGACATGGACGAACTTCAATTCCCCGCGGCGCGCTACGACATCATAGGGCTCGAGTCCCGTGCCATCGAGGAATTCCGCGAGTACCGGAATCACTGCACGGATCGCGGGGGCCTGAATCCCGCAGTCACGCAGATCGACACCGTGGAACTCCTGATCGAGGATGCCCAAGGTGGCGTGCCCGGCTGACCCTCCGACGGCGAGCTTCGCCCGGTTCCTGAAGTCCCGCACCCCGCCGGCGAAGGTTGGCAGCCATTCACGTGGAGCCGCCTCGGCGAGGGTCTCCCGACACCACGATTCCTTGTCCGTGATCTGCTGCTCGTAGGGCGTTTCGATGAGGGCGCAGGAACGGCATTTCCCGCGCTCGAAATACCCGCAATGCAGGCGCCCATGATCCGCCGAGGCGAGGGAGAGCGGCAAGGTCGTCATCCCGCAATTCTAGTCGGTGATCGGCCCCCGGAATCGTTGGCTCGGACCGTCCGGCAGCCGTAGATAATTTCGGACAGTTCGTCGAAAAACGGGGTGAGTGTCGAGAAACGCATGCGCACACGCGTTCTTCGGCGCTCAGCCCGTTTTTCGGCGAAGTCGGGAGAGGCGCGCGCCAGGAAATCAGGCGGCGATGAAGGCGAGGGCGACGAAGGTGCCGAATGAAACGAACGGGGC
>OMJG01002087.1_pt1 | contig 10253 bp, 10 predicted proteins | sample 1646431 | NCBI WGS metagenome assembly OMJG01 (sample SAMN03771674, study PRJEB25209) | food metagenome | isolation source: Cotija cheese | place: Mexico:Jalisco,Michoacan | collected 2011-12-12 | reverse complement strand
AAGGGTTGTCGACCAGCGACTTGTTACTGGGTGGCACTCACAATGTCCCCCGTCACAATATCCTCATCACCCCAGATAATGTAATATTGCTTGCCGACTTTGATTTGATAGTAACGAGTGCCATCAGCCTTCACATATCCTGTCACAATTGGCTGTTTCGTATTTGTGAGGTGTAATGAATCGGTTGTCCCGACTTGACCGCGACCAACTTGATAAACATTCTCATTGATTTTAATTTCAAGCGTACCGCCATTGAAATTTCGCGCGACAAGGCCGAGCGCCAATTGTGCTACTGGATCATTCGCCGTTATTTGTTTAGCTGTACTATCATCGCGATAAGCAGGTCCATCCGTCATGTTAGGAATCGTAATCGACTTAGCTCCAGGATACAACTGATCTAAGTCTTTCAAGATCGCGCCAACCGCGTTCACATTGTAGTCAGGAATTGCCGGTAAAATGCCCTGTGCCAGTTCAGCAGCACCACTCGTTCCCATTAATGCACCTGGATCATGGTTAAGGCCTAACGCATGCCCCATCTCATGGCTCGTGGTGGATACGGCTTGAACAAAACCTTTTGGCGTATTAGCGGCATTTAGTGTTGTGTTGCCAATTTTAATGATATTTTGCCAAGTCTCATAAACAAAACCATCATAACCGGTCGATCCGCCTACACCACTCGGAAGATCTGCAGGCTCAATGACAACATCTGCATCTGCCTTGGCAACGTGAGCTTCTTGATAGCTCATAATTAAGTTAATCCCGACTGCCTTATTCCAATGTGCAGCTGCTGCAGTAATGACATCTTTTTGCTTTACCGCATCTGCATCATAAATCATAGTGCCATTCTTATTAATCGTCGTGATATAAGATAATACACTTGGCTTTGCGTTTTCAGGCTCATTTTTATAATAGTCAGTGTTGCTAGTAAACTTAACTCGCGCATCTACCTGATTGGCTTCACCGAATGCACCAAACCCGATTGCAACAAGCATTAGCGATAACAGTGCTTTCCAGAACCTTTTCATAGTCCTCCGCCTCCAAATGTTGTTTTACCACCCTAAAAAGCGCTTTCCAATATTAAAACTTTGATATTCCCATTAGCTGTTGACTGATATAGGCACAAATAAATAGAGCCGCTCGACCGAGTACAGACTTATCTATCTGCATCGTCAAACAGCTCTGTTATTTATGACTAAGGGTTAGTTTTAAGATTTACTTCTTATTTGCCGGCTTCCCCACAGGCTTATTTGCCTGTAGCTTTGAAGCCAAGTCAAGAATATAAGCACGCAGCTCATCCTTCACTTCTGGATGGGTCAAGCCGTACTCGATGTTGGTCTTCACATAGCCAAACTTATTCCCAACGTCATAACGATCGCCGGTGAATTCATGGGCGAAGACACGCTGGGTTTGGTTCAATGTGTCGATGGCATCGGTGAGTTGAATTTCGTTACCCTTACCAGGTTTTTGATTTTCGAGAATATCAAAGATCTCTGGTGTCAACAAGTAACGGCCAATGATGGCCAAGTCACTTGGTGCATCGGCAACAGCTGGCTTTTCAACAAATTTCTTGACGTTGAAGAGTCCCTTTGAAACTTCTTTTTCAGGGTCAATAACGCCATAAGCTGAAACTTCGTCATGTGGCACTTTTTTAACGGCAAGGATGGATGCGTGGGTCTTATCGTATTCGTTAATCAGTTGCTTGGTCAATGGTACCTTGTCATGCATCAGGTCATCGCCGAGCATGACAACAAATGGTTCGTCGCCAACGAATGACTTCGCCAAACGAACGGCATCCCCAAGGCCGCGCGGATATGGCTGGCGAACGAAGAAGAGATTAACGCCGATGTCAGTAGTGGAGTGAACCAACTCCAACAAGGCATCTTTATGTTTTTCTTTCAAATTCTGTTCCAATTCAGGAGCAGAATCGAAATGGTCCTCAATAGAACGTTTTTGTTTACCCTCAACGATCAGAATGTCTTCAATCCCGCTGGCCTTAGCCTCTTCAACGATGAACTGAATGGTTGGTTTATCAACGATTGGTAACATCTCTTTGGCTAAAGCTTTAGTTGCTGGCAGAAAGCGGGTCCCAAGCCCGGCTGCCGGAATGACTGCTTTACGAACTTTCACGTGTACACAAGTCCCTTCTCTTACTAATTTGACTACCTACTATACTATACTAGAAACCGCTTGCGAAAAGTATTGGAAATCCTGAATTCTAACAAAGAATTCACATTTTCATCGCTGAAAATAAAAAACTCGATCACCATTAGCAATCGAGTTGTCTTTAATCATTAATTTCATGCACATTAAATTTCAGAGGCTCGATATGATGGTCGCGCCAAGCCGCAAGTAACGGTTTGATGGCTTGATGAGAATCAATCAAGACGATCCCACAATCGCCGCCACCGGCACCTGAAGATTTTGCCGCGCCGCCTGCTTGTTCAGCTAGTTCAACAAGCTGACGCAATGCTGGTGTTTGGATCGCAACCCCCGAGAAATGAGCTAATTCATCCAACAACTCACGGTTGCGGCGAATACCAGCTTGAATACTGCTCAACGAACGGTTGCGGAACCCATCAATTAATTTTTCTAAGGTTTCGCGGCTAGCTGTTAAGAAGTCACGGTAAAGTTGTGGCTTCTTCGCTTTGGCCAGCGTAATTTTGTCGACCAACTGAGAAGTTGAAGCTGGTGAACCTGTCCAGCCAACCAGCAATTGCATGTCAGCCGGAGCTGTGAGCAGCTCAATCGACAAGTCCGGCCAGTCAGTGTTAATCAGGTCGGCTAGTGACATCTGGTTTCGTGCTGCCGCCAACCACGCTTTATCAAACGAACGGTAGGCAATCCATCCCCCATAGACAGATGCTGCTATGTCACCTAAAGAGCCATTGCCCTGTACGTCTAGATGGGCAATGGCAGCCAGCTTGTAGATCTGATCCTTCGACATTTTCAAGTCGTAAAACTTGGCTAATGCCTTAATGGTGGCAACAGTCACCGCTGCTGAACTGCCTAGGCCATACTTCTTCCCATCCTTGGCGTCCAGCTGCGAATCAATATAGAGCTTATATAACGCGAGCGGTTTGTCTAACTCTCGAGCGTATTGTTCAGTCAATTTGATTGCCGAGAGAATGTAATGAAACGGATTATCCCGATTATCAAAGACCATCTCGTCGCCTTGACGCTGCCAATACAGCGAGTTTTCCTGATACTGCTCGGACACGATACTGCCGAAATGCTTCGTTGCCTCAACCGTGACGGTGACGAATTGATCTAACGCCACAATGATTGCGGGGAAGCCAGTTTCAACCACCGCGTATTCACCGGCAACATAAAGCTTGCCTGGCGCCTGCGCTGTTATCACACAATCAGAACCCTTCAATTTTTCATTTATATAGGACCCCAGAGGGAATCCGACTGTAAGTATAGCTGACCTTACGTCACAGTGACGTAAACCAACAAAAACCTTACTATTTCTAAAGAATCACCTTAATTATTTTAGCAGAGATTCAACTTTGTGCAATGGTTTCCGAATTTTCGATCATTTAGGGTTGTCAAATCGAAGGGTTCACCGATTTGTATAAGTGTAAGGCAAAAAAATGTCTTACGATGCCATGGCACCTTTTGATCCACCTAGTTGTATTTTAAAGACCGCGTGACCTGACTTCGGCCAAGTCTAGTCACACAGTTGCAATTGACGATGAAAAGCGCACGCAAGCGCTGAAAACAAGGAGGAAGTAACATGCCACGAACAATCAAAGCACAAGCCATTGTCTATACGATGATCGACCCAGAGAAGGAGGATTACAAACAAGTCCGGCGCATGAACAACGTCGCGCTTGAAGCTGACGATGGTCAATTACTCGCGATCGGCAGTGCCTTCGCTAGTTTGTACCCGGGTACTCAACTGCACAGCACGGTCTTGCAGCAGCAAACCGAACTGAACGCCTAAACGGAGGGCTAACTTATGAAAACACTTTCTTTTAGTTTCAAATCTTCACTTGGTAAGACCACCAGTATTCGTTTAAACAAGTACGAAGCTGACGTAACGGCGGACCAAGCCAAACAGTTCGCGCAGATTGTCGCTGATGCCAAGGCCTTCGTCAAGGATGGCGTCAACCTGTATGCGACTCCGACAGGCGCCAAGATGACCGAGACACAGGTTACTGAAATCTACCACGTTGATGAGAAGAAGGAACCACAACCTGCAGAACCACAGGCATAACTGAACAACCGCCACCTGCTGAAACCCCCATCAGCCCCTTTTCGATGATCGCTAGGAAGCCGCCGCTCGCGAAACACATGAGTGGCGGCTTTTTTGTGCGAGTCGTTTAGAAACAAGAGCGTAAGTGGCCTCAGCGTCTAGTGACTGTGTCTTAGTCATTGAACGCTGAGGTCACTCACGCGAAATATTGTTGCGGCTGTGAGTGCGGTTGTCCCTCGCTAGGATTCTCTTTTCACATCTTCTGGATCATCATCCGCCTTGGCAAGCTTATTCAAGTCATCGAAGGTCGGCAAGCCCAGCAACTGCGACCATGCGCGCAACCTGCCTGTCAGGCTCGTTTTGTTGGGCTTGTCTGGATTTTCTGTCGCTAAATCGTTGACATCGCCTGCCGAGATGACATCTTGAAACTCGCGGGTATATTGCCCCAGTACCATCCCAAGCTGGCGGACATAACCCCAATTTTTAACAAGCTGACGTGGTGACATTTTTGATAACACAAATAGACTCAGGGCTGCATAACGGCGCACTGCCAGTGAGGTCAATTCCGGCTTGTCATGCGCGAGGGTCAGGAAAACGGCGCCGAGTTGATGGATTGCTTCTAAATCACGCTTTTGAAACTTGGCGTGCACACTGCTGGTCGCATTGAACCGGTAATAATACCGAGGTTCGTCAATGAAGCCGATTTGATCAATTCGCGGCAAAAGATGGCCGATAAAGTAAGCATCCTCTAACAAATTGAAATTCGCGACAGGCACAGGCTGTTCGAATAACTCGGCACGGAATAATTTATTCCACAAATAACCGCGCAAATCACGATCCTCTAACCAATAGCGATACTTGTCATCGCCTTCGATTTTAAATGTCGATTCACGAAACGCGCGTGCCTTCATCTTCGTACTGCCAATGTAGTTGTAATAATTGACGACCACCATATCGACCCGTGGTGCCTTCATCCCGTCTGCCATGGTGGATAGCCACTGCGGATGCACAAGATCGTCGCTATCCATAAACGTGATCAAGTCCCCGTTGGCATGATCAATCCCAATTTGCCGAGCCCGTGCTTGACCGCCATTTTGAACCCGCACAACGTGAATTCGGGGATTTTCTCGCATATAAGCCGCCAAGATAACTTTACTGGTATCCATGGAACCATCGTCTACACAAATAATCTCATAATTCGGATAATCCTGTGCCAATAAACTGTCCAAGGCCTCTGCGAGATACTTCTCTGCATTGTAGACTGGCATGATAACCGAGATCAGCGCTTCAGGATCTGCCATATACTCCCTCTTTTCGTCCTTTCCTTTAGTATAACGTGAACTGGTTTGATTAAGTACCATTCGTTTGTAAGTTACGATAACGCGCTCGCTTGCGCAGAAGCCTGCATATAAGGACCTTGATTGCAATGGTCAAAGCCCGACCATCACGATCAAGGCCGCTTACACTCCGGTTGCTAACCGGGCTGATTCGCGCTCACATACAAAACGGGGTGAGCAATCATCGTCGCCACCCCGTTTTTTCGTGCCCTATTGTTTCTGAATGATCGCGTTGGCCGCTATTATTCAGGAAGTGTTTTAAGATCGGCCTCGGTTAACTTGTACTTCTCATCAATGGCATCGCCTTGAGAAGTCAAAATCTTCGGGCCGTTATCTGTGATGACCAGCGTGTGCTCGTACTGGGCACACTTGCTGCCGTCAGCAGTGACGTAGTATTCCCAAGTATCGCCTGGGACTTGTTTACCCTTGATCTTCCAAGTACCTTCAGTGATCATCGGCTCGATCGTAATGGTCATGCCGGCTTTTAGTCGTAAACCATGACCTGGCACGCCATAATGCGGCACATTAGGACTTTCGTGCATGGTTGGCTGAATGCCGTGGCCAATAAGCTCACGGACATCGCCGTAGCCGTTATCATCTTCGGTGTAAGTCTGAATAGCAGCGCCAATGTCACCGATCCGATTGCCAACAACTGCTTCATCAATCCCTAAGTACAGGGACTTTTTGGTAACGTCCATCAGCTTCTGGTCAGCTTCTGACACCTTGCCAACGCCGTACGTCCAGCAAGAATCGCTGAAGTAGCCATTCCAGCTGACAACCGTGTCAACACTGACAACATCGCCATCTTTGAGTTTCAGGCCCTTACGCGGAACCGCATGCGCAACTTCATCGTTGATGCTGACACAAGTCACATACTTATAACCTTCAAAACCGACTTGTTCGGCCTTGGCGCCATGAGATTCAAAGAATTCTTTGGCGAACTTTTCAATTTCCCAGCTTGAGATACCTGGTTTGATAATATCGCGCAGGCCAAGGTGCATACCTGCCAAAATGGCACCGGACTTTGCCATGCCTTTAATTTCTCGTGCTGATTTGATCGTGATCAAGCTTTTCTGCCTCCAATACAAGTTTAGCTCGCAATTAGTGTAGCATTAATCAGGGATAAACAACAGAAGTCTGAGAATGGTTGGTTAAACAGTGTCGGTGTCGGCTATGACATCAGGGATCATTGGCCTTTTCGATTCACATCCCCAGAGTCGTGTCCCCTATGCTATAATCAGGCAAATGAACAAGAAAAGGCAGCCTCGCCGACGTGTAAGCCCCCGAGTGCTGTGTTTTAGGAGGTATACAAGAAAAATGGCAAGCGCACGGATTGTATATGCCAGTTTGACCGGTAATAATGAAGATATTGCCGGTATTATTGAAGAAGCTTTTGAAGACCTGAATGTGGACGTGACGACCACTGAAGTTTCCCAAGCACTCGCGAGTGATTTTGAAGATGTCGATATTTGTGTCACGGCAACTTACACGTACTCAGATGTCGGCGATGGCGAACTGCCGGACGAAGCGGTTGATTTCTATGAAGAATTGCAAGAGCTGGATCTAACTGGAAAAGTCTATGGTTGTTGCGGTAGCGGTGACCGCTTCTATGATGACTTTGCCACTTCGGTTGATGATTTTGACAAGGCTTTTGCCAAAACCGGCGCCACCAAAGGAGCAGAGAATGTTAAGATTGATCTCTCTCCTGGAGAAGATGACATCAAGCATCTTGAAGCCTTCACAAAACAGTTGGTCGATAAGTTCAACGCCATGCAATAGTAAGTAGGCAAAAGGCTCGCGCTGATTTCAGTGCGAGCCTTTTCGTATGCCTTAGATCATCTTATACTGGCGATCACGAGGTTTCTTTTTCCGAATGTGCTGACTTCACTCGGCGTTTCAAAAAGTCGTGCACTTTACCCTTGCTGCTGTGCAAACGGCCGATGAAGTATTCTGCGGTTAACGCGTTAATCACAGCGCCCCAAAGCAAGACGAGCGCGGAGAAATTCAGCCACAGCATGATCGCAATAAACGTACCGATCGTGCCATAAGAAAGATAACGCGTGCCAAAATAATGCATATATAACGAAAATGCCTGGGCAATTAAAAGCCAGCCAATAACGGTGAAGGCAGTTCCGGGTAACACCGTCCACATTTTGATTTTGACATTCGGTAAAAAATAATCCAAAAACATAATAATAATGAACAAGGCGGTAACCGTGATGGGCCAGCGTAACGTATTAAAGGTTCGCAGCCAGCTGGTATCCAGTCGTAGCAACGGTATCAGCCATTCCAGAAATTGGCGGCCGAATGCGAAGACAATTAAAATGGCGCCCATCACAATAATTAAGGTAAAGGTCATGAGCATTGATAATAATCGCTGAATAATAAAGTTTTGCGTTGCCTCCACACCGTAGACTTGATTAAAGCCCATTTTTAAGCCGGTTACGCCTAGGCTAGCCGCCCACAGCGTTGCAATTGCCCCGATTCCCAGCAATCCCCCGCTGCTTGAATCCAGTAAATTTGCGATGATGGGATCAAGCCATTCCATGACATTTGCCGGCACCGCCTGCGTTAAGTACGTGGCCAAACTGCTATACTTCAGTCCAAGGTACGGCAAAGCATTGGCAACAAATAAGATTAGCGGAAAAAGCGACAGCAACGTATAGTAAGCCAATGCAGCAGCACTTTGCCCAATGTTGGAGTCGGAAATCCGATTAATGGCAAGCTTGATGAAAACCCAGAACTTGGTGCGCTTTGGTAGCTTCATGTCTGCTAAAGCCGTACGTCCTGAGCGAATGTCAGCTGCTTGCTTTGCCGACAATAATGACCGTTTCAACGGGTGCTTCTTCCGTCCCATACTTTACCTCCCTCCCAGCCTTGCTCGTTAATCGCAGACGAACATCCTCTTTAATTCTGCCAGAAACAATACGCAGAAAACAAGCTAAACTTATTTTTATGAATAAATTTTGCGAATAAATACTCCGGCTAATCAAGCACTTTTAGGCTAAAACATGTTGCTTGACTGCGCGCATAAACGCAGAATAATCGGCCTTCACCTGATTCAGATACCACTTGCTCCAAGTTTGCACCGCGCTATCGAAATGTTTATCTAGATAACCGGTCACGACTGCTGCTTGCGGGGTTTGCGCATGCGCCATGGCCAAAAGATAAGCCGTAATTTGCGTATAGTACTTGAACTCGGGAAAACTAAGCTCATCAAGATCAACGGAGCCCTTCATGTCGCGAAATTGACGGACATAGTAGCTCTTGTTGTCCACATTAAACCATCCCAGAAACGGATCGGACGCTTTTTGGAGAATCATTTGAGCCGCAATAATTCGCTGCCCCTGACTGACTTCTTGTTGCAAGGTCATGCGTTCCATATTGGGCAATAATTCCCGGCGTGGCGGTAACGCCTCTTTAACTTGTAGCACCAAATGACTACCGCCTAAACCACTCAACAGGATCAAATAACAATTCGTCCCGAAACTGCCAATCCCGACACTGTGATGAATAATATCAGTAATGCGATATTGGCTCAGTAAAACCAAAATGTCCGGACGCGTGGTTTTGCGATATTGGGTAAAGCCATCATAAATTGCCTGATAAGTTGTTTGATCAATGTGAACCGAACTCGGCGGATCATCTTTAAATCGCATGTGCCCCGCTTCATTCGTCTCGGTGTACTTTTTAATGACCGAATCGTTGTTGCGTTTGGTCGCCTTTTTAATGAATTTGGCCAACAACGGTGAATCTTCGGCTCCGGGGATGACCTGCACTAAACGTTCTACTTCAGTCGATTGATAGAACCGATCAAGCGCGCCCATCTTGAATAGATCCCGTAATGTTTTTCGATAAATACTGGCATCGTTTTGGACTAAATCATCGAGATCATCACTGTCAAACCCTTGCTGATCGCCAAGCAAATAAACGCTGGTCAGCAGGCGCTTGATGTCGAATTCAAAACTATTGATCTGAGCTTCATCAAAGTCATTGAGGTCAAACAGCAAATTGCGTTCCGGCGAGGCATAAAAGCCAAAATTCTGCAGATGGGCATCCCCGTCAATTAACAGATTAATGCCTGACTTTTCGCCTTGCCGCAAATCATAAGCCATTAATTCGGCCGTGCCGCGGAAAAAAGCTGCCTGGGATGCACCCATTCGCTGATGGCGCACCGGCAGCAACGATTTGATAAGATTCTGCTCAACACTGTTAATAAACTGGACTGGATCACGGTCAATCTTGCTGACCGCCCCCAGATTTTCAATCGGAACCGCTTGCCGAATCTTTTTACCGGTTTCCTTGAGGTCGTCAATTGTGTACTTAGTGGCAACTCGTTCGCGTAATAAGTCTTTTAGATCTGATGAACTTCCCATAATAACCTCTTTCGAACGCCTTCTAACGCAAATCCTTCCATTTGACGAGCGCGTTATGTTGCATGTCAGCTATTTGTACCAGCATGGCACTTACTTATTAAATCAAAAGTAGCGCATTGGCCGCCAGTTTTCCAGTTTTATGTGCATTTGGCGATCAGGGGCTGAGGTGAGGGAGCTGTGAGTAAAGGGGTTGGGAGCGGTGGTTAATACGATATCTTTGAGGAAAATTGCAGCAGGGACAGAGGTATTCTCTTTTGGGCAATTTGGGAGTTTTATTTTGCTTTCTATAACGCGTTCGCCAGCCCAGAAACCTGCGTGTAAGGACCTTAGCCGCAATGGCCA